>Ga0255127_1000964_pt1 | contig 12562 bp, 8 predicted proteins | sample Law_Miss_RepB_8d_FD_188555 | JGI IMG/M metagenome (GOLD analysis project Ga0255127, IMG submission 188555) | Freshwater microbial communities from St. Lawrence River, New York, United States - Law_Miss_RepB_8d | ecosystem: Environmental > Aquatic > Freshwater > River | place: USA: New York...
GTTGATCGGTTAGTGAGGGGGAATCAGATGGAGGCATCTCCCCTTTACTCACCACTGCAAGAATCTCCGTCCACCACTGAACATCTTTGCCAACATGCAAATTGGAATCGAGCGTGTCGATGCGGACATTGCCCTCTTGTGTTTCAGGCCCATGACACTCAACGCATTTATCTTTTAGGATTGGAGCAATCGTCGCTTGGAACTCTTCCAGCTTGGGTTCGGGTAGCTTTCCCAACTCGCTTGTTGAATTACCCAAGGACGTCGTATCGACTGCGCCTGAAACCAAGAACTTCGATCGACTTCGGCCAATGGATTTTAGTTGCTCAAGTGATTGCGATCCGCTTTGAGTTGTGTTTGCGACACCCTCTCCATCATCTGCGAGCAATGGCTTAGGTGTGTTGAAAAAACACAACCAAACAATCATCCAGCTCAAAACAATCCGCCAACGCGAAACGCGATTCGACCATCCTGTCCGATTGCTAGAGGTGTGGAACGGCATCTGCTGCGACAAGCCGCATACTCGAGAATACGCTCCAATTTGGAATGACGTCTGTTTTAGCATCAAGAACCTGTATTCGAAAACAGTGAGCTGTCGTTTAGCTTATTCGAACAAATGGTTTGAGGTGGGGTATTTAAGCGGTGAGGGAATGCATCAAGACGCTTTCAGGTGTGTTTAGTCATTGTAAACGCAGCCAGCTTGTGGTGGGAGTCTATTCGTAACCCGTAAAGTAACCCGGCGTGTCAACGAGGAACCGGCCGTTTACCCAGGGCGTTGCCCTGGGCTATCACATTGTGCCCCGTTGGGGCGGAAAGCCGGTGCCCCTTTGGGGCGGAAGATTGGTGCCCCTTTGGGGCGGAAGACCAGTGCCCCCTTGGGGCGGAAGATCGGTGCCCCTTTGGGGCGGAAGACCGGTGTCTCGTTGTGGCGGAAGACCGGTGTGTCGAGGTAATTTGTTTTCAACCCCAACGGGGTGACAGGAGAAAGCCCAGGGCAACGCCCTGGGTTCGCAAACGAATTAGATACGCAAGCCCTGAAGGGGCGGTATGAGGGTGCGCGAAGTACGCGTTGACGTTTAATTACTAAGCTAAACCTAACAACCGTTTACGCTACTTACGCTAAGCCAAAACAAGCTCATTACGCTGCTGCGGACCAAAGAAAAACGACCGTGATTTTGGTCACGGTCGTTTGATGTTGTTCAGGTCGCGTGGTTGAAGTACATCGCGACAAGCAAATGCGGGAGACTATCGCAGCGAAGCGATCTTGTTGGATTGAACTTCGGTTCCTTGCTCTTCAGCAAAGGTAAAGCTCATCTCCAACTTGTCACCACCGATTAGACGAATGGTCTTTTCTTTGGTGGTCCCGTTATGAGTGACTTGAATCTTGTAGTCTTCCCAAGCTTCTCCGGTCTTGAGTTGCTTGGTGCGGTACACGCGGGTCGATCCGTCGCTCTTCGTAGAGTTGTTGGCCAACACGACCTTTGCTCCTTCAGGAACATTCAACGTCAACGTGGTTTCGACTGGATCATCGCTGACCGAAGGGTCAAAGACTACCGATTCGGAACTGCCAGGACGCGCAATGATCGTCTTGGTTTGCGTTACTTCCTTGCCGGCAACTTCGTAGCTAGCTTGGATCTCAAAGCGATAAGCATCCTTTGTGTCGAGATCGCGACTGACGAATCGACGGGATGATCCACTCGATGTCGTTGCATTTCCGTTGACGAAGACTTTTGCGTCGCGCGGAACTTCAACCATCAATTGAACTTCTGTTGCCGCAACGCTTTCGAACGACGCGCCAGCGCGGTTCGAAGCGATGGTTTGCCCACCGAGCAACGATTGATTGCTGCTGCCAAAGGTATAGCTAGGAACTTCGTATCCCGAGTCGCTCGAGCCGTATTCGTAAGAAGGAAGGTATCGACCGGAGCTGTAGCCACTCGAACCACCGCCACTCGATCCACTTCCGGAATAGCTTCCGCCCGAAGATCCGCCGCCAGAGGATCCACCGCCAGAAGAACCATAGCTGCTAACTCGGTATCCGCCGGAGCTTCCACCAGATGAACCGTAGCTTGATACTGCCGATGGGTAGTAACCGGATGATCCGCCGCTCGATCCGCCACCACTCGATCCCCAACGGGCTGCGTGCCGCGCATGCTTGGCTGCAATGTGTGTGTGAATCTTTTGGTGCAAGCGGCGCAGGGGACCTACATGGCCACCGGAAGAACCACCCGAGGAACCGTACGATACAGCGTACCCACCACTCGAGCCATATCCGCCGCTCGAGCCACCACTTGATCCGTATCCACCGCTCGAGCCGTGCCCGCCATGCGAACCGAAGCCCGCCATGACTTCACCCCCGAGGGTAGCAGTTGCCAGGGATACCAACGTTGCCAACAACCATCGCTTCATCATCTTGTCCTCGATGCTCCTGAATGCTCGTGATGCGTTCCACTGTAGATGCACAAACGACTCCGTTTCGACGCTCGAAAGCGCCGAGGAGTTCCTTGAGAATAGACGAAACGCTTGGTAATTCAAGCAGTCTAGGTAAGATTTGCGGGGGTATTGCCCATCGCACTTCGGACGGCTTGCAAAACCCTCGACTGCACATCGGAGAATTCGCCTTCGAGAAACGCTCCAGCAGCGGCCCGGTGGCCACCACCTGCGAATTGCCGTGCAAGCTCATTGCAATCGACATGGCAGCGGGAACGGAAGGAAATCTTGAACCCACCCTTGAGCTGCTCGATGAAAATGACCGCAACTTTGGTCCCTTCGATCGCAAGGGTCAGATTGATCGCGTCCTCGGTATCGCTTGGCAATGCACCCGATTCGGCGAAGTCTTCTTTGCGCACAAAGGTATGGACCAATTGGCCTTGGCATTCCGAAACGGTGCGTGCAAGAATTCGGCCTCGGAGCCGTACTCGCCCGATGGTATCTCGCTCGAAAAGATCGCCATAGATGGTCGAAGGAGATGCTCCGCTATCGACCAATTCCGCGATGACCCGGTAAGTGGAGCTTGTAGTCGACGCAAATCGAAACCAGCCGGTATCGGTTGCGATCGCCGCATAAAGGGCGTTTGCCATGTTTTTGGTGATTGGAACCCCAGCTTCTTTCGCACAAAGAGTCACCAAGTGACCCGTCGCCTCAGCACTGGTGTCCTTGAAAAACTCAGCTCCGAGATCGTCTTCTCCAACGTGATGGTCGATGACAAGCTTTCGGCCTGTGAATCGACGCAAGACTTCTGCCATGGGGCCGAGTTGTGCCCAAGCGCTCGTATCGAGGACGATCAAACAATCCCCTTCGACTTCATCTGGCGAAATGCTTTCACCAAGCACCCGGATATTCTGTCTCGGATCGAGGAAAGCCAACGCTGGTGGAGTTGGATGGCCGTTGACGATCGTGACTTGTTTGCCCATCGCCTCCAGAATTCCCGCCATGCCAATTTCGCTCCCTAGAGCATCGCAATCGGGCCGGATATGGCTGGTCAAGATAAAACGGCGGTGCGAGCGGAGGATCGGAATCAAACGGTCCCAAGCGAGTGACATGTTGGTGGATTTCTAAATCAAGTGCCAGAGGGTTGCAGACGAACCATGCCGGAAAAAAATTGGTGTGGAGTCGGGGATTACTATACTCCAAAGTTCCCCAGGGTTCGACGCGTCCTGTCCTGGATTGGGGAGGAACCGGAATTTTCCTAGTTTTTTTCCGGGGAATAGCACCGGCCACCGCCGATTTCCTCGGCCTTCAGCTTTCTTGGCCACAAATCGCCTAGTGTTAAATCGCCTGGCGTTCGCGCCCAAGCGTGTCAGCGGTCGCCTTCAAATCCGGCGTCGATCGTCCAGCGTCGCAAAAGAAATCGATTGAGAGCTTCGACAGATAGAAACAAAACGATCCCCAACAGGGTGCATGCGGCGATGGCCCCCATCAATTCGGCGGTCCTCAAGTTCGCTTGCATGGCATTCATGATCGTTCCTAATCCATCGTATGCTCCGGAGTTGGCGACAAATAACTCCCCCACGATCGCACCGATCACGGCCAAACCACCGCTGATCCTCAAACCTTGGACCAAAGAAGGAACCGCTGAGGGAATCCGCAGTTTCGTCAACATGGTCCAACGGCTTGCTCCCTGCAAGCGAAACAAGTCCAAGTGATTGCTATCGATCGAAAGCAAACCGCTTGTGACGTTCGAGATGATCGGAAAGACACTGATAATACTCGAGACAAGAACGACAGTTCGAAATTCAAGGCCTGACCAGATGATGAGCAGCGGAGCGATTGCAACGATGGGGACGGTCTGAAGAAACAATACGTATGGATAAAGTGCGGTGCGAATCCAAGCGGATTGGCTGAAGAGCATCGCGACAAGCGTTCCTATCACAGCGCTGCACAAAAGTCCTAAGAACGCTGCTTGAAATGTCACCCAAGCGCCACGAATCAAGGGAATGCGTTCGGTCCACATCCCTCGCAACACCGCATCGGGCTTAGGTAGGACAACCGCTGGGACACGAAAAAAGTCGACAGCGAAATGCCATGTGCACCCAACGACGCAAAGAACCAAAAGAGGTGCGAGAATCCTAGCTATTAAAGGGGCTTTGTTCATTCCGCACTCCGCATCAACGAGCTGCTTACTCGCCCGTAGTAATCGGCAAACTCAGGGCTAGATCGCATCGCAGCCGTCCGAGGAAAGGGCAAGTTGATTGAGATCTCTTCGCCGATGAGACCGCGGCGAAACACGGCGATGCGGTGACTCAAGTAAATCGCTTCTGCAATGTTGTGCGTGACAAACAACATCGTGCATCCGGTGCGCTGCGCGATCTGCAATAACAAGTCATTGAGTTTGGAGCGAAGTATGTCATCAAGGGCAGCGAACGGCTCATCGAGCAGTAGCAACTGCGGTTCGGTGATCAATGCCCGCGCAATCGACGCTCGCATTTTCATCCCACCAGACAATTGACTAGGTTTCTTAGTCCAATCCGATTCGCTAAATCCGACCAAGTCCAACACATGTTTCATCCGATCGGTTAGTTCCGACTCAGCGAAGTTCCTTCGGATCTCCCAAGGTAGCTTTACGTTCTGCCAAACCGTTCTCCAAGGAAGTAATGCCGCCTCTTGGAAAACAAACGCGAGCTTGCTCTGAGCCTGAGCAACTTGAGCACCAAAGACTTTTACACTTCCACTATCAGCCTTGGATAATCCAGCGACCACCTTCAGCAAAGTGCTTTTCCCACAGCCGCTCGGCCCAAGCAGCGTGACGATCTGCCCCGGCTCGACACTTAAACTAAGCCCATGCAGAACCTTCTGCACCGACTTGCCTCGCCGGAACAAAACTTCTACCTGTTCGCACTCAATCGCCTTTTGAACCACCGACGTTAACTCCAGTCCTACCTATTGAGCATTGCAAGCGAATTCTCTTGTTTCAGCTCACCCCGCGAATCGACGCATCCATTACGCGATTCCAAGCTGATATGCCAAGCTGTTGTACCAAGTTTCTAGAAGTCGCATTGGAGGCCTACCATTGTACTCCTAGAGCAATCCCCTCTAGAACCCCGCCGGGAAATGCACAACGACGAAAGGCGGGAGAATTAATTCCCCCGCCTTCGCGTCTTGGTTTGAAGCGTTCTTATGTCTGTAGCTGGCCAGAACTCAATTCCATTTCCTGATGTCGTGCCCTCAGGTCATGGTGTCGAACGCCTGTGCATTCGACAAAGCTCTAAGCTTGCGAGACTTTGGGTTAGTAAGGACTCGAAGCCCCGGTATCAGGATCACCACACATGTGGAAGTGATTATGGTCAATGTAGATGACTTCTACACACTCGTTGTCTTCGAGCGTATACGGAACAGGCCATCCGTTGATCGTGCGTTCTTCGAAGTACACGGTGCACTTATAGTGTGCGTGGTGCAACTGAGCGAAGCCGATCAAGGGGACGAATCGTGGATCGTCGATGTAGTCGGCGATCTTCTCTTTCACGATCCGTACTTTGTTCCGTTGCTTCTCATGCAAGAATGGAACACCACCGCGGATTGGGCGAGCACGCTCCAAAGCGTGGATCACTTCGTCGTCGCTCGGTGGATCGATAGCAGCGATCGTTCCCCCACGAGTAATCGGGCCGAGAATCGGAACCCGTGCATACCTCTCGTGGATATGGAATTGAACTTCCTCGCTATCCTGCATGTATGGCGTGATAGGAATCGGAACCCCAAAAGGTCCAAGACCCATATTCGATAGGTGTATGCAACCGGTCTGCGTCGAGGCGGTCGCAATCAAAATCATCCAAAGTGCTGAGTAGAGACGCTTGCAGGACATCGAATTATACCCTTCTTGTGCTATGACGATCAGACTCGTCGAACAACAAGAGTTTCGGCGTTAGCCTAGATAAAACTTGCGGGTTTTTCCGTGTGCAACCAAAATTCTTGATCTAGCAATTGCAACGCATTTTGCGCATCTTCACTATCCCGCCAAGCTCTTACCCAGCTTCTTGCCCCAACCCGCTTCGCTAGCGATTTTCATCTCCCAAATCGCAATTCGAACGAACATCAATCGCCTTCAATCACTAGCCGATATGGACGCCGCCGCAACATTGCTTTATTCCATCTGGTATCGCAAGCCCTGAGCCTGACACCCAATAACTTGGGCCTCGTCCTACCAGTCCGAATTCAGCGAAGTCAGTTTCCTACCTAAACCGTAGCTAACCCAGTGATAGCATTTCAATCAGATTTCATTGATCGCTCGGAACGAAACGAACCTGTCAGGATCTTCGTCGGCAATGATTCTGCGATAAGCTGCGTCCTGCAGCTATTTCACCGTGCAACCGTCGTTGCTTTTGCGATCATCTGCGTGCTAAGCAGCGGCTGCACGCAACTTAGACCGCAACCCATGCCCTACCGCTATGGTACAGAGCAGACGTCGCTCTTGCCCCAAGATTCACTACTTAGCCCACCAGTCCTCATCGGCGGACCAGTTCCTGTTATGGATCGCTGGGAAAGGCTCCTTCATAAACCAGCGGAAGCTTGGGACAGTTGGCGCAGTGAACTTGCGAACCGTCAGATCTTGCCTAAGTCCAAGTCTCGAAAATCAACGCAACAAGACGCACTTCTAGCCGCGATCGCTTACCTGGAAGAGAACGACTTGCACCAAGTCGTCGTCGAAGCCCATCATTACGATCCGATGGAGCAATGGAAACGTCTCGAAGCGAATGCCGACATTCACCCTTTGTGGAAATACACCGACGGAATCGCTCGCGTATGCACTTACAGCATGTTCCCTTCAAGGCTCTACCGGACCGATTCGTACAATCCGTATACACGAACACTCTCGATCAATTCAGACAATCCGGCGAGCGCTATTTATGAAGCGGCCAAGGCCAAGGATTTCGCAAAAGCTTCGTGGCCAGGGGCTTATGCTGCCACCCGCTACGTACCCTTCGTTCCACTCGGTCAGCAAGCGATCGTCAGCAACGACGCGCTGCATTATGCAAAAGTTCAGGATGACCAGCGACTTGAGAATTCCATGGTGGTACACACCTATTCAACTCTCGCCGGCTCAGCGTTTCTCGGGGGTTCGACGCTAGTCCCCGAGGTCAACGATATCCCATTTGTATCCGCACCCGTAGCCCGTATTACCGGTTCGGCTACCGGTGCCATCGCAGGTCAATTGATGACCGATCGGAATCCAAACTCGACTACACGCCTCGCGGAACGCGAAGCACTTGACGCGAATATCAACGCGAACATCCGCAGATAATCAACCGCGAGCAGCGATCGTTAGGGATCGCATTGCTGGAAGATAAAATCAATGCCGTAGGGGCGGCCAGACATGGCCGCCCCTACGGATACGTGCCCCTACGGCTATGTGTTAACAGAGTCCAATGCAGGGCCCGAATCGCAAATCCTATTGGCCACTGTTTTTACTCAACGGCCTCTTTCGGATATTACTGTGCAGTGTCTTACTCTTCAGCGTCCTGATCGCCTGAAGATTTCAACGCAGCCGTTCCCTTTGCAGTCGATTTCTTAGCTGTACTCTTTTTCGCAGCGCTCTTTTTGGTCGCAGCTTTCTTTGTGGCGCTCTTCTTGGTAGCACCCTTTTTAACGCTGCTCTTTTTGCTGGTGGGTGCAGATGCTAATTCTGCATCTGAATCACCATCGTCTGAACCAACATCTTCGTCAGCTTGTGCGCTGGACTTCTTCGCCCCCGACTTTTTACTGCCGGACTTCTTGCTAGCCCCTTTTTTCGCAGCGCCGGATTTAGCTGTCCCCTTGCTCGCAGCACCCTTCTTCCCCTTCTTCTTCGACGGCCCCGCTGCCGCCCTTGCTTCTAGCAGAGAAACGGCTTGTTCGAAGGTAAGCTCATCCCCTGAAAGGTCTTTCGGAAGCGACGCGTTGGTCTCACCATCGGTCACATACAAACCGTATCTACCGTCGCGGAGTTCGATCGCTTTTCCTGTAACGGGGGATACTTCAAGTGTCTTCAGCGGCGGTGCAGCCACACCTCGCCCTTGCCCGCGAGTCGGTTTCGGTTGCGCGAGAATACCTAAAGCTTGCTCTAGGGTGATCTCAAGGAGTGGGTACTCCGCTGGGATCGATCGCGAATCGCTACCGTGTTTCAGGAACGGACCGAAGCGTCCTTGGGTGGCGATGATCGGTTCACCATCGTCGGGGTGATTCCCAAGATTCCTTGGGAGCGAGAGAAGTTTCACGGCGAGATCGATAGTCATCGCGTCGGCAGCAACACCTTTAGGCAACGAAGCATTTTTCTTTTCTTCGTCGTCGGCTGCACCCATCTGTACGTAAGGACCGAAGCGTCCTTGTTTGATGAAAATAGGCTTGTTGCTGACTGGGTGAAAACCGAGAGGTTGTTCCGCGCGCTCTTGCTTCTCGAGAAGCTCCAGAGCTACTTCGAGTGTCAGTTCATCTGGAGGCATATCCTCAGGGATGCTAGCTCGTTTTTCACCACGTTCGATATAAGGTCCATAACGTCCGATCCGCACGAACACTTGATTTTGCGAATCGGTCTCTAGCAAGCTTGCTCCAGAGGTTGCATCGCCGTTTTCAGGCTCGGATTCGTAGGATTTAAGTGGGTATGAACAAGCCGATCGCGGGTCGATTTCGGCAACTTTTTGTTCGAGAAGTGGCTTTAGGCCGATCCCCCCCGGCGCAGCTTCTGCTTCGTTGACATCATCACCGAAATAGAATTCCTGAAGGTACGAAAGGTTCTCCCGTTCGTTGCGGCTGATCTGGTCGAGATAGTCTTCCATCTCTGCGGTGAATTGATAGTCAACCAACGAAGAGAAATGGTCTTCCATCAAGCGTATAACAGCGAAAGCGGTCCAGCTCGGAACCAACGCATTACCTTTTTTGAACACGTAATCGCGGCGAAGGATCGTATCGATAATCGACGCATAAGTACTTGGCCGACCGATCCCGCGCTCTTCGAGCGCTTGGGTCAACGAAGCTTCGGTGAACCGTGCCGGTGGCTGGGTGGTATGCGAGAGTGGATCAAGCTTGTTGAGCTTGAGTTTTTCCTCAGGTTGAACCGTTGGCAACAAGCGTTCTTTTTCCGCCAATTCCGCTGCTGGATCGTCGCTTCCTTCCACATAAGCTCTTAGGAAACCTTCGAATTCAATCGAGGTTCCTGTCGCTTGGAAAACAGCGTCCGCAGCTTGGATGCTCATCACAACGCGGCGTTTGCGAGCATCGGCCATTTGCGATGCAACCGTCCGCTTCCAGATCAAATCGAAGAGTCGGAATTGATCATAATTAAGTTCCCCGCGGAGGGTTTCCGGAAGTCGGAACGTGTTGCCTGCAGGCCGAATCGCTTCGTGAGCCTCTTGTGCGTTTTTCACCTTTGTCGCGTAGCTGCGTTCCGAATCATAAAGGAATTCGTTTCCGTACTGCGAACGAACGAGATTGCGAGCTGCTGCCACGGCTTCTTTCGATAGCGTGGTCGAGTCGGTACGCATGTAAGTGATATAGCCGTTTTCATACAAGCTTTGCGCGATTCGCATCGTATCGCGAGCCGTCAACCCGAGCTTGCGGTTGGCTTCCTGTTGCAAGGTACTCGTAGTAAAGGGAGCTTTGGGCCGCTCCGTGTACGGTTTAACTTCGATGCTGGTGACAACAAATGGGGTATTCTCAAGTCGACTCGCCAACGCTTCGGCTCCGGCGCGATCGAGCTGCAACAACTGCGGATCTTTTAACTTACCGGTGCTTGCGTCGAAGTCCTTTCCGCTCGGAATGCGGCGAGAAGCGACGCTGACGAGCATCGCTGAGAACGATTCTCCAAGCCCGGTTCGCAAGTGAGCTTCGAGGTCAAAGTACGTTGCATTTCGGAAGGCCATTCGGTCCCGTTCGCGTTCGACGATCAACCGGACGGCGACGCTCTGAACGCGACCTGCGGACAGGCCCGGACGCACTTTCTTCCACAACAAAGGCGAGACATCGTAGCCGTAAAGCCGGTCGAGAATCCGCCGAGTCTCCTGAGCTTTGACCAATCCTTCGTCGATCTCGCGGGTCGAAGCCAGTGCGCTTTGAATCGCTTCGCGGGTGATTTCGTGGAACACCATCCGGTGAACGGGAACCTTCGGCTTTAGAACTTCTCTCAGGTGCCACGAAATCGCTTCCCCTTCGCGGTCTTCGTCCGTCGCGAGATAGAGGTCTTTAGCATCCTTGAGGGCAGACTTAAGAAAATTTACATGTTTCTTTTTGTCGGCTGGAACAATGTACAGGGGCTCAAAGTCCTGCTCGACGTTTACCCCAAGGCTAGCCCAGGGTTGGGATTTGAATTCCGCAGGGACTTCTTTCGAGCCCCCAGGTAGGTCCCGAATGTGACCGATCGAGGCTTCGACCTGGAAATCGCTCCCAAGGATCTTGGAGATCGTCTTCGCTTTCGCTGGAGATTCGACGATTACTAGGGACTTCTTTTGACTCATGGGGACTGGTTGCTTTTCGGTGATTAAAAAGGCTAAAAGACCTCCGCCGGGAATGGCGTTGTGATCGAAGGGTTGGCACTCTGTCAAGCCCCCGGACTCGGAAGTTTAGGTCCCTTGAGTCGAAAAAATGGGGCTTTGAAAGGCGGATTCCTGGGGGGAAGCGATTCAGTAGTGCGATTGCGTCGAATGCGGGATTTCCTACAATCCACCAATTGAAAGGCCCTCGTAGACGGCTGAGAAGGTAACTGCGGCTGAGGATGCTGCAGGTTGGAATTCCGCGTCGTAACGACCCAAGGAAAAAATTTTTTATGGCAAGTCCCTTTACGATTTTTCGGAAGAATCAGCGGCTATGGATGGCAGTAGCGGTTCTGATTGCAATTCTTTCCTTCGTTGTCGCACCGATGCTGCAGTCCTTCACCGGCTCCGGCCCGGTCGTCGGGCGTAAAGACGCCCTGGCAACTGCCGCCTCGTGGTCCGGAGGTAGCCTCTCTCGCGAACAACTCGAAATCGAACTCTCCGAATTGTCGGTGGCTAATACATTCCTGAGAAAGCTCGGGATGGATGTCCGGGACAAAGGTGGATTTCCACGCGTCCCCGAAGTTCGTCCAGATTTTTCTCTCGTCGGAATCTCACCAGCCGGTGATCCAGGATTGATCCTCGAAAGAAAACTCCTGGCCGCAGAAGCTCAACGCTTGGGGATCCATTTCGACGATCAAGCCGTCACGACATTCCTTCAACGATTCGTCGACGGAAAGCTTTCTGGAGATCAAATTCAGAAATCCCTCCGCGAAGTCTCCGGCGGTCGAATGACTTTGACCGACTTCAATCGCTTGATGAAAGAAGAATTAGCCAAACAAGCCATGTTGCGTGTAGCTAACAGCGGCAAACGCTACGAAGAGCGGGTCAACTCACAAGGCTTACCCACTTCGATTCTCAATCCACCAAGCAAGAACTGGCAATATTTCGTTCGGTTCAATCGCCAAGCCTCCATCGAAGCCTTTCCAGTTTTCACTAAGGATTTCGAAGCGGCGGTTACTGGAACTCCTACGGATCGCGAACTTCGAGATCTTTTCGAAAAAGGAAAATCGACCACGCGCATCTCGCAGCCAATCGCCACCGAACCGGCCTTCATGACCCCTCAAATGGCGAACTTCGCTTACATCTCTTGCGATATCGATAAGATCATCGAAGAAGAAAAAGGAAAGATCGCCGAAGACATCCTTCGAGCTGAATACGATCGTCGCGTCAAAGAAAAACAATTCGATGTTCCGCTAACGCCGGAAGAAAAGAAAGCTGCTGAAGAAGCCAAGAAAGCCACCGAAGGGGCTGAGGCTGAAGTAAAGGCGGACGCGGAAATGAAGCCGGTCACTGACCCGGCAACCCCAGCTCCAGCACCGGCAACTCCAGACGATACGCCACGCCCGCCTACTCTGGAGAATCCAGCCACCGAGCCACCAACTGCTGAGCCAGCCCCAGCTACTGAACCAGCACCAGCAACTGAGCCGGCACCAGCAACTGAACCAGCACCGGCAACTGAACCGCCTCCAGCGCAGTCCCAAGTTCCGGCAAAACGCAACGAACAATTGCGATTGGTCTCGTACCAAGACCCTGCACCTGCAACGGAACCAGCTCCTGCTGCCGAACCTGCA
>Ga0255127_1000977_pt1 | contig 12460 bp, 8 predicted proteins | sample Law_Miss_RepB_8d_FD_188555 | JGI IMG/M metagenome (GOLD analysis project Ga0255127, IMG submission 188555) | Freshwater microbial communities from St. Lawrence River, New York, United States - Law_Miss_RepB_8d | ecosystem: Environmental > Aquatic > Freshwater > River | place: USA: New York...
GCCAACTGCGAGAGTGTCACCGGCGCGGACCTGAATGTTTTTCAACGGTTTACCTTCGGCACGCGCCAACACTTCCGACGGCCAATCGTGTTCCCAACCACAGTTCGCCGGAGCCAGCGGATGCACCGTGAGACCGAGCGATTCCAACAACCCGGCCCAACCTCCGTCGGATCCCGTCTCGGGCCACGACCCACCACCCAAAGCAAGGATGACAGCATCGGCCGTGGCCGTGGCGCCATGGGTAAAACCCAATTGGAAACCACTGGCTCTAGCCCCCGATCCGCCGACGGCCTCGGATTCGCCCTTTTGATCCGACACCCCAGCCCAAGGCTTCAATGCCACGAGGCGGTGATTCATCTCAAAGGTCACGCCGAGTCCACGCAAGCGGGCCACCCAGCGGCGCAGCAACGGAGCGGCCTTCATCTCCACGGGATAAACCCGACCTGTGGTGGCCTGGAAGGTCTCCACGCCCAGTCCCGCAGCCCATTGCCGCAGCGCCCCGGGATCAAAGTTGCCGAGCAGTCTCGGCCAAAAACCGAACGGTTGCCCAGGTCCAGAGTAACGCGTCTGGAAGCGGTCCAAGGCTTCTCCGTGCGTTATGTTGAGACCGCCCTTCCCGGCCACCAAAAACTTCCGGCCGACGGAAGGTTTGGCCTCGTAAAGCGTCACCCGCAACCCCGCCGATGCCGCAACTTCCGCAGCACGCAAACCCGCCGGCCCGCCGCCGATCACGGCAACGGAAGGGTTCGGGGGCGAAACAAGGGGCTTCATCATGAACAGGACCTAGTGACTTGAAAACCGACACCAACAGGGTGCGCAGCCCCCTGAAATCCACCACCACAAACGAAGCAACAATCCGTTTCCTCGGGGAAAAACGTCGACGGTCCATGATTGGCTCGCCTAGGCCGGCACCGGAAACGATCCGAGAGACGAGAACTCCGGCGAGCGCTGTTCAACCCGAATGGGTTTACCTCCTTGGATTGAGGGTCGCTTGGATCAGTACTTGCAATGTCTATGTATTGTGATGTATGTTTCTTCAATGAAGAAGCCGCTGAAGTATTCGAGTGCACCGACTCCGCCGGAGGTGTTCCGCGATGTCTTCGCGCCCAACTTCGAGGTCAACGAAACCGCTGGAATGGTCCGAACCCAGATTTATCTGACCCGGGCCGAGCACGGGTTCATTTCGACCGAGGCGGCGCGCCGGGGTGAAACGATGGCGGCGGTGATCCGTGGCTGCATCGACGACAAGATGCGGGTGCCCGATACCGCGTGGACGGCCAACCCCATGCTGGAGCCAACCCCGTCGGATGCCGGGCCAGTATTACCCGAGGACGCCGCCATCAATCACGACCACTACCTCTACGGAACTCCCAAGAAGTATTTGAAGAAACGAGGGAAGTGGGTGCTGGCCGAACCGGAGGCGGGACGCTGATGCACAGCCACCGGGTCTTCCTCGATTCGTCGTTCTGGATTGCGTTCCGCGATCCCCGCCAAAGCCACCATGCCCGGGCGCGCGACTGTCTCGCTGCCCTCTTCCGTGAGCGGACCCACTTTGTCAGCACGACCTTCGTGTTCGCAGAAATCCACGCAACGTTCGCCCGTTCACTGGCGGTGCGGGAGAAGGTCATCGCCGACTTCTGGGAAAATCCGTTGCTCCATTTCGCAGAGGTCACCGACGCCGACCACCGGGAAGCCATCCAGTTGCTGCGGCAGCATGCAGACAAGTCGTACCCCTTCTGCGATGCGATCTCCTTCGCGGTAATGCGGCGGTTGGGAGTGAAGCGGGTCGCCGCCTTTGACGACCACTTCCGGCAGGTCGGTGGGTTTGAGATGATTGGGTGATCCGGGAGTCCACGACCTGAGAGCCTGTCTGAATGGTTAACCTCCGCGATCCTGAGCATCTTGACTGCCATTTGATCGAGCATCATGATGCTTTAATGCGCACCACGGTGACATTGGATCGGGATGTCGAGCGGATGCTCCAAGAAGCCATGCACCGTTCCCGCAATGGCTTCAAAGAGACTCTCAACGCCGCCATCCGAGCCGGGTTGAGCCAGAAGCCCGCCGCGGCAATGAGCCGTCCCTTCGTCATCCAAGCTCGACCGCTGGGGCTCCGTGCCGGTTTAGATCCGGCGGGCTTCAACCAGTTGGCCGACGATCTGGAACTGGAAGCCGTTCTGGCAAAGGCACGGAACAAGAAAACCCGGTGATCATTCCTGACATCAACCTGCTCATTTACGCCCACGACTCCAGTTCCCCATTTCACGCCTCGGCGGTGGACTGGTGGCAGTCCTGCCTGGGTGGCACAGAACCCATCGGCCTGCCCCATGTGGTGGCGTTCGGATTCGTCCGCATCGTCACCAACCCGCGAGTCTTCTTGAATCCCATGACGCCGGCGGAAGCGGCCGGGCATGTGCGAGCGTGGTTGGGGCAACCGCCGGTGCAGGTGATAGTCCCGAGCCATGACCACCTTCACCAAACCCTCGAACTCCTGGAAACCCTCGGCACCGCAGGGAACTTGGTGAGCGATGCGCAAATGGCGGCGCTGGCGCTGGATCATGGCGCGGTGCTGCACACGGCCGACACCGATTTTGTGCGGTTCCCCGGATTGAGGTGGTTCAATCCCATCACCGGCACCGGAACCACGAACCGGCGCCGCACCCGGTCGGCGTAAAGAAGCGGTTCCGGAAGCGGCGTCCGACAGTGACTCATGGTCATTTTGTGGCCATCGCTATCTGCAAGCCCTCGGATCCGCCTCACCTTTAGAGCCTGTCTGAAACTGGGGAGGGGTCGATTGGCAAGGCGCGAGGAGGAAGCAGACCCGCAGCGGTCTGTGGTCGACAATCAACGCCGCCAGCGGGCCCTTCCATCCAAAACAGAACCCCTCCCCATTTTCAGACAGGCTCTTAGCCAATTCTGAGAAGATACATTGTGGAATCTTGTCTCGTTTCGGACAGTTGAAGTCATCGATATGAAACCCGCTCAATTGAAACTTCTTAGCCAACTCTGCTTCGTTCTCGGTTTCGCCTCCATTATCGGTTCCATCGCCATCTGGTTTCTCACAGGGGGGCAGGCGATCGACACCCAGGCACACGGTGAACGATTTGGCATCTTTGTCGGACTGTGGGCGCCGACCTTTTTCATCCTCTCGAACCGCTTCGAACGTTTCTCAGAGAAAGCGGCCTGATCGTTTCGGATCTTTTTGATCCTGCAAATCGGGGAACCTGAGATGCGACACCGCGAAGAAGTCTGGTCGCGCCGGGGACATTCGCGCCTCACTCCTTCCCAATGCCCGTCAGCGCGGCCCATGTCGCGGGGCGGGGCGATCTCCTGAACCGGCAAGTGACATTAAGCCAAGCGAGGCCGCTTTCAGGGGACACCGAACCGACCGACCGGACCGTCGAACCTCCCGAGAACTCATCGGGAAGCGGCAGGATCAAACGAATCACCCGGAAGAAGCAGGTGCAACCGCAGGTCGCGAGCGCCGAGGTTCTGCCTGGGAGCCGCTTCGGCCACCGTAGATCCGCGGGCGTCGAAGACCATCACACTGCCATCGCCGACCACTTCCCAACGGCCTTCCGAAGTGACCACCAGCGCCGTCGATTCATCAATGCCGACGCCGAGCAGCGCAGGATTCTCCAGCACGAGGCCAAGAAGTCGGTTCTCTCGACGGCGGGCGATGAAGTGCTGGTCCACGATGGCGTTGGTGACAAATCCCAAGCCAGTCGAGGTGAGCGTCGCACCACGGCGGATCACCGCGAAGTCGTCCTTGCGGTCCGGTTCGCCGCGCTGGTCGCCGGTGATCATGATCCGACTCATGATCGCCGCGCCGGCGCTGGTACCACCGATCACCGCGCCCTCTTGATCATACAACCGGTGAAGGCGCTCGGCCAACGGGGTACCCACGATGAACGTGGCGAGGCGGGCTTGGTCGCCGCCGGTGAAGAAGACGCCGGTCGCGCCGTCCAGAAGAAGCGACGTCGCCGGATCCATCGCCTGTTCCCGGCTGAAGCGGAGGACGACGGTGTTGGTGGCTCCAAACGAGCGAAATTCCGTCCTCTGGCTCTCCCCAGCAGCCTCTGGATCGCTGCTCGCCAGTGGAATCACCGCAATGCGGGCGCCTATAGGTCCGCCGGCAAGCCGGATGAACTGCTGCTGAATGGGACCTGGCCGTTCCCCACCGCCGACAATAACCAGTGATCCGCGCCGGACTCCGGGCTCGGCGGCTGGAAGCTCACAGGCCAACAGGAGGAGGGTTGCTATTATCGGGAAGCGTCGGCACAGAATCATGGCTGAATGGCGGTCAGAGGGGAGCGTCCGCCGCGATCTAGTAACCGAACAAAGCCCATCCATCGAGGCCTGTTGCTTCAAAACTTTTGAGACCCTATGGCATGGGCTTGGCGGTGAGGGCTAATCATCATTCCTGCTCGGATCTGCTCCGAGAGCCGGGGGCAAAATCCATCCCTACCGCGACCCACTGAGGGCGCGTGAAACCTAGCCTGACGTGCCTGGGATGTAGTTCACCCAAGCTTAACAACGGTCCAACCCTTCCGTAACCTCCGACCTGGTATTGTGGTAGCGATGCTACCCAGAACCATTTTATCAATACCGATCCTCGCGGCCTCTGCGACCTTGGCGTTCGGCCAGTTCGCCGGATTCGTCAACAAGGGCCTAGTGGGCGTCGGCCGTGTGCCGGCCGCCACCTTCGACAAGGCCGGCGACGGCAGGCAGGATACCCTCGGCGGCTTCTCTGCCATGGCCATCGACACCAATTCGCTGGTCTACACCGACGGCCGGATCTCCGGCCGCATCGTGGGCCTACCGGATCGCGGATTCGGCGATGGTGCCACCGACTACCGTCCTCGCCTCGAGATGTACGACTTCGTCATCTCGCCTTACTACGGCGAAAGTCCGGTCGCTCAAGGACAAATCACCTTCACCAACACCGCCACGGTTCTGTTCCGCTACGGCAGCGAGGGGCTTCCCTACACGGGATTTGATGCCGCCAATACCAACGCCCCGGTGGTGCCCCAGGCCCCGGCGAGTTCCATCGGTGGCGGCCGGCGGTCTCTGGACGCAGAGGGTCTGGTGCTGACCGCTGACGGCGGCTATTGGGTGAGCGACGAATACGGCCCGGCGATGTTCCGCTTCAATTCCGAGGCTCGACTGATGGAGACAATCCTTCCCCCGGCTGCGCTGCTCCCGGCGCAAGGCTCGTTCCCAGGCCGGCTGAACTTCACCGGCAACTCCGCCCCGACCTCCGGGCGTCGCAACAACCGCGGTCTCGAGGGACTCTCCCTGACCCCCGATGGCAAGCGCTTGGTGGCGTTTCTCCAGTCGCCGACCATTCAGGATGGCGGCGCCGGCGGCCTCGGCCGCAACACCCGCATCCTCCAACTCGACGCCGACGCCGCGTCCGCCACCTATGGGAAAGTCGTCGCCGAACACGTCTACCAGCTCACGCTCAACGGCAACACGACGACCAACACCCACACACCGGTCAGCGAAGTCGTTGCGCTGAACGCCAGCACCTTTCTGGTGCTGGAACGCGATGGCATCGGCCGCGGCGCGACCCCGGGCCTTTCGCCGACCTACAAGCGGATCGTTCTCGCCTCGACCGCACCCGCGTCGAATATAGCCGGCACCGCCTACGACCTCGAGCGGGGTGCGCCGGGCCAAATATCACTGCCCAACACCGGCACCACGCTGCCTGAAGGGATCACTCCGGTCGCCCGTCAGGACTTTGTCGACCTGCTCGATGCCACGCAGCTCGCGAAGTTCGGGTTGAACACCAGCACGAACCAGGATGTGAACTCGCTGAGCGAGAAGTGGGAGGCGATCTCGTTAATCCCGCTCAAGGATCCCGCAAATCCGGATGACTACCTGATGCTCTTGGGCAACGACAACGACTTCAAGTCGGACGTCGTCTACCACAATGGCGTCCCCGTCGGAACCAACGCGGTTCAAGTGGACATCATGCTCCTCGCCTACCGCGTGACTCTGCCCGGCGTAAGCACCGTCCGCGCTGCCAACGCCGCCCCGACGATTGCGATCAGCCTGCCGTCCGGCAACTCCTACGCCCAGGGTGCCCTGCCCTTCACCGCCACCGTGGCCGACACCGACGGCATCGTGGTCAAGGTCGAGTTCTTCGAGGACGGTGTGAAGCTGGGTGAAGACACCGCCTTCCCCTGGGTCTGGAACTTCAATCCCACGGTCGGTACGCACACCTACCGCGTCGTAGCCACCGACAACAGCGGCGCCGTCTCCGAGGCGAGCCGCAGCATCAACGTCACCGCCGGCAACATCGCGCCCACGGTTGCGATCACCGCGCCGACAGCCAACACCACCGCGCCGGCACCTTACACCATCGCATTCCGGGTCTCCTCAGGCGACATCGATGGCTCAGTCCGCTCGGTCGACTATTTCGCCAGTGCTGCCAAGCTCGGCACCTCGACCAACGCGCCGTTCAGCTTCAGCTTGGCCAATGCTCCGGTCGGCGCCCACGTCCTGACCGCGGTGGCCACCGACAACCTCGGGCTCACCTCCACCAGCGCCCCGGTCAACCTCACCGTCACCCGCGCCATCGGCGGCGCGCTCACCTTCCAGGTGCTCCACGCCTCAGACTTCGAGGCCGGCATCGCCGCCCTGGACGACGCCCCGCGGTTTTCGTCGGTGTTGAATGCGCTCAAGTCCGCGTATCCCTCCGCCACGCTAGTTCTCGCCAGCGGCGACAACTACATCCCCGGCCCGTTCTTCACCGCGAGCGCAGATCCCGCCGCCCCCTTCAACGGGATTAAAGGCCGCGCCGACATCACCATCCTCAACGCGCTCGGTATCAACGCCTCCTGCTTCGGCAACCATGAGTTCGACGACAACACGGCCCAGGTGCGCAGTCTCATCCTCCCGGACACCGCTGCCGGCTACGCGGGCACGGCGTTCCCCTACCTCAGCGCGAACCTAAACTTCGCTACCGACAGCAGCATGGCCAGCCTCGTCACCGCCGATGCCCAGGAGGTTTCCGCGATGAAGAACAAAGTCGCCAAGAGCGCAATCATCACCATCGGCGGACAGAAGATCGGTCTGGTCGGCGGCACGGTCACCGAGCTCCGATCGATCTCCTCCCCCGGAAACATCGGCGTTTCTCAGAACCTCCTCGCCGACATCCAGGCGGCGGTCGACGGCCTGCTCGCCCTCGGTGTGAACAAGGTGATCGTCATGACCCACCTCCAGCAGTTCTCCCGTGAGTTCGAGCTCGCCCGCCAGTTGCGCGACGTTGACATCATCGTTGCCGGCGGTTCCCACAGCGTGTTCGCCAAGCCTTCCGATCGCCTGCGGCCGGAGGACTTTGTCGCAAGCTCCTACCCGAGCCAGTTTACCTCTGCCACCGGCGAGCCGGTCTACGTGGTGAACACCGGTTCCAGCTACCGTTATGTCGGCCGCCTGATCGCCAGCTTTGACGAGGCCGGCCGTCTCACCGGTTTCGACAACCGCAGCGGCGCCTACGCCACAGACATCCAGGGCGTGCTCGACACCGGCAACGTGGCCCCGTCCTCGAACGTCGTCGACGTCGTCACTCGCCTGGCCAACATCGTGGACGGCAAGGACGGCAACCGCTTTGGACGCACCTCGGTGTACTTGAACGGCATCCGGAACAGTGTTCGCACCGAGGAGACAAACCTTGGCGACCTGACCGCCGACGCCAACCTCTGGCGCGCACGCCAGACCGATCCCAACACCGTGATCTCCCTCAAGAACGGCGGTGGCATCCGTGATTCCATCGGCGCGGTCTCGTCCTCCGGCGGCTTTGTCTCCCTAACCCCGCCTCCTGCCAACCCGCGCGTCGGCAAGCAGGCCGGGGAAGTTAGCCAGCTCGACATCGAGAACAGCCTCCGGTTCAACAACACACTGTCGCTTGTCACCCTCACGGCGCAGCAGCTGCGCGACACCATGGAGTGGGCGGTTGCCGGCAGCGGCACCCCGGGACAGTTCCCGCAGGTTTCAGGCATCAGCTTCAGCTTCGTGCCGACCAACGCTCCCATGACGTACGTGCGCGACACCAACGGCGTCCCCACCTCGATCAGCGTCCCCGGTGAACGCCTCCGCAACCTCGTCGTGATCCGCGCCGACGACAGCCAAGACGTGGTCGTCGAGAACGGCCAGGTCGTGGGCGATACAAACCGCACCTTCCGCATCGTGACGCTGAACTTCATGGCGGCCGGCGGCGACAGCTACTTACCGCTCACCCGGGGAACCAACCGGATCGACCTGGTCCCGACCGGCACCACCGTCCTATTCAACACCGACGGCGGTGAACAGAAGGCTCTGGCCGACTACCTCCGCGCGGTCGAGGTGTTCCGCGAGGCCGACACCGTGGCTGCGGACGACCTCCGCATCCAGAACCTCTCCCGCCGTGGCGACATGGTGCTGGCCCCGATGGTTCGACGAATCGAAGGACCGAGCCCGGCGACCCGCTTGACCTTCAGGTCACTGCCCGGACGGATCTACGCCGCGGAATCCAAGGAGTCGCTCGACGGCACCTGGGTCCGACTCCCCGTCACCACCCAGGGAACCGGAACCCTCCGCGAGCTCCTCGACAACCGCACCCCCAACGACCAGCGCTACTACCGCATCGTTGTGGTGCAGTGATCATCGCAGAGCGCCAAAGAATACATTCCTCATAAGCCACTCCTTACGACTGAGTTTGGCGGGGGCACCTCACCTGAGGTGCCCCCGTTTTTTTGGTATTGAAAGGCACCATCACCGTGCCTACCGCCAACGCCAACGGCGCGTCAGCCCAGAAACAGGGGGAAACAGAAACGCTGGAATTCACTGTCTGATTAAATCAAGCAAAGGCAGGTCCGCTGGGACGCCTAGCTCAACAAGGCTACTGGCCGATCGGCATTCTGTGAAAGCCCACGGTCCCACTGCTCAACAACAACACCGCTAACCCGCGGCAATGACCTCGCGGACCACGTTGCCGAAGACGTCGGTCAGCCGGAAATCGCGGCCGGCATGTCGGAAAGTCAGGCGTTCGTGGTCGAAGCCGAGGAGATGCAGCATCGTCGCGTGCAAGTCGTGGACCGACACCGGATTCTCGACGGCCCGGAACCCGAAGTCGTCGGTCGCTCCATGGATGGTTCCGCCCTTGATGCCGCCACCGGCCATCCAGAGCGAGAAGCCCCAGTGGTTGTGGTCCCGGCCTTGCGCAGCTCCCGATCCGTTTTGCCCCATTTCCACCGACGGCGTTCTACCGAACTCCCCGGTGCACAAAATGAGCGTGCTCTCCAGCATGCCGCGCTGCTTCAAATCCGTGATCAAGGCCCCGAGGCCCTGATCGCATTCATTGGCGACCTTGCGATGCTCTTCGCGGATGTTTGAATGACTGTCCCACGGCTGCAAATTGCCATGCCACGTCTGCACGAAGCGCACGCCGCGCTCCACGAGGCGACGGGCGATGAGCAGCTGCCGATTCTGCGGTCCCTCGCCGTAGGCCTTCCGGATGTGCGCCGGCTCCTGATCCACATCGAAGGCGTCGGTCGCCTCCATCTGCATGCGGTAGGCCAGCTCGAAGGAGCGAATCCGCGACTCGAGGGCCGCCTCGCCCGGTCGGGAAGCCAGGTGATCGGCGTTCAGTTCTCGCAACAAGTCGAATTGCCGCTGTTGATCTTGAGGTCCGAGGCGTCCGTTGCGGATGTGGTCGATCAACTTCCGGGGATCGGCCTGTGAGGTGTCGACATGGGTTCCCTGATAGGAACCCGGCAAGAAAGCCGAACGCCAATTGGCCGCCCCGCCCACCGGCATGCCGCCTGGGCACAAGGCGACGAAGGCGGGAAGATTCTGATTCTCGGAACCCATGCCCCAGGTCAGCCACGAGCCAAAACTCGGACGTACCAGACGCTGGTCTCCGGTATTCATGAGCATCAGCGACAGCTCATGGCTGGGCAGTTCCACATGCATCGACCGGATCACCGCCAGATCGTCGGCACATCGGGACAGATGGGGAAACAGGTCGCTGATCGGGATCCCGCTCTGACCGTGTTGCCGGAAGGTGAAGGGTGAAGGGAGGGCCACACCCGTCTTCCGCTCCGTCTGGAGGTTTTGGTACGGCAGCATCTGGCCTGCCCGACGCGTGAGTTCCGGTTTGGGATCGAACGTGTCCACCTGCGACATGCCGCCGTTGAGGAAGACATGAATGACCCGCCGAGCGGTGGGGGCGAAGTGCGGGACAAGGGTCGTATCGCCCGCCCAGGCCGGCTGGCAGACCAAATCTGCGAGAGCCAGAGAGCCGAAGCCCATGCCGCAGCGCTTCAGGAAGTTGCGCCGTGAATGTAGGAGCGGGTTGTTCATGGGTTCTGGTTCAGTCCACGAAGGCGAACTCATTGGAGGCGAGCAGCGAATGCGCCGCTTGTTGCCAAGCCGCAGCCTGGGCCTTTGCGTCGCCAGTCGTCACAAAGCGCAGCAAGCGATCCAACTCTGCGGGCCGGGGTTCGCGGGACAACACCCGACGGTACAGTTCCCGAACTCGCAGCGCATCATCGCGTCCCGCGGCCTGGCCAGTGAGCGCAGCCAGCGCTTTGGCCCGGTCTTGGACGAACTCCGAGTTCAGAGCGAATAGGGCTTGTTGGGGAACTGTGGTGTCCGGCCGGCGGGCGGTGCAGGAGCTGGGATTTGCCGCGTCGAAGGTGCTTGCGAGGTTTGAAACGATGTCCCGGTTCACAAAGGCGTAGACGCTGCGACGCAGCACTCCAGCTTGAGCCTGACGATCGAATGGCCGCCCTCCCATGGTCAGGTCCAGTTCACCCGACGCCCACAGCATGGAGTCGAGCATCGCTTCCATCTCCAATCGACGGGTCGGCATCCGCCACCAAAACTGGTTGTCCGGATCTAGGTTCCTAGACTTCTCGTTCTCCAGCGACCCTTGCGCATACACGGCCGAGAGCATGATGCGGCGGTGCAACCGTTTGATGGATCCGCCATCCGCCGCGAAGGCCGACGCCAGATGATCCAGTAATTCCGGATGAGTCGGACGGTTGCCTCGCGTGCCCCAATCGTCGGGCGTCCGAACCAAGCCTTGTCCGAAATGATGCTGCCAGACCCAGTTCACCAAGACCCGCCGTGTGAGGGGATTGTCCGAAGAGACCACAGCCCGAGCCAAACCCAACCGGCGGGATCCTTCGGGAAATGGCTCCGCATCCGACCGGCTCAGCGCGGAAAGGAATCGAGGCATCACCGCTTCGCCCCGGGCCAATGGGTTGCCCCGCTTCAGCACATGGAATGCAGCAGGGGCCGGAGACTCGGTGAGAACCATGGCCCGCGCCGGAGATCCCGCCGCGTTGAGGTGCAGGTCGTGAATGCCACCCCGGCGACCGCTCAAAGTGTCATTGACGGTGCGATTCAGGAGTTTCAAGGCCATCGCTTCAGACACCGCAGTCGGAGTGTTCCCGCCGTAAAGATGGCGGCGCAATTGCCGCAGGACCGGGCTGTTGATCTCAAGTTGGCGACGGTCTTCGTCCGGGATGATTTCCGCTCCGTCTGCTCCCTCGGCTGAAGCCGTCATGAGCGCCTTGAGCCACCCTTGGTGAACAGCAGCGAACAGCTCGCCATAAGCCTCGGCGACATCGACCAAGGTCTTACGAGGTTTCCGCCCCATCGCATCCAGAACCATGGGGTTCCATCGTGGGGCTTCTGCGGGGAGTTTGTGCAGATCCTTGATGGCGGCCGGATCTCCGTTCTCCGTGTGCAGCGTGTTCACCAGGTTCGTGCAAGCCCCCTCGAAACCGTCCGCCGGTAACCGGGCCAAACGCACCCAGAGCCCGAACACGGGATCGGTATCGGGCATGCCGGCGAGGTAATCGCGCCAGCGATTGAGGATCAACGGGCGGATGTCGTCGGTGCGGTAGGACAAAAACTCGGTAGAAACATCCTGCTCCGGAACTCCCTTGGCGATCTCCCGCAAATAGAGACCTACTTGCATCCGCAGGCGGCCGCGCATCACCTCATTGTGCTCCGCGGCCATGTCATCGTGACGGGTTTGGAGACGCACCAACTCCCTCTGGTAATCGCGACGGGCGTCGTTGGTTTTGCCAGAGTCGATCACCGGCAGGGAATCCGGCACACCACTGGCAGCCAAGGCCGCGTACAGCGAATAGTAGTCCCGCGTGGAAATGGCATCGAACTTGTGATCGTGGCATCGAGCGCACGCCACGGTGAGGCCCATCAAGCCCCGAGAAACGACATCGATCTGGTCGTCGATCACGTCATGCCGGTTGCGGTATTGCATGCCGACCGTAAGGAATCCCAATCCAGCGAGGGCCGGATCATTCTCCTTCAGACCCAGTTGGTCGGCGGCGATTTGCTCGGTCACAAACCGCTCGTAAGGCACGTCGGCATTGAAGGAGCGGATGACGTAATCCCGGTAGGTGTAAGAGAATGGAAACCGCGTGAAACCAATGGCACTCCC
>Ga0255127_1000980_pt1 | contig 12427 bp, 6 predicted proteins | sample Law_Miss_RepB_8d_FD_188555 | JGI IMG/M metagenome (GOLD analysis project Ga0255127, IMG submission 188555) | Freshwater microbial communities from St. Lawrence River, New York, United States - Law_Miss_RepB_8d | ecosystem: Environmental > Aquatic > Freshwater > River | place: USA: New York...
CGGTGGTATTGGGGGCGTTTCCAGCCGAACTGGGCGAGGAGTTTTACCGGGGCTTCTCAAACGCCGCGGCGATGAACCTGCACGCCTTGGTGCACCATGGCAGCAACACCCACCACATCCTCGAGGCGGTGTTCAAGGCGACCGGCCGGGCGCTGCGCATGGCGGTGGAGACCGATCCCCGCAGCACCGGCGTGCCCAGCACAAAGGGTGTGCTTTAATCGTTTGCGCCTATTAGGTTTTGCGTAACCCTTCAGCCGACTGCCGTGAGCGGTTGTGAACCTGCGTTTGCCCAGAAGAACAGCTACGCCAATGGCAGCGAGAAGGGGGCCCCAACCCAGGCCCCCCTCATGACCATCCTCCTCACCATCAAGATGCGTGGGAACAAACCGGTGCAGATCCTGGTGGAAGTCTTGAAGTCTTACTTGCTATCAGGATAACTGCCGCTTTTGCCGACAAAAATCACGGCAGGCGGCTGAAAAGTTACAAAATTTTTTCCCCGACCATTTGACTTTGGAAAAATAGTGACCTAGACGTTGTTCAACCTTTCATAGGCATAGCATCTCATAGGCGTAGCATCTCCGCTGGAACTCATAACGGAATGCTGCCGATTTAATACGGAGTCCCTCATGGCGTGGTTTAGCCGTTCTTCCCGACCCAATACCACTCGTCTCAATCTGGAATCCTTGGAAGTCCGCCTAAACCCGTCCTGGACCTCGGCCCCTGCGTTGATTTCCGTGCCTTCCGCTCCGGTGGCGCTCACCCTCAACAACCAGCAGGTTGTATCCGGTTCGGCCGCCGTCACCGCTGGCGAGGTGGATTACTACTCCTTCACCCCGGCTTGGTCCGCTAACTACACGCTGCAAGCATCCAAAAATGCCAGCCAGATCGACACCATCCTGGGCCTGTACAACGCCTCGGGCTCCCGGGTCGCCTGGAACGATGACATCAGCAACTCCAACTCCAACAGCCAGGTTGCCGCCAGCCTCGTCGCCGGGCAAAAGTACTTCCTGGCCATCACCAACTACACCGGCACCTCCAACGGCAAATACACCCTGGGGGTGAAGGCCGCCCTGACCGATGACGCCAAGGAAAACAACGACACACTGGCCAAAGCCACCAACCTCGGCTCCCTAGCAACCGCCACCACCGTTTCCAGCCTGGTGATGGCCGACACGGCCGATTTCTACAAGTTCACCACCACCACCGCGGGCGGCACTGCTGAGATCCAGTTCAAGAATGCCCAGGGCGACCTCGACCTCGCCCTACTCGACACCACCGGCAAGGTGCTTGTCTCCAGCAACGGCGCCACCGACGGCGAAAAAGTTTCCATGGGTAGCCTCACCGCCGGCACTTATATCCTGAAAGTCGCCGGCAAGTCGGGCGCATACAACCCGGCCTACAGCCTGGTGGTCACACCGGCCGCATCCACCACGCCGGTCAATCCCCCGCCATCTTCCAAGAGTGATTGGACGATCGCCATTTACATGACCGCCACCGATCTGGCCTCGTACGGTGCGGCCGATGTCAATGAGCTGGAGGCAGCCGTGGCTGGCCTTCCCGGCTCGGTGAAGATTACCCTGCTGTACGACCAGTGGAGCAGCCAGAAATACGCCACGGGAGGGGGCACCCAGGCCGCCTGGGGTGATACCGGTCGCGCCATCGTGACGGCCGACACCAATGTCAATTCCATCAAGACAACCTTTGAGCGTTTGGGTGAGAAGAACACCGGCGACCCGGTTAACCTCACCAGCTTCCTCTCATGGACCATGACAGCCGCCCCAGCCAACCACTACGGGCTGGTCCTGTGGAACCACGGAGCCGGCCTCGACGGCAGCAACTACGATGATGAGTCGAACGATAATCTCAAGACCTCCGAGATTGTCTCCGGGGTCAAGAATTCCGGAATCAAGCTCGACTTGCTCTCCTTCGACGCATGCCTGATGGGCATGACCGAGGTGGCCTACGCGCTCAAGGACATCACACCGGTCCTGGTCGCCTCGCAGGAGCTCGCGGCTGGAACTGGCCAAGACTACACCACCACCTTCGCCGCGCTAAAAACCAACCCGGCCCTGGTGGACGGCTTGGCCCTGGGCAAAGGGATGGTCGACAGTTGGACCCGGCAGTATGTGGGAACAGGCGTCTTGGAGGACACGCTTTCTGTCATCCAGACCGACCGCTTGCCCGGTTTGGTCGCCGCCCTCAACACCTTTTCCTCGGTCATCACCACGGCGGACATCGCTGCCTTCCGCTCAGTCGCCAACTCGGTGGCCACCTACGGTGATGGTTCCTTCCCGGCCTACCGCGACCTGGGGCAGTTGATGGGCGGGCTTTCCACCTCCTCGGGTGTTTCGGCCAACCTTCGCTCCGCCGCAGCGTCCGTGGTCACCGCTTTGGACGCGGCCGTGTTTGCCCGCACTGCCGACACCCGTACCAGCTCTGGTCTGTCCATCTACACCCCACTGTCGGCCGCCCAGATCGATTCCGCCTTCGCCGACTACGCGGGCTACATCAGCGTCACCAACTGGACCCGCGTACTCAGCCTGCTGGGGATATGAGCCTGACCTGTTCGGGCTGACAGTTCATGGGATCTTTTGGGTAGCAAGGTGGTAGCGCAAGGCAGGCAGTAGTGTCGCCCAGCCTCTGCAGCGGGTAATCCACCCTGGGGGATGTTTGAGAGGGTTTTTCAAATACCCACCCAGGCGAACCAAATTTACCCAGAAATCGGCCACTGCCCCGAATGGCATGAAATTAGGCTGTAAGTCTCGGAATTTTCAATTGTTTGCGTAATTTTGCCGGAATTACCAATCGGATCATGTTATTTGCCTGACCCCCCTTCGCTTGAGCCGGCTTCGATTTTCGCTTTTGGCAAAAAATAATTTCAACTTTGCAACAGTGCAACTATTCAGCCCCCCGGGGGGGTGGGCCTTTGCAGTTGCACAGTTGCAGAGTTGAAACGGCCGGCAAAATATTTTTAAAAAAATCTGCGAAGAACTCTAGGAACGTTTGCATACACCGGGGGAAGATCAGGGAATCACCCCCCGTGTGGGTCGGGCACAGACCCTCGAAAGACGGGAAAAAGGCGGAGTAGCAAGGATGCGCTCGCCCGGGTGTTGTTGAGGAAAAAAACGGAAAGGATGCCAGAAAACCAGAGGCAAAGGCGAGGCGTACCCATGATGAACGAACCCGTCCGGCAAGAAGGCGAGAATCGTGCAGAAGCAACCCCCAAGGGGTATGCTTTCATGAAAGAAAGATTCTTGGAAGAAATCAAGCGCATAGGTGGCAAGCTGCCACCCGATGTGGCCCGCAGGGCCATCACAGGGCCGGTCACCTTCGGCCCACCCCAAGCTAACCCCTTCAAGCATGCCCCGGCAAAGCCTGTGGAGAGGTTGCCCCAACCAGAAACAGTGGCGGAGCCGCAATCCATGAAACCCTTGGAGCTGGCTAAAGAAACTCTGCCGATGGAAGTGCATGAGCCAGTGCGTGAGCCATCGCCGTTGCGCGAGTTGCCGCCAGTGCGCCGGGTGCCGCATGCCCAGCCGGTGGTGCCGCGCGCCAAGCCGGCGGCGCCCTTTGGTCAAGCTAAAAGAATGTATTTAAAGACTGAAAACCTGAGCCACACCGAGATAACGGCCCCGGTGTGGGTGGTGCGTTGTCCACGGGGCGATGGGCTGTTGCCCGCAGGGCTGAGTGTGTTGGTGGGCGACCCGGGGGCTGGCAAAAGCACGCTCATCCGCGGCCTGGTGGCCAGCTTGTCGACTGGGGAAGGGCCCTTCCGTGTGGATGGGCCTTGCGAGGCGTTGTTCCTGGCTTGGGAAGATGATGAGGCCTCGGGCATTCTGCCGCATTTGCTGGCCTGTGGCGGTGACCCGCGCAAGGTGCACATGCTGCGCGGCGTGACCGACGAGGAAGGCAGGCAGATCCCTTGGATGCCCACGCCGGCGAACATCGAGCTGGTGCGCGATTTTCTTGTGTGCCATCCCCAGGTGAAACTGCTGGTGGTGGATGTGTTGAGCAGCCTGCTAGCCATGGCGGGGGTCGATTCCTCGGGTAGCGAGGAGGTGAGGCGAGTGCTCGACCCGTTGCACAAGCTGGGCCAAGAGACGGGGGTGGCAGTGCTACTGTTGCACCACCAGAACAAGCGGGTGGGCGAGCGGGCACTGGTGCGGGTGGCGGGGTCGGTGCAGGTGACCGGCACCGCCCGCATGGTCTGGCTGCTGGCGGCTGATCCGGATGACCCATCGGTGCGGCAGCTTGCCGCGGTGAAGTGCAACCTGGCGGGCAAGTCGGCAGGCTTTGCCTTCCGGGAGCAATCGGCCGACCGCCACGAGGTGAACCAATGGGCCCACAAGCTGGGCATGGTCATCCCCGACAATCTGCCCGATTATCTCTTTCGCAAGCTGGAGGTGGCGGAATCACAACCGGTTTCTGCCGAGGATTTGCTGAAGGGTATTTTGGAGACCACCGAGGGTAGCGCTGAGAAATGCGATGAGTGGCTGCTAGCCACGCTGGCCGGCAACCGGGGCGAGATCACCAGCCTGGACCTGTCGCGCGAGGCCAAAAGCCAGGGCATTGCCGAGAGGGCTTTGGCGGTGTGTAAAACCCGCCTGAAAGCCGAAGGCGTGGTGCGGTATGAGAAACGGAACGGGGCTTGGTGGGTGGTGAGCAAGAACCGCGACCTGGCTCAAGCGGCGGATGAGGTGTTTGATAGTTGATCGGCTAAGAGCCAAGGTAGCCCAGGTGTTGCCCTGGGCTACTTTGGGTTTGCCCCGAAGGGGGCTTCAAACAACAGCCAAAACTGTAAAAATTGGCTCCCGGGTGATGGCAATCTGCCTGCTTCGCTCCAACTTTGCAACTGTGCAACTCTTAGGGCCCACCCCTGGCCACGCTGCCAAGTTGCCAAGTTGCCAAGTTGGTTTGGGCGGATGGCTGACCTGGGCGGGGTTGTTATGGTAAATTAGGTTTCCTTGCCTGTCCTCACCCTTCCGAGGGATTTGGCGCATGTTGCGCGTGGGAAAAATCAACCGACAAGCCGCCGGTGCCCCATGGGTGAGCCGCCGGGCGGTGCTGCACTTGGGTGCCTGTCTGCCGTTTGGCCTCAGCCTCGACCGCGTGATAGCCGCGGGCGACCCTACAGGCAGCGCTAAAAGCGTGATTCTGCTCTGGTTGTGGGGCGGCCCCTCGCAACTCGATAGCTTCGACCCCAAACCCCACGCCCCTACCGACTTCCGTGGCCCGTTCTCCACCCTGCCCACCAAAATACCGGGCATTCGCTTTAGTGAACTCTTTCCGGGGCTGGCGGCCCGCAATGACCGGTTCGCCATCATCCGCACCCTGCATTCGTTCTCGAACGATCACGGCGTGGCCGGCACTGTGGGCCTGACTGGCAGCCTGGCCGGGGCGGTGGGGCTCAACGGCCAGCCGCTTTCGGGCAGCACCCGCCCCAGTTTGGGCAGCACTGTCGCCAAGGCGGTGCCTTCCCATGCCAAACTGCCGGCGTTCGTGGTGCTGGGCGGCAGGCTGCACCAAGGCAAGAAGGCCATCATTGGCGAAGGGGGCGGGCCCTTGGGCGCCGCGTTTGACCCGCTGCGGGCCCGGGTGGAGCCGGGCGCGCCGGTCAGTCTGCCCGAAATGGAACTGGCCGCGGGCCTGCTGCCCGAGCGGCTGGGCGACCGCGACAGCCTGCGGCGGGGTTTTGATCCACTAGCCCGGCAGATCGATCTGGTTGGCCACCGGCTCGATGCGCACCGCGCCCGGGCTTTGGGCCTGCTAACCTCCACCGCGGCGCGCGAGGCCTTCGAGGTGAGTCGCGAGGCCGATGCCACCCGCGAATCGTATGGGCACACCCGTTTTGGCCAATCGTGTTTGCTTGCCCGCAGGCTGGTGGAGCGCGGCGTGCGTTTTGTGCAGGTGAACTGGTCTGACCATGTCGAGGCCGAAGAAGACGCCGGCGATGGCGGCTGGGATCACCACTACCGCAACTTCACTATCATGGCGGATCGCCATGGTCCGTGGATGGACCGGGCCATCAGCGGCCTGCTCGACGACCTGCGCGGCAGGGGCCTGCTCGACAGCACGCTGGTGATCGCCATGGGCGAGTTTGGGCGCACGCCCAAAATCAACGACAAAGCAGGGCGCGACCACTGGGAGCATTGCTACAGCGCCCTGTTGGCGGGCGGCGGCACCCGTGGCGGCGTGGTGCTGGGCACCAGCGACAAAACTGCTGGTCACCCGGTCGATGGCGCTGTCACCCCGGCCGATCTGGGTGCCACGGTGCACATGGCGCTGGGCATCAACAGCGAGGCACGGCTGAATTTGGGCATCGACACCGGCGGCAAACCGATTGAGGCATTGTTTTGATGGCTGGTTGGCTGGTGCCGTTGCTGGCTTTGGTATGGCTGCAGCAGCCGGCCCGGCTGGTGGGCAATTCTCCCGGCTGGAAAGGCCACCTGCGCTGGTCGCCCGATGGCAACCAGTTTCTCTTCACGCGCATCCATCAGGGGCGGATGGAGCTGGCGGCGCAACCGGCCGCGGGTGGCGATGCGGTGGCGCTGGTGAAGCCGGCCCCGGGTTTGCCTCATTTTGATGGGGCTTACTCGCCAGATGGCCGCTCCATTGTTTATGTGCACGACATTTTGCAAGGCACCGATGGCAAGCTGCAGATCAACGGCTGCAAGGCCGACGGCACCCAGCCCGAGCAGTTGGTGCCGCACAAGGCGTTTGAGGAATCGCCCCGCTGGTCGCCCGATGGCACCCGCCTGGCATTTGTCAGCACCCGCGACGGCAACCAAGAGATTTATACCTGCCTGCCGGGCGGCAAAGAGGTGAAGCGCCTCACTAGCCACCCGGGGTTCGACCACCACCCCGCCTGGTCGCCCGATGGCGGCCGAATCGCCTTCATCAGCAGCCGTGAGGGGCCCGAGGCGCTGTGGGTGATGCGGGCCGATGGCACCGAACTGCGCCGGCTGACCCGTTTCGATGGGCTGGAAAGCTGGCCCGCCTGGAACCCGGATGGCAAGCAGTTGGTGGTGGCCCGCAACCGGGCAGGGCAGTCGGATCTGGTGTTGGTGCCTGCCGACCGGGTTGCCGGACGCGATTTGGCGGGCGAAACGGAGCGTTATTGCGTGGAACACCCCGCCCAAGACAGTTTCCCGTTTTTTTCGCCAGATGGTCGCCGTTTGGCGTTTTTGTCAGATCGAGCGGGGGGCTGGGCCATCCACACAGTCGATTTTCCGGCAAAACTGGCCCCCTTACCGGCAAGAAAGCCGGTAGGCTCCCCTTGAAATCTGGTGAAAACCCGCCAAAATGAGATTTAGCGAGATCATTCGCAGCCGGAGTGGTGAAATTGGCAGACACGCCAGCTTGAGGTGCTGGTTCCCGCAAGGGAGTGCAGGTTCAAGTCCTGTCTTCGGCAATGCCCGTTCTCGTTCTAGTCCTCGTCATTAAACCCCGGAATTGCTTCCGGGGTTTTTTGTTTTTATGTGGCTGAATCTAGCCCGCTCAACTTGGCAACTGTGCAAAGTGGCAACACCCCTAGGGGGGGGGTGTGCCAAGTTGCACAGTTGGTGTTGGGCAGCCGGTTTTTGCGACGCTTGGCTTGGGTTAGGTTGGGGCGTTGAAAAGCCTTGGAAATACTGGCAAATCAGTGTGCCCTAAAGCCACTTGCGCCATTTCAAATAAGAAAACCCGCCCACAGCGATGCTGACCAGGATCACCAGCACCATGGGGTAGCCGTATTCCCATTCCGTTTCGGGCATTTTCACATTCATGCCGTAGATGCCGGTGATGAGGCCCATGGGCAGAACAAGGGTGGACAGCCCGGTCAGCACCCGCATCACTTCGTTCAGGCGCTGCGAGTCGCAGGCGAGGTAAATTTGCACCAGGTCAGAAACCATTTCGCGGTTGGTTTCCAGCACTTCCAAAAAGCCGAGCAGGTGGTCGTGCACATCGCGAAACTGGACCTGGTCGCCCCGGCCGATGCGGCTACTTTCGCCGCGCATCAGCCTTGAGACCGCGTCGCGCTCGTGCTGCAGCGTGCGCCGCAGGCCCTGGATGCCCCGTTTGTAGCCCATCAACTTTTCCAGCGTGCGCGGCTCGGGCTTGGAGAAGATGATCTCTTCCAAATTGTCGAGGTTTTCCTCAACCTGATCGATGATGGGGATGAACCCCTCCACCGATTCGTCGAGCACTTTTTGCAACAGGGTGTCAACTCCCTTGCCAACCAGGGGGCCTTGGCGGACGATGCGCTGCTTCAACGCATCGATGCCAACCACCGGATTGTAGTGCCAGGTGACCAGCACATTGTCGGTGACAATGCAGGAAAGCTGCGTGCAGGTGGCCGAGCCGGTGCTGTCGAGCGAGGCTTCGCGCAGCGGGTTGAGCACCAGGAAGGTGTAATCCTCAAAGTCTTCCAGTTTGGGCAGGTGGGGCATGCCGTTCTCATGCCTTATGGGCATGCGAATATCTTCCAGCGTGAGCGGGTGGAGGATGTTGAGCCAGTCTATGACCAGTTCTTCCTCATCGGGCTCGGGGTGATCGAGATCGATCCAGATCACCCAGCTTTGGTCGGGGCGGTCGGGGTCTTCCAGCACCTTGCGCGAGGCGATGGCGCAATCGCTGCTGCCTTTTTTGGCGAGAAAAACATGGATCATGGCGCGCGCTTTTGGGCAATGGGTTTGTCGTCGAATTGCCGGGTCAGCCATGCCCCTGCCAGTTTGGGCCAGCCGGTGACAGGGCTGTCGGTTGCCCGCAGGCCGTAACCGTGGCCGCCACTGGCAAACAGGTGGGCTTCAACAGGCACCTTTTCACGGCGCAGGGCCAGGGCCAGCAGCATGCTGCTCTCGGGCACCACCGGATCATCCATCGCATGCACGAAAAAGGTGGCCGGGGCCTTGGCGTGAACTTTCACATGACCCAGCAACTTGTCACGGCTAGTGTTCACCAGATAAGCGGGGTAGATGAGCAGCGCGGCATTAGGCGCGCAGCTTTCTTGGTCGATCGCGTCGGCTGCCGCATAGGCCCGCTCGGTTGCCAGGCTGGTGAGCGCCGCCACCTCACCCCCGGCCGAAAAACCAAGAATGCCGATCTTGTTGGGGTTGATTTGCCATGCCTTGGCGTTGGCCCGCGCCAGACTGATGGCCCGCTGGGCATCGCCCACAGCGTTTTGCCAAGGCATTTCACCCTTGGGGGCAGGCACCCGATATTTGAGCACAATACCCGCGATGCCAAGAGTGTTGAGCCACTCGGCCACCTCGGTGCCCTCGAGATCCCAAGCGAGGATTTGCCGGCCACCGCCCGGGCAAATGACCACCGCGCCACCCGTGGCCTTGTCGGCAGGGGGCAAGAAGACCGTGACCGTGGGAGTCACCACCGGTGCCAGACGAATAACCGATTTGCCCGCCACCCGGCCATCTTTGGGCTTCGATTGGTCTTTGGGCTCGGCTGCTTCGCGCGTTTCACGCGGGGCTTTACCCTCCCACAGCGGAATTTCCTTGGCAGCCTGCCCCGCCACGAGCGGGCAGAGGGCGGTCCAAAGCGCTAAAGTTTCGACAAGCATGGCTGTCTCGGTTGAATGGGGCGTCTGGGAGGATTTTTGCCCGGTGTTGGGGAAGTAGCTTGAGTTGATTCTACGAACCAGCCCGGCTATGGCCCGCCAAGTGAAAGGCTTCGCTCCATAATTCCGCCGTGTGCGGGAGGGGGGGGAAGGCTGAGCGACCGAATTCAGGAAGGGCAACGGAAGCGTGGGCAAGCGGAGACAACCCGCCTGGCGTGCCTGGGTGGTGCGTGGATTGGTCTTCGGCAGCACCGGCATGGTGCTGGCGGTCGCTTCCGTTTTTTGGGCCTGGACCAACCCGGCCCAGCTCCGCCAAACCGTGCTGACCACGCTCATGGAGCGGGTGCCCGGCATTGGCGCCACGCTCGAGGGGGCCTCGATGCGCCTGCTGGGTGGTATCACCCTGTTGGGCCTGCGGGTTTCGCGCAGCGATGATTTGGATAAATCAGACTTTTTCTATGTGCCACGGGCGGTGCTCTACCACGACAAAGAGCAGCTCATCGATGGCAAGCTGGCCATTCGCAAGGTGGAGCTGCAAGAACCACGGTTGCGCCTGGTTCGCGGCCGCACAGGCATGTGGAATTTGGAAAACCTGATGCCCGTGACCGGCGGCGGCACCGATCCGATCCCCACACTGGTGGTGGAGGGCGGAGTGCTGCAGATTGAAGACCGGTCGAGCCTGTCGGGGGTGGGCGGCTCGCCCCTGGGCCACCTGCTGGAAATCCGTCAGGTGGAAATGCTGGCCATGAATGATCCCCCGGGCATGTTCCGTCTGGAGGCGAAGGGGGTTTCCGATCTGCTGGGCCCGGTGACCCTCACGCTGGAGCAGGAGCGGTCGGGCAAAATGTGGGCGGCCCGGGTGGAACTGACCGAGCTGCCGCTCGATACCGGCATTTTGCGCGCCGCGGCTGGGCTGTTGAAAATTCCCGAATTGGCCACGCTCGATCTGAGTGGTGCCGGGCAGGTGGTGCTCGACCTCAGCGGTGGCGGCGACCGGCCCATTTCGCACCAAGCCTCGTTCCAGTTCAAAAACCTGCAGGCACGCGCCAGCCAGTTGCCCCTGCAACTAAAAGATGGAAGCATTGAGGGCCGCCTGACCGATGGGCAAGTTCCCCTGCTGATGGTGCAGGGGAAAATAGGCGACGGCCAGTTGAAGGCTCGGCTCGATAACCTGAGCCTGAAGCCGGTGGGCGGGGCTGTGACGCCTGAATCCTTGGGCGGAACCTGGCGCGCGGCGCTGACGGGTTTAACCGTCACGCCCGAGTTGCTCAAGTCGTTACCGCATCCGGCACCTAGCCTGCATGAATTGCTCAACCCGGCCGGTGTGATGGATCTCACCTACGCTCGCGACCCGGCTCCCCCGCAAACTGCTGGCCAAAACCCCAGTGCCCGCCACCGGGTGGAGGTGCGCCCACGCTTGGGCACCTTGCGCCCCAAACATTTTCCTTACCCGCTGACCGACCTGACCGGCATGGTGGCGGTCGATCTGATGCAGGGCCTGCGGCCAATCCTGGATGTCGATCTGCAGGGGCTGGCGGGGGCCGACCCATGGACCGCCAAAGGGCCGATGGTGGCGGAGAAGGGTGCCTGGGGCATTGACCTGCATGTGCAGTCGGCCGGTGTGGCCATAGACCAAACACTTATCGAAGCGCTTCCGGCGGAATATCGCAATCTGGCGGCACAGTTCAACCCGCAAGGTGGCAGGGTGAAGATTGATTTCCGCGTTCTTGCCGATGTGGGCGTGCCCGGCCTGCGCAATGTGGCCAGGCTGGACATTACCGAGGGTGTGGTGCGCTATGATCATTTTCCCATCCTGTTGGAAAAGGTGCGCGGCACCCTGGACATTTTGCCCGACCACTGGGTGTGCCGCGACTTTGTGGGCGAGCGCGACGGGGGCGAGATTCGCTTGGCGGGCAGATCGTGGCCGGCGCCCAAGCCGGCGGTCGATTCGCCAGCACCCGGGGTGAAGGCGCCCGAGGTGAGGCCAGAATCGGTGGCCAAAGCACCCGCGCCAGAAGCTGCGGGCGGGCCAAAAACAGGTGAGGCGGTCGCCAAGCCGGGGCCAGCCGGGGGGTTTTTCAGGCTGGTGCTGCGGGGCGAGAAATTGCCGGTGGATGATGAGTTCCGTTCGGCCCTGGCACCACCGGGTGCTCCCGAGCGTAATCTGCTGCTGGAGGCCTCGAAATTTTTGGGCCTGACAGACCGCCTCAGCTTTGATGCCGATGTGGTGCAGAAACGGATGCCTTCAACCGAACTCGATGTGGAGGTGGCGCTGCGCCAGGCCACCATGCAGCCACGGCAATTCCCCATCAAACTGGAAGACATCCAGGCGGTTTGCCGTTATAGCCAAGACCGCATCCTCATCCGTGACCTGCGCATGCGTCATGGGGCGAGCCAACTCGCACTCAAAGACGGCACCGTGCAACTGCGTCAGGGTGGCGGCTACCGGTGCCGCTTTGAAGGGGTGCGGGCCGAACCGCTGGTGCTGGAAGATTCGATGCTGGCGGCGATGCCGGCGGGAACACGCCGGGCACTGCAGGCTTTGGAGCTGAAAGACCAAGTGCGCCTGATGGGCAACATCACTGTCGAATCGGGCAACGATGCCCGGGGCGCCTGGCCGCAGGTGGATTGGGACGGCACGCTCAAGCTGAAGGGTGCCCGCCTGGTGGCCGGCGTGGAGGCAAAAGACCTGGTGGGCGAGGTGGTTTGCTCGGGCAAATTCAACGGCACCACGGTCGATCATGCCCAAGGCAATATGGCCCTCGAGCAAGGCGCCGTTTTTGGCCAACCCATAGGCCCCATGAGGGCCCGCTTTGAGATGCGCCCAGATTCACCCGATGTTTTGCGACTGAAAGACATTCAGGGCGACCTGTATGG
>Ga0255127_1000988_pt1 | contig 12332 bp, 10 predicted proteins | sample Law_Miss_RepB_8d_FD_188555 | JGI IMG/M metagenome (GOLD analysis project Ga0255127, IMG submission 188555) | Freshwater microbial communities from St. Lawrence River, New York, United States - Law_Miss_RepB_8d | ecosystem: Environmental > Aquatic > Freshwater > River | place: USA: New York...
CCCGCCCGACCGCGTGTTCAAGATCGGCAAAGAGGTGTGGATCGAGCGCGAAGACTTTGAAGAAGTGCCGCCCAAGGGCTACAAGCGCCTGTTCCCTGGGAACATCGTTCGCCTCAAAGGCGGCTACGTGATCGACTGCACCGGCTGCGCCAAAGACGCCAACGGCCAAGTGACCGAAGTGCACGCCAAGGTGATTCCCGGCACCAAGAGCGGCACCCCCGGCGCCGACAGCGTGAAAGCCAAAGCCGCTATCACCTGGGTGGGCGTGGCCGACGGCGTGAGCGCCGAAGTGCGCCTCTACGACCGCCTCTTCACCGACGCCCACCCCGACGCCGGCGGCAAAAACTTCCTCGACGCCCTCAACCCCAATAGCCTGAAGGTGGTGACGGCGTATGTGGAGCCTTCACTGGCCGCGGCCAAGCCGGACCAGAAGTTTCAGTTCGAGCGGCACGGGTACTTCGTGGCGGACCGGGTGGACCATTCGGTTGGCGGGAAGGTGGTGTTCAACCGGGTGACGGGGTTGAAGGATTCGTGGGGGAAATAATTAGCTGCAGGTATGCTGCTATGACAAATTGCCGGCAACCCGGGAAGGTTGCCGGCAATTTGCTTTTTGGGGAAGGTGGATTGGTGATGGCTGCAATCTTTGGGCAGCGATTCCCTCACCACATGCCAACAGAGCTCGCACAGTCGGATCAGTTAGATAGCTGCAATCCCGAGCACCGCTTCTGTCAAGCCTTAGTGGCTGACTTTATGTGAGCGGCAGTCTTTGAGCAGCGGCCATATTTAGGACGCTCCGCAATAATGATACCAAGAGACATGAAGTGGTGCGTTCGCTCAACTAAGCTACACCTCAGAAGCGACTCAGGCTTCTATTACACAAGAAATTATAAATAGACTACAAGTGCGGCCCTGTCGCCTAATGCCTACAATAACGCAGGGTGGTGAAATCGATAGACTCTGCCACGCTCGTTTAGCACACTGAGATGCTCAAGCGCCTTTGAATCGCTGAGACCTTTTTTTCGCAATGATGAATACAGGAGATAGAACTCTGTTTCGATATCAGCCGCAAAAATTCCTGGATCGTCGGAACCTAGACAAACCATAATTTCCGGATCGCCATCCTCGAGATGCCCGGGAATACGCATCCAGCGTAAAAAATGGTGTTCGTCAATGTGATGGTATTGGCTAATCCGGACATTACTGGACGGCAATGTTTCTATGATCACGCCCCGCTTCGCCACTTTCTGCATCAGTGCTTGTTGTAGCCGAACATAACTTTCTGCATCCAGGAAGTCAGCCTCTTTGGAGATGAACTCGTTCGCTCGCCTCTGAACGTCCGGATCGCTCAACCACTCCCAAAGTAGGCCTACAGCTTGTGGCTGTTCCTCGCATGCAAATCGGACGCGCTCGAACTCATCACTCCAATACTCGCTCAGTGGCTCTTGATACGCGCCCTCCAAATTAGTTCTGTAGCGCATCAGGTCAAGCCGGCTCAACCCACGTAGCGCCATCGCACGCTCCAGATCTGGCACTGTTAGCGTACGCCGAAAGATCTTATGTGCGACGTCCTCTAGCTCACGCTGGAGGCGATGCACGCATGCTTGCATCTCTGGAACGTCCCGAAGTAATTGCCAGGCAGCCAACACGCCAATCATCCACTCGCCTCGAGGTAGCGTGAGTGATACGGGCATGCGCTCAAGCCACAAGCGTGGACTAATTCCCATGGCGGTGCCGTGCCCAATACGGTCACCGCCCCGTAACTCCAGCAACTCCAGCGCTTCCCATATATTGGCGATACCCGAAAGTAGGTGACGGAAGTCTTCGCCTGCGTGAAATGTGCGCCGCGTCAGTCCAGCTCTATGACATACACGGAACACTGGGGCAAACACATCTGGCGGTGCGTGTAGCTCATTAGCAGCGGCATCCACGCCTCGAACCCAGGTTTGTAGCTTGGGCCAACGAGCCAGAACTAAGATCAGTACACCGGCGGTCTGACGCAGTTGAACGTCGAGAGGATAGTGCCGGTACGGTCCAGCCTTACCCTTTTCCTTTGGAGGCCAATCCTGCTTAATGAAATGAGCAACCAGCGCTAGCCGATGGATGCTGCGGTGCGTGACGGTAGGCAAGTCAAGACAGCGATCGAGCTCGTTCAACAGAGCCGCTAGGGACCGAGGAATCCTGCAAGATGACTTACTTGCGGCGCCAGCATCGCGCAAATAGTTTAGGTATCCTCCCAGAATGGCGTGGAAGAGCCGACAGGCCTTCAAAGGGTCACCTTTAGGCGCAAAACGTCCCTCAAGGTATCCCACCTTGCTGGTGGTGGACCGCGGCCCGTGCATCGCATGAAAGCGCGCCCGGTAGTCCTTTTCAGCGGGCTCACGAAGTTCAGTCAAGGTGAACTTTTGAAACTGATCAAATCCATATTGAGCCTCGCTTTGGACTAGTAAACGGTAATATTCGTTTTGCAGGAGCAAGTAGGCATGAAGCATCCGCGATAACTGGACGCTTGGGCGTTGTCGCAGGCGGACAAAAAGTCCAGCCATCCAAGTAAGTTCATTCGTTATATCAAATACATCACGCCACGATAGGGCGGATAGTTGGAGTCCGATAGACCACTCCTCCTCATTCATAATCGCTAAAGATTGACAGCACTGTGGCAGTTTCGCGCCTGCAGAGACTCTGTCCTCAGCGGCCGCGACAAGCCAGGCACGAAGTCGGCCTGCAGCACGGAGGTGCTGCTGGAATACCAGTGGTGTCAACTCCGGATTGGCCTGCCGTACAAGTTCACGAACTCGATCTGAATTCTTGTTTCGAGTCCAAGCAGCAACAAAATCGCGAGTTTCTGCCCGCTGGTTACGAATCGCGCGCAGCCAGCAAATTTCGGCATGTGTACTCCCGTTCAAATGCAGATGGGTCTCGTGCAAACCCTCGCGCTCCACGTAGTCGGCCAGTGATGCTTCCTCGGACCGCAGCAAAGGCATGACTTGATGTCCCCAAGGAGTTGAAGCCCTATCGCGCCAAACTTGCGCCTGTGACGATGATCTGGATAGCGCATACAGCCCTGCACCAAAGAATCCGTCAGCAAAAGCCTGTATTGGCACAGATGAGAGTCGACTGACCACACCCTGTTGCCATGCGCCCAGATTCTTGCTTTGGACGCGTACCTCGCCATGTCGCAACTCCAAGTATTCTTCGACCAATGCTTTAAGCGCCGTGAGGGCAACGCAATTGCGAGGTTTCTCTTGTGCCTCAAGGACTCGCCATGCCGCGTCAAATACATGATCCGGAAAGCGCGCAGCCCATGGTTGGTAGGCGAGATAGGCCGGCTCTCGCAAATCACACCAATCCAGTCGCTGCACAAATGGTGTCGTCCAAGCGTGGCGCAAAATCTGGCAATCAGACAATAACAGTGTGGAAAGTAGCGAGCTTATTGACGCAGCCTGGGCACTCATGATCCGGCACCTGAGCCTGAATCGTCAACTCCTTCCCCGCTCGACTTTAGGCGACCTGTCCGCCTTCCACCCCTTGACGTCTCTCCTGCAACAGAGACTTTTTCTATTTGACGGAACACCGTGTTAGGACAAAGCAGGCTTGTAACATCATCAATCGAAACGCTTTCCGAGAACATTGGCTTCAACCCTGCCGCATACCCTTTTTTCTCGTCTAGTAACCCAAGGATCAGGGGACAAGTCGCCATGATGGCAGTAAAAGGGAAATCCTCCCGTTTAGGCTTCACGTCGCTGAGTTTTTCAACAAAAACTTTCACCGAAGTTCTGGGGTTATTTCTACTGATTCGCTCTGTGTCTGTTGATCTTCCAGGGGAACGTGGCATATGGTGCTCTGCCTCCTCCACCAAAAATGCATTGAGAACACAAAGCGCAAATATCTCCATCACCGTACCGAAACCAGCACTCTTTAGTTCTTGAGCAGCGTTATGCAAACTGAAGTAAATTCTAGTCCAGACCTTACCTAGAAAAATACCGGAGGGCAAAGTTTTCTTGGATAGAACATCTACATCGCCAAGCCATTTTTCAACCTTCGTCCAGAGTAACTCTTGGCTGCGTTGGATATTGCGAAAATCATCGCTTTCGCTTTCACTATCATCTACCTCGACCTCTGCACTACCTTTTAGCGACCAACTGGGTGCCGAGACAGTTAGCATCGGATACGCTCGGTTAAACACCGTTTGCGCGGTATCTTCACCCTGGTAATCCCCTGAAATTAACTTCTCAGCGAGCCCAAGGATCGAAAATATGGATCCATAGGTTCGCGAGCCTGTTTCGCTCACAACTTTAAGCATGCTGAGAGCAAAAGCAGGCAGAGGCTGACTATTATTCTTAACCGCATTATTGATTACGGTGGTGGCAACCGACTCGCCTGTTCGCCCCCTTTTACTACGCAACCCGACAACCCCCGGTATTACGACACGCCCTGTGTAGTTCTTACTGTATGGCAGCGCTATCACAGCGGTAGCGCGCCGCGCCCAATCAAGGCCATCTTCTCCACGGCCAACGCCCATGTAAGAAGTAAACCGCGCATCAGGCTCCAATATGCGCGATGTGTCACCCCCAACAAAGTCAGATTTCGCCAAAGAGTAGAGCGATACACTGCCTGGCCCACGCATGAGATAACGAAGCGCCGTCCCAGGCTTTTCAGCACAGAAATTTGGCACTTCTGCCGCAAGGGCAGCAAAACAGGCTTTGATACTCTGATCCCCCGACATGGGCCGAAGATAAGGTGCGGTGTCGAGGTCCCCCTCTTGTAACGATAGATCGAAAACTGCTTGGGTCAAGGCAGGCAACTCACTGGCGCCAATAGCGTCGGTATCCACCGAATGCTTGTAAAGGCTGGTCAGTGCAAGCGCCTGCAACGAGCGGCTGAGTTCGTGGGTTAGTTGTGGAGACCAATCCAACGAATCTAACGAATCTAAATTTTGGGACGTCAAATCGCCGAGATGTGGCGCACAGCGTTCCATTACCTGCAAAACACTTCGTAATGGCTGCTTGAGCAGGAACTCAGTGTATAGGGTGATATCAGACTTCGTCTTGACACGCAGGCCATGCTTGACCAAAGCACCCACGATCTCCTTGACATCAAAGGCGCGCCCGCCCCAATTGCTATGAGTCACTCGGCATTTATCACGCAGCGTGACGTTCCAAAGAGGCTGCAGGTGCAAGCGTCGACGGATAGGAAATAGTTTTAGCAGGTACTGCTCCTCTAGGTGATCGATCATGCGAAGGTATTGAGCCGAGCGATCCCCTTGCGCCGAGCGCCGCTGAAGATCAAGAGCAGCCTCAGGCTTGCCGGCTACCGTCTTGCCGAAGCGTTGTCGCATCAATAGCGAGTAGAGCTCCAAGTCACCAGTTACCAACACCATCACGCGTGGAGTGTCCAAGTACTTCCGAATGCACTCCAGAAGAGGAACGGCGAGCGTCGAGTCCGTGTCTGCATCATCGAAGCCAAATACGAGAGCTTTCACCCCAAGGATGTGACAGGCCAAATCGAAAAGACGGTGTAACCCGTCTCTCAGCTTCACGCTGTCGCTCGCGCGTTCCAAACCCCAATCAAGAAAGATCTCTGGATCTAGATCATTGAGAGGATGGAAGTCTTTAGCGAATAGGCTCAAACCTCCGGCAACCCCTCTAAACGCTTGACGCCATTCATCGCGAAGTGAGTCATCGTCCAGGCGGCGACTTCCCTTCATTACCAAATCAACATGCTTGCGAAGTGCCTGCAATATGACAAGAAGGGGAATCTCGCCATCCTCAATTCGACTCGGATCAATCACTTCAAAGAATACCATTCGCCCCCTGAGTTCATCGTCCGACTCTAGGGCATTCTTGACAGAACTCAAGAAAGTCGACTTGCCCGCACCTCGAGAGCCATCAATGAACTGAGTCCAACCACTACCGAATGGCTGCCTGTACTGTTTGAGCGGTTCTGCGGGAGACGAGAGGTCGTCCAGATGGCTTTTAATCTGCTGCCGCAGAGACTGATAGTGCCTAACCTGGACAAGCTGATTGGTTGGCAGTGCTTTAGTACTTTCACCCTGATTAAGATTAATTAATACGTCAAATCGAATCGTTTCAGACGAAGACTGGGTCAATCTGGTATCTCCCTTGGGTTGATTATTCACTTTAGATCTGGACCATTCGAACGACCCACGTGCCGTCCTGCAAGCCGCCCCTCAAATTTGGCACAGAATGCACCGGGTAACTTTTATTGAAATTTCTGCTCGACAGCAGTTAGATTTATGCAACCGACACGGACGATTGTCACACAATTCCAAAGAAGCGAATGACAGCGATACCATGGGGAGCCGCCATCGACATAGGCCGCCAAAGGAAGGCAACTGGTTGACTGCCTCAATTTGCCAATTTGGCTTAACCGGCCGCTTCCAGCCTGAAGCCGCCCTTTCTCCACAAGCGGCATGAGCCCAGCTGGTAGCCGATCGGGCACTAATGGACTTTCTCCAAACAGACACGAAATCGATGGCGTTTTTCCTTTTGGTGTAACGGAACTGCTGTACCGTCTGCATGGCGTTGGCTTGGGCCAAGCCTTTCCACTCGGACATGTACTGCTCAGTCCAGTCTCCATATGCCCGCTTGATGGTTCCAGTGCCATAGCGCGAGATCTCTGACATGAGCTCCTGCAGTACGCCGTGCTGGCCTTGATCTGCGTCAATCAAAACAGCCAAACGATCAATGCCTTGCTTAGTTTCCATAGGCGGTTCTCCGCTTGTTTTGAGATTCAACAGCTCAGGCTGTCAATCGCTGTGCAAACCGCCCACTGCCGCTAAGGCCAATCACCAACCGCTGCGTCGCCCGCGTAGCCCCCACATAGAACAGCCGCGCTTCCTCGCGCTCGTCTTCACCCTCGGCGGGCATGCGCCCGGCACCCACCAACGCCACCACCGGGAACTCCAGCCCTTTGCTGACGTGCAGCGTCATCACCTTGATGCTGTTGTGCGCGGGGTCGAACACGCTGGATGAGTTGCGGCGCAGTTGGTGCGGCAGCTTGCGTTTGCGCAGGAATTCGGCGCACATGTCCATTTCGCTGTGGTGGCGGCAGAGGATGGCCATGTCGCCCCAGGCGTGGCCTTCGCGGTGGGCGCTGGCCAGCAGATCGGCCACCTGGGCCACCTCTTCGCGCAGCGTGGGCAGGCGGATGATCAAAGGCTCTTCGCCGTCTCGCCCGCAGCTCACGGGTTTGAGCAGGGGCACGCCGTCGTCGTCTTTGTCTTCGGCGGTCAGCAGGTCGGCCGCCACGAGGCTGGCGGTTTGAAGAATCTGCCGCGTGTTGCGGTAGTTGATCTTGAGGATGGTGGTGCGCCCTTGGGCCTGGATGCCCACGCTCTTGAAGCTGAATTCTTTTTTGCGGGCGCGGTCGTAAATGCTTTGGGCGTCGTCGTAGAGCACGAGCAGGCTGTTGGTGTTGGGGTCCACCATTTGCACCACCAGGCGCAGCCACTCGGGCGCGAAGTCGTGGCCTTCGTCGATGAGCACGGCCTGGTACTGGCCGCTGGGAATCTGGCGGCGGTCCACACCGCTGATGACACGCTGGACCATGTCGGCCATCTTGTCGGTGACGGACTGGTTGTTGTCGGGCAGGCTTTGCCCGTAAGCCACCAGCTGGTCGCGGCACCACTTGTGGAAGTGCACGGCGTGCACGCGGTCGGCAACGCCCTTGGCGGCCATCACGCGGGCGAGTTGCTTGGCCAGCGGTTCGTTGTAGCAAAGGATGAGGATGGGCTTGCTCACCGCCGTCTGGGCCTTGGCCAGGTGTTCGGCGCGGTAGCCCAGCAGCATGGTCTTGCCCGAGCCGGCCACGCCGTGGATGACGCGGTGGCCGTCGCCCAGGCTGCGGGCCAACTGCTCTTGCTGCAGGTCCATCACGCGCATGATGCTGGGCAGTTCGGCGGCTTCGTCGCTGTCGTCGAACAACTGGTCTTGCACCTGAACGCGCACCTCGGGAAACATGATCCAGCGCACCCGGTCCATCTGCGGCAGCGACATGACGCCGCCCACCATGTAGGGGAACATCTCCCACAGCCGGCTTTGCAAGGCTTCGGGCTCTACCTGCTCGCCCATTTCGTCCTGGCAAAGCACGCGGTTCGGTTCGATGGCGTGGTGCAGTTCGGCCTTGTCGAACTGGGCGCGGGTGATGTTGGGCAACACCACGCCGTAGCTCCAGGGAAAGGCCAGCTTGCCCTGGTGCCGGCCTTCGGGCTGCACGAGCTGCGGGTCGCGCTCCAGCGCCTTCAGCACTTGGTGGGCGTATTGCCGCGCCTGCTCCAGCGGGTTGGGAATGGTCTTGGGGCCGGTGTCGCCGTGAATGTCCCAGGTCTGCTTGTTGGCCTGAATGACCGTGGAGAGGCGGAAGTCTTTCACCTCCAGGATCAGGATGCCCCGGCGCGGGTGCATCACCACGAAGTCGGGGTGCTGGTGCTTGGGGCCCACGGCCACGTCGTACCAGAGCAGGTAGACGGCATCGAGCTTTTGTTCCAGCCGCTCGGCGGTGCGGCGCTCGCCGGGGGTCATGCGCGAGACGCAAGCCCCCAGCGCAGGCATGAGTGTGGCCATTGGCGTGTAAGTATTCGTTTCCCTGAGCGACACATGATGCACGCAATTGACCGCCGTAGTCGAATAGTGGCGCCAGATCGTGTTGTGTCCAACCCAATTGGGGGATGGAAGTCGCGCAAAAGCCTGTGCCCAGATGTATCTGCCCGCCCTTGGCCGACACGTTCGGTAACAGCGCCCTGCCCGCCCACGGCTAGATTGCGCGCCTGAAAGGATGACGAACATGGACGCATCAATGATCAAAGGCATGGCGGTGGGTGGTTTGGCCATGGTGGTGCTGGGCGCCGGCGCCGTGGGCGGCTATCAGCAACTCACCAAACCCAAAACCGCCGAGGTGGTGGCGGTGAAAGAGGTGATGGAAACCGTGGTCACGCCGCGCGAGCGCTGCCAAGACGTGGCGGTGCGCCGCCAGGCACCGGTGGCCGACCAGCACCGCATCGCGGGCACGGTGATCGGCGGCCTGGCTGGTGGCCTGCTGGGCAGCGCGGTGGGCAACGGTAGCGGCAAGACGCTGGCCACGGTGGCGGGCGTTGCCGCGGGTGGTTACGCCGGCAACCAGGTGCAGAAGAACATGCAGCAGAACGACGCCGTCACCTCGGTGGAGCGGCGCTGCCAGGTGGTGAATGAGAAAACTCGGCAGCTCAGCGGCTACGACGTGACCTACCGCTACGCCGGCCAGACCGGCACGGTGCGCACCAGCTTCAAGCCGGGCCCCACCCTGCCGGTGAAAGACGGCCGGGTGGACACCACGCCGCCGCAGGCCGAGCAGTCCTGAGGGTTGGGGCGTTCAGCAGAGCGAGCCGCAGCAATGGGGTGGGGGCGAATGCCGCGACAATCGCGCCCCATGAACTTCGCTGAACGCCTCAAAACCTTCCCCTCCGTGTCCCACCTTGCTGCTGTGCAACTGCTCGACGAGCAGGGCCAGGTGGTGGCCACCATTGAAAACAAGCCCGGCCAGGCCGGCTCGATGGCGCTGTACCACGCGCTGGCCCAGCAGCATGGCGGCACCATCACCCCGGCGGCGGCGGCCCTGGGCGTGGACTGGTACGGCGAGCACAAGGCCGACGCGCTGGCCAACCCGGGCAAGCACACCAACCTCGACCGTCTGCTGGCCTGGTCGCAAGGCAGCGCGGTCTACACGCTCAAGGCCATCGCGGCCTGATCGGCGCCACGGTGCCACGCGCCGCCGGTCGGCGCGGGGTGGCCAGGGCGGGCGCCGATGCGCCATCGTTGCCGCCTGGCACTCACCCGATCTGTTCACAGGAGGCCCCATGAGCACCCCCACTGGCACCGTCACCCTTCATCGCGTGTTCCGGGCGCCGCCCGAGCGCGTGTACCAGGCTTTTCTTGACCCGGACGCCATGGCCAAGTGGCTGCCGCCGCATGGCTTCACCGGGCGGGTGTTGTCGCAAGATCTGCGCCCCGGCGGCCAATACCGCATGCAGTTCACGCAGTTGAGCAATGGGCAGGTGCACGCCTTTGGCGGTGAGTACCTGGAGCTGGTGCCGGGCCGGCGCATCGTGAACACCGACCGCTTCGATGACCCGAACCTGCCGGGCGAGATGCGCACCACGGTGACGCTGAAGGCGGTGTCGGTGGGCACCGAGATGCAGGTGGTGCAAGAGGGCATTCCCGCCGCCATTCCGGTGGAGGGGTGTTACCTGGGCTGGCAAGACTCGCTGCAGTTGCTGGGCCTGCTGGTAGAGGCCGACGTGCCCGGCTGAGCCCGGGCCCGGCACCTCCAGCGCTTCAATCGAGCCAGTTCACCACCGGGCCCAGGCGGCGCTCGGCCAGGAACATGGCCTCGCGCAATGAGAGCGCGGCGCCACCGTCGCACCAGGCCTGGCTGGGCATGGGGCCGTGGTAGCGCACATAAAAGCAGGGCATTTCGCGGTCGGCGGCCAGCTCGGGCGGGTCGTCGGCGTCGCCGCTGCCAAACAGCGTGTGGTGGTGAACGATGCGCACGTGGCACGTGGTCACGCCCGCATAGAACCAAAGCCCTTCTTTGACGGGCGGTAGCTGGTCAACCTCGTTCATGTCTCCTGCCCCCCGAGAGTGAGAACACTTGGGTGACCGGTGGGCAGGCCGCCTGGGGCTTGCGCCGCCGGTGGGCCATGATAGGCCGGCCTCCGGCCCGCTGCCAAGGGGCTGGGGGCAGGCTCAGGCGGGTTCGGCCTGCAGGTCTTGCCAGCGGCGCAGGGCCTCGTCGTCGGGCGGCGTGGTCTGGCTGAGCTTGGCGCTGAGGTAGCGCGAGGTGAACACGTCAAGGTAAGCGCCCAGCACATCGGCCGCGCGCGCCTCGCCGGCCAGTTCCAGGCACAGCGCGGCCACCTCGGCGGTGCAGAAGTGGTCGCCCCGGCGCGAGCGGCGCAAGCGGTAGTTGGACAAGTGCCCTGGCTGCAGGCTGAGCACGGGCAGGCCGTCCAGGTAGGGGCTCTTGCGGAACATCTTGCGGGCCTCGCTCCAGGTGCCGTCCAGCAGCACGAAGAGGGGGCGGCGGGTGTTCGCGGGTGAGGCCACGCTGGGCGCCATCTCGGCCACGGTGGACACCACGCGGGCCGGCTCGGCGTATTCGCCGGGGAACACCAGGTAGGGCTGCCAGCGCGGGTCGGCCAGCAGGGCCAGCATGGCGGGGTCGGGCGCGGTGCGAGACCAGGCGAAGGCCCAGGTGTCGGGCACCACGTCGGCAATGATCCAGCCGGTGTTGCTGGGCTTGAGGGCTTCGATATCGCCCATCAGCAGGCACACGCCGGCGGGCGTGGGCGTGGCGGGCTGCAGGTGGCACATGCAGTGGCTGGGCGCCAGGCGGCAGCCGGGGCAGCGCTCGGTGCGCGAGCCGCGAGCCACGAAGGGCTTGCTGGCGACGGCCAGGCGCGCGGCGCGCAGGCGGGCCACGGCGTGGCCCGGTGCGCAGGGGTCGATTGGGTTCATGCCCCGCACTGTATGCCTTTGCGCAGGCACACTCGGGCCCTCACCGCCATCGCCCGCCACCACCATGACCGACGCCCTGCCCTTCAGCCCTGCCGCCGAGCGCAACCGCGAGCCCATCCTGGCCACACTGCGGCAGATGCTGCCGGCGCACGGCCAGGCGCTGGAGGTGGCCTGCGGCACCGGCCAGCACGCGGCCTGGTTCGCCCAGCACCTGCCGGGCTGGCACTGGTGGCCCACCGACGCAGGGGCCGACCTGTTCCCGGCGGTGCTGGCGCGCACCCTGGACGCAGGCCTGCGCAACGTGGCCGCGCCCAGCGTGCTGAACCTGCTGGCCCCCGAGGCCTGGCCGCTGGGCGAGCAGCGCTTTGATCTGGTGTACGCCGCCAACCTGCTGCACATCGCGCCGTGGGCCTGCGCAGAGGCGCTGATGCGCCTGGCCGCGCAGCACCTGGCCCCGGGCGGCCGCCTGGTCACCTACGGGCCTTACCTGGAAGACGAGGTGCCCACGGCCGAGGGCAACCGCCAGTTCGACGCCAGCCTGCGCCAGCAGAACCCGGCCTGGGGCGTTCGCCGCCGCGAAGACCTGCAGGCTGAGGCGGCGCGCGCCGGGCTTGCCCTGGCCCAGCGCCACGCCCTGCCGGCCAACAACCTGCTGCTGGTGTGGGTGCGCGCCGAAGGGGCTGGCGCCTGATCGGGCCGGGCACCTGCACCATCTGACAGGTGTGCCGGGGCCGACACCTGAGGGCATTGGCACCATGGCCGCCACCACCCCCGCAGGAGCAAGCCATGGCCAAGCGCAGACGCGGTGCCCGCCGGCACACC
>Ga0255127_1000998_pt1 | contig 12240 bp, 12 predicted proteins | sample Law_Miss_RepB_8d_FD_188555 | JGI IMG/M metagenome (GOLD analysis project Ga0255127, IMG submission 188555) | Freshwater microbial communities from St. Lawrence River, New York, United States - Law_Miss_RepB_8d | ecosystem: Environmental > Aquatic > Freshwater > River | place: USA: New York...
GATAGGAAAGATCGGGCAATTGATTTGCAGCAGCTTGGCGCAGGATAAGCTGATTGCCTTCCTCATAATTCGGCGTGGTGATGAAGCGAACCGTCACATTGGGTTCGCGCTTGGCGAATTCCGCCGCGATCGCGTCATAGCTTTCCTTGAAGATTTGCGGCTGGGCGTAATGCACCGTGATGTCCACATTGGACTGAGCGCGCAGTTGTGGTGCGCTGAGCAAGCCTGCCGTGACGCCTAAGGCCGTGCGACGGGTAAATGATTTCATGGGTTACGTCCTTCTGGTTTCGGGGGTCAGGAAGCGCGTGGTAACAGGCGCGTGACTTCGCGCTGCATGTCTTGAACTACTTGTTCAGGCGTGGCACGTGCCTCAACAAGACGCTGCAGATTATCGGATATGGTTTGACTGATGCGCACACCATTCGTGCCTGGGAATGCATACCAGGCGACAGTGAGAGGAAGCTGGCGCATCGCCGCCGAGAAAAGTGGATTGGCCCGGTAGAATTCCCCCAACCAGCGCGGGTCATCCACCGCCAGCTGGTTGCAGGGGACGTAGCCGGTGTTTTGAACCATCAGCGCGGTGCCTTCGGCGCTCGTGGAAAATCGAAGAAATTTCCACGCGGCTTCCTGCTTCACCGGATCGCGCGTGAGCAGCATGCCGGCTGAACCACCTACCTGAAGTCGGCCACGCTCTGCATCAATGACTGGCATGATCGTTGTTGCAAGGGGAAAGTTCTGCCCGACTGACTGCATGACATTACGCAAGAAGGCGGTTGACCCGAAGCGGACACCGATACGCCCGGCGCCAAATGCCTGCTGTGCCGCGGGTGTGTTCAGATTTGGCATTCGCCCCTCGCGCAAAATGCGCTGATAAAGCCGCATGGCAGCGAGACCCTGGGGCGTATCCATCAGAAAGCGGCGTTCATCGCCGCTCATGTATTGGCCGCCATGACCGTAAAGTAACGCCGACCACGCCCATTCGCCGATATCGTAATAGATCGGATCAGGCGCATTCGGCAGCCGTGCGATGCGAGCCGCGAGGTCAAGCACGCCATCCCAATTGGTTGGAAAGGTTCTGGCATCCACACCGACATCGCGCAGAACATCAAGGTTCATATAGGTGATCATTGTCGAAACAGCATAGGCAAGGCCCGCTTGCATACCGGCGGTTCTACCAAGACCAAGAATGGTCTCACTATATCCCTGACTGGCAGGATTACTTTCGCGATTCAGGAAAGGTGTTAGATCCTGACAGATACCGCGTTCCGCAAGGACGCGCAGCCTATTCAAGCCCTGATAGGTTAAATCCGCCTGAGTACCCGCAACGGCCTGACGCAAGATAAGCTGTGTTCCTTCATCGTAATTTGGAGTGGTCACCCAATTGATGCGTATGCCGGGTTCGTGGCGCGAAAAGGCTGCTGCAACGGCTTCCTTTGATTCACGAAAGACGTGTGGCTGAGCATAATGAACGGTGATTTCTACGTTTGGTTGCGCGCGGAGCGCAGGTGCAGCAAGCGCCCCAAATGCGATCCCGACCAGGCTTCTTCTGCGTAAATTGAGCGGTTTTGGCATCATGATGGCTTCATCCCTTCAGCCCAGTGGTGGCGATACCTTCAACGAAGCGGCGTTGTGCAAAAAGGAATGCCAGGACAAGAGGCAGTGTCATGATGACGGCCGCCGCCATCAATGCGGCAAAATCATCGCCGGCCTCATCGGAACGGAAATACAAAACGCCAAGTGCCGGCGTGGCGCGCGCCTGACCTTCAATCACAATCAGCGGCCAAAAAAGATCATTCCAATGCGCGACGACAGAGAAGATCGCAAAGGCCGTGGCCGCCGGCCAGGCATTTGGCAGGATCACGCGCCAAACGATTTCAAACTCACCGATCCCATCCAGGCGTGCCGCATGGACCAGCTCATCGGGTAGTGCCTTGAAGAACTGACGGAACAGAAAGATCGCAAAGACTGAAATGGTGAAGGGCAGGATCAGTGCGGCATAGGTATTCAAGAGACCCATTTTGCTGAAGGCCAGATAGAGGGGAAGCGCCGGCACATGGGGCGGCACAAGAAGGCCAAGCATAACAAGGCCAAGGGCCAGATCACGCCCGGGGAAGCGAAGCTTCGCGAGCGCATAGGCTGCCGGAATGGCGAAAAGCAGCTGGAAAAAAAGTATGCCAGCGCATACAACAATACCATTCCAGAGATAGCCAAATACTGGAATTTGCGAAAACACCTTCGCGTAATTCTCGATGCCGTGAAAGCGTTCTGGCCAAAGATTAAGGCTGGCGCGAAATAACTCATCCAGCGGCTTTACGCTTGCTGAGATCATCCAGATGTAGGGCATGAGCAGCAATAGCGCGAGGAAGCCTAGCACAAGCAGGCGCGGCGCATCCGCCCAAAGCGATTTCGCGCCGCGCTCAGCCATAATGCACCCGCTTATCCAAAGCCTTGGTTTGCAGCCAGACCAAGCCCAGAACCATCAACAGGAACACCAAGGTGATCGCTGCCGAATAACCAAGACGCAAGAAGGTGAAGCCTTCCTTGTACATGGTATGCAGCAAGACTTCGCTCGCCTTGTTCGGCCCACCTTGGGTCAGAACAGCCACCGTATCAAAGACCCGAATGCTGCGGATCATCGTAATGGTCAGCACGAAGAGTGTTGTCGGACCAAGCATCGGCCAAGTGACAAGGCGAAACCGGTCAAGCCAAGTTTTCGTCCCATCAACTTCGGCGGCTTGATAGAGTTCCCGCGGAATGGCGCTGAGGCCCGCCAGGAAAAGCACCATATTGTAGCCAACATTTTCCCAAACGCCGATTGCCCCGAGACTGAGAAGTACCCAATCCGAAGATGAAAGCCAGAAGGGTGGGGAGGTAACGCCAAGAAGGCGCAAGAAGGCATTCAAAGGCCCAATCGTCGGATGCAGCAGGTATTGCCAAGCAGCTGCCATGGCGACCGTTAGTGAAACAACCGGCAAGAAGAAGACAGCGCGAAACAGGGCGCGCCCACGCATCCCCGCTTCAATCAAAAGCGCTGCGCCCAAGCCAAGCAAGATGGAAAGCGGTGTGACGAGCCCGACATAGATGACCGTATTGCGAAGCGCGATGGCAAAGCCGCGATCTTCAAGCATCTCCTCAAAATTCGCTATGCCAATCCAGCCCCATTCAAGCGCGCCCAATTCATAATCTGTGAAAGCCAAAAGGATCGTGGCCAAGCTAGGCAACAGGAGCATCAAAAAATAGGCGATGCCTGCCGGCAGGTTCAGCATAAGGCCGACCAGGGCTTCGCCACGTGTCAGGCGACGCGATTTTGCCTGAAATGATGCTGGCTGCGCTGCGGATAAGGCTTCAGGCAAGGGTCAATTCCTGACTGTGAGCAGGATGATTGCGCAGCGCTACCCGCTTGCCATTCTGGTCAAACAGCAGAGCATGCTTAGCTTCAAAGGTAAGCTGGATTGCTTCCCCAGCATGCGGCCGAGGCATGTCTGGCAGAAGTCGGACGACCAAGGCTTCATCACTGGCTGTATGACGCGCATGGAGCAGCAAGCTTTCGCCCAGAAATTCGAAGCCGTCTGCCACGCAGGGCATACCGCTGGATGCAAGCCGCAGATTTTCCGGACGAATGGCAATCGTCACTGGTCCAGGCGCAGCATGAAGCCCGCTCGGCCTTCCCGCGATATGGACATGGCCTGCGGCATCGGCTTCAGCAGGGATTAAATTGATCCGTGGACTACCAATGAAGGTCGCCACGCGTATATCCTGCGGATCGTGGTAGATCGCCTCGGGCGACGAAACCTGCAGTATCTGGCCAGCTTGCATGACGGCCACACGGTCCGCCATGGTCAGGGCCTCAGACTGATCATGAGTCACGTAAAGTGTCGCGGCACCGACGCGGCGATGAATCTCAACAATCTCACGCCGCGTTTGCACGCGAAGCGCCGCATCCAGATTGGAAAGCGGCTCATCCATCAGAAACGCGTCAGGATGGCGAACAATTGCCCGGGCCAATGCTACGCGTTGCCGCTGCCCGCCTGAAAGCTGCCCAGGCTTTCGATCCAGTAGGGCGTCCAGGCCGAGTGATTGGGCGGCCTTGAGGACATCGATGGCTATGGCCGCCCGTTTTTGGGCAAGGCCAGGCATTACGCGACCAAAAAGAGGAAAACGCTCCACGGCAGAAAGCCGCCGCATGGCGAGAGGGACGGCGATATTCTCACTCACGGTCAGATGCGGATAAAGTGCATAATTCTGGAATACCATCGCGACATTACGCTCAGCGGCACGCAAAGCTGTGACGTCTCTAGAACCGATGGAAAGTGAACCTGCATCGGCGGTTTCAATGCCGGCCACAATCCGCATAAGGGTGGATTTGCCACAGCCGGAAGGGCCAACAAGGGCGACGAACTCACCTGCGGCCACGTCAAGGGAGACATTATCAAGCGCTCTTACTGCGCCGAAATGACGCGATATGGATTTGATGGAGAGGCCCTGCACGCGGAGAATTCCTGAAAGACCGGAGGCTTTCCCTTGCAGAGGAAGAATGGCAGTGGTGTTTCTGATTTATGATAGTTTTGAGAACGCGAATATGGCGTGGGTGGAGATGGTTCGGAGAAGGCGTAGAAAAATCAGTTAGTCAGGCGAAGCTGGGACTATCACTAAATACCTTGGCCTCCTGCGGCTTCCCGCCCGTGGCGTCGTAGGGTACAGCATGGAATGCGGTCAGGGCGGTTTGCCAATCAGCCTCGGGCGTTGAGCCTAACGTGCGCAGCGGTTCCAGCGTCAGCTTGCTCCGCCTGTAGTATTCGCCTTGCATGCGTGCCAGCCATCCGGAAAGCCCCTGCGCGGCAAGGGCGTCGCTGGCGGAGGCGATTTCCGCCTCGCTCGGCTCGGCGCGGCCGAGGGAAACGTGCCGGCCATCTTCGCCCAGCACGATCCATCGAGTTTCAGTTTCTATGCGCATGGTCACTCTCCGTCTTGCGTGACGGACGCTTTGCGCTGTGTTTCGCGCGAGCCAAGGCAATAAAGCGCCAGGGATCGTGATGATCCCTGGGCTTGGCAATCATTCATGCCGCTGTGGCTGCGCAGCTTCATTCAGCGACGCGATAGACCGTGTAGGATCCCTTGGCGCCCTGCTTTTTCGGGCCGACTTGGCGAATGCGCTCGGCAATCTCCACGTTGATCCCCTCTCGCTTTTTCAGCCCGGCAAAGAACCCGCGCACCGTATGCTGCGCCCATCCGGTGGCCTCGGCGATTTGCGCCACCGTCGCGCCCTCAGGGCGCCGGAGCATCGCCAGCACCACTTCCTGCTTTGTGCCCTCGCGCGGCTTTCGTGGCGCGCCCGTGGCGCGTGCGCCGCGCCGTGAGAGCACGTTGCGCAGCATGTCCATCGCGCGGGCGATAGGGTCTTTATCCGCGTTGGCCGGTGGTGTTTCTTCCCAGGCTGCCAGCAAGCGCTCGGCAGCTTCGCGCAGGTTCACGCTGGCCATGTTGGGCGCCTCGGGTGCGGCCTGGGCGGGCTCGGCGGCGGGCTGCTCCTCAGCCTGCGGTGCGTTGTCTTCCCCGCCCTGCGGCGCCGTGTCGGGCGCCACGCGGCCCTCATTCGGGTCGATGCCAATGGCGCGCAGCCCTTCATCCGTCACCTGGGTCAGGATTGGCGTGCCATCCGCATCTTTGCGCCACACCATCGCCAATTGATCGCGCGGCGCGGCCACCTCAATCAGCAGGCGGCTCTTGATCAGGCTGTTCACCACCGCGCGGCAGGCAGCGACTGGCAAATGCTTCGGCGCAATCGCCAGCAATTGCGGGTGCTGCGCGCCATGGCTCAATACAATCCGCTGCGTGTCAGAAAGCTTCATCGTGTCGGTCTCCGGTTGCGGGCGACGACCATCGGCCCCTACTGCCGGGAGCCCCGCGGGCGGACCCTGCGGGGCAGTGCGGCGCCGCCTTTCGGCGGGCGTCGCTTCAGCCTTGCGCTTCGGCGGCGATGCCCTCGTTGATCACGAAGCCCGGCAGGTAGGGCAGGCCGGCGGGGATGCCCGTCTCGCGGCTGGTGCGCTGCGTAATGCGCCAGCCCATCCATTCCGCGGTGCTTTTCGCAACCGCGTCCGCGAGGCTCGCGCCGTGATGCATTTGGCTATTCACCCCATCCGCGAAGTGGCGCCCGTAGCGGCTGTCGAGGAAGGCGCGCACCGAGGCGGGATCCGTGCTTGTCGCGTTGTGGATCGCGGTGAAGGCGATCGACCAAGCTTGCTGCGCATGTTCGCGCATGGTGTCCCAGAAACCCCAATCTTGGTTTTCGGTGGGAAGGATCGTGCTCATCTGTTTGTCTCCGTCATCGGCAGGGGAAATCCCCTGCGCGTGACAGACCATTCGCGCTGTGATGGGGGCTGAGCCAAGCGAAATAGAGCGTCATTTCATTGCTAAGATCAGCAGAGTTTGATCATGATGTGAGGGCCAAATGGCAGCACCATTCGGCCCTTGCTTTGCCTTATCGGCTGCGCTTTCTGCTGCGCTTGGCAGCTGCTTGGCCCGCTGCGTAGGCTTCCGCGAGCGAATTGCGGATGGACCAGACCGCGACATCGTGGAAATCAAGCACGTCGCGGTTTCTGGTCTCCAAGAGCCCTGTCACGCTGCATGAACAGCGCTACTGCACCTTCATTTTTTTACCAATATTCCAGTGCGAAAATAGCTTTCTCGGAAGTACTATGAATTGCGGCGAGTCCAATGCCTCGGCGAGAATGAGGATAACACGTGCGAGGGCCAGCGCTACATCTGTCTCTAAGATGGAATCTGGGTCATCCTCGTCTATTGAATACCCACCGTCGCCGCTTTCCCCGCCTCAAGCGTCGCATCCCGCGCAATCGCTCCGTGATTGAAGAGCATATAGGCAACGATCGCCCATTTCTGCTCATCTGTGAGACGCGTCGGATCGTCAAAGGGCATCATCATCTGGTTATATTCAAACAGACCAAGCGCGTTACTGAATTTCTGGATTTGTGTCCGCTCGCCCCAGATAGGCGTCTGGAAGCCGGCACCTCGCCGACCATCATCGCCATGGCATGCGGCGCAGTTTTCGGCGTAGAGGCGCTGACCCTCGACAATTTGGGTTGAGGGCGCGGGCTGCCCGATGGCAGCAGAAACAAGCAGCGCAAGTCCAGCCAAGGCCGGCAGCGGCAATATCAAGAAACGCATGGTTTTGCTTCTTTATGTTCAAGAATCACTGACAAGGGTACTGCGGGCGATGCACAGAACACCACCCGCAGCCAAGCCTTCAGGCCACTTCGACACGGAATTTCGGGATGGCCCAATTCGCCATGCCGAGTGAATTCATCGGCACGCTCTCCGGTTGCATGGTACCGGCATTATCCGTGGTGCGGGTTTCGATCACATGCCGCCCTGCTGGCGCATCCCACGGCGTGGAGAAGCGGACCCACGTGTATTTGCCAAGATTTGGCTGCCGGATCTCCGCACGCTGCCAGGCGCCGCCATTGATCCTGACCTCCACCTGCCGCACCCCGTGTTGTGGCGCCCAGGCATAGCCGGTCAATTCCTGACGCCCGGCCGAAAGCCGCGGTAATTGCCCGCGCTGCAATGGGTAATTCGCCGGCACGGAGGGAGATTTTTCCAGAACCAGCGGAATGGTCAGGAAGGATTTCGGTGGCATCCAAGTGACCATCGGGCCCTGAATATCATCCGGACCGACGCCAATGAATTCATCCTCAGTGGCGCTAAATTCCGGGCGCTGATAGCTCGGGCCGATGAACACCTCGCCGCGCGTATTGAGGCGGCTCCAGATACGCTTGTCGGAGACGCGGATTTCAGTCAGCCATTTGATGGAAGCCGTGCCACCCCAACCGGGGACCACCATGCGGACCGGCGCGCCATGATCTGGCACCAAAGGATTGCCATTCATCGCAAAGCACACGCCCATATCATGTTGCAGCGCGACCACATCGCTATAGGGCATCGGGCGCCCCATATCATTGCCATCCACACCGGACCAGAAAAGCACGGTGCGCGCGCCCGGCTTTATGCCAACGCGCGCAAAGATTTCGCTCATGGGCACATATTGCCACTCGGCTTGGCCAATCGCGCCTAGCACCCAATTGCCGCCTGCAACCTGCTGGCCAGTCAGCCCATCCTGTTCCCAAAACAGGGTGCGGCCATTGCCGTGGCATTCCATTGTCGCAATGATCGTGCGGCTGCGCATGCCGATCAGGTCATTGTAGCTGAGCTCCACCGGACGTTCCACGGAAGCGCCATGGATGCGGAGTTTCCAATTCTCGCGCAACAAAACCGGACGGGCTTCCACAGTCGGCGTCGGGTAGTGGTTGCGGACGTAGAATTCCTCGATCGGCGTCATGAAAGTCTTGAAGTCCCAGAAATTTCCGGAACGCACCGTGGCGCCGATATTCAGCACCCGGCTATCATCCTTGAGGATGGCACGGCGCGCTGGCGCGGCTGGGGCCGCAGGTGCTGCGGGCGCGGTTTGGGCCGAAGCGGGTGTTGTGCTTGGCAGGGTCATGGCGGCCGCACCGAAGGCGGCAGCAGAGACGAAAAGTGACCGCCGCTGCGTATTGGTTCCGTGGCGTAGCACTTCGGTCGCGATAGAATCCGCTTCGGCGCGCTGCCGGGCTTCGCGCTTGACATCAGACATTGTGTTATCCTCCCTCTTGCAGCCGGACTTCCGGCGTTGCTGGGAGATGTTAAGCAATGTCGATGCCACGCTGCGCCGCAGGGCACGACGCGCCAAGGCATTGTTCTTCAAGAAAGGCCTGGTGTTGCTGGTCCGGAATTTCGGACTCTGCCCCCACAACCGTCCGATATTTCGGACTGGATCACACGCTGTCGCCGCGCAGGCCAAACCGACGCAGCTTTTCAAAAAGGGTTGAGCGCGACACCTGAAGCCATTCCGCCGCCCGGGTGACATCGCCTTGGCTTGCCGCAAGCGCCGCCGTGATGGCGCGGCGCTCAGCGGCATCACGCGCATCGGCCAGTCGCGGTACTGGTGCATCAGCCCCGGTCCGTAAGCTTCGCTCCGGAAAAAGATCGCCCGCCGTGATCAATTCTCCATCGGTCAATGCGGATGCGCGTTCAATCCGGTTACGAAGTTCGCGCAGATTTCCCGGGAAATCGTGATTGATCAGCGCATCCTCCGCCAAGGTCGTGAAGCCGCGCAAGGGCCGCGCAAAGCCGGCTGCGAATTCGCCAAGAAACCGACGCGCAAGAGGCATAATGTCTTCGCGCCGCTCGCGCAGCGCTGGCATAGTGATGCGAATCACGGCAAGGCGGAAAAACAAATCCTCGCGAAAACGCCCCTCAGCAATCCGCGCCTCCAGATCGGCATTGGTCGCCGCAACGATCCGCGCACGGAAGGGCAGATCACGTTCGCCACCCAAGCGGCGGAAAACGCGCTCCTGCACCAGGCGCAGCAGTTTCGCCTGTAGCGGCATGGGGAGTTCCGCTACCTCATCCAGGAACAAGGTGCCGGCGCCAGCCTGCTCAGCCAACCCCTCATGCCGCGCTGTGGCGCCTGTGAAAGCGCCGCGTTCATGACCGAATATTTCACTTTCCAGCAGATCCATTGGCAGGGCAGCGCAATTGGTCGCAACGAAGGGCAGCCGCGCGCGCGGTCCTTCGGCATGCAAAAGCCGTGCGGCAACTTCCTTGCCTGACCCGCTTGGCCCTGTCAGCAGAACCGTCGAATCAATCGGTGCCACGCGGCGGAGCGCGCGTTCCACGGCCAGGATGGCTGGGGCCTCACCCAGAACATAGCCTTGGCCACGCTGCCAGCGGGGCGCCAGCAGGGCCTCAAGCCGACGCAGCAAGGCCTCGATATCGAATGGCTTGGTAAGGTAATCAGCCGCGCCAGCCCGCATAAGCCGCACGGCCTGTGCGATATCGCCATGGCCAGTAATGAAGATAATGGGTGCCAATCCACAGGATAGCGCAAGCGCGCGATAGACTTCCTCCCCATTCATATCGGGTAGGCGTATGTCGCAAATCACGGCATCGGGCGCCGAACGCGACAAGGCGCTGATGGCTTCACTGCCCGAGCGGAACCAACTGGCTTGATAGCCTTCCACCGCCAGCCAATCCGCCACCGATTGGCCCATGACGGGATCATCTTCGATCAGCGCCACATGGGGCGCTAGATCAGGCAGCGGCGAGGCGGTGCGTGCTGCGTTCGTCATCTGGGATCCGGATAGAGATATGGGTACCGGGTGGATCAGCAAGCTGCAACTCGGCATTGAGTTCGCGCACCAGGCGCACCACCGTCCAAAGGCCAAGGCCGCCCGCCTGCGGTACTTGTTCCGTTTGGCCATCCAGCAGCAGCCTGCGCGCCTCAGCCGGCAGACCAGGCCCTTCATCACCCACAAACAGGGTCAGCAGCCCATCGGCAGCGTCGGCGCGCACGGTAATGCGGCCACCCGGCGGCGAGGCTGCGCAGGCATTGAGCAGCAGGTTCAGCGCAATCTGGCGTACTGCCTGGGCCGGCGCAGGAAAGCTGCCCTCCATCGTCTGATGCCAATCAAGTATGACGTCGCGGCGCCGCGCCTCGCTTTCGATCAGCAGACGAAGATCATCAATATCAGCCACCGAGACCGGTCGCGTATCCGCCTCTCCACGCCACAAAATAAGGGAGGCACGAACGATATTGTGGATGCCCGTGAGCCCGCGCTCCAGCAGGGAAGCCGCGCGCAGCCGCCGTTCCGGATCATCACCATGCCGCTGGATCATGCGCACCGCATTGAACAGGCCCCCCAAGGGGTTATTCACTTCATGCGCCATGGCCGAGGCATAGCGCCCCACCAGCGCGCGCCTTTCCTCTTCAGCAAGCCTGTTGAGCAGCGCTTCGCGTTCGGCAATGGCGGTGGCGGCGGCATTGTAGCGGCGGAAAGCACGGCCCGCTTCGGTATCCGCAGGTGGCAATTCGGCTTCCGGGATCGGATCCAGCCGCCCATCTGCGGCGCGGCCAAGGTGTTCCGATAATCTTAGAACAGGACGCAGCATGCGCTGGACCAAGAGCCATCCGAGAATGGCGAAAACCAACGTGAGTGTTGCATTCACACCAAGAAGTGCAAGCAGCGTGGCCCGTCTTTCACTGGCGAGCGCGGTTATGTCCACTTCCGCCGAAATGTGCCCGATTGGCACGCCACCCTCACTCACTGCGCGATGAATCCAACTTGTCGCGGCACCGACTTGCAGAGGCATTGGTGTTGGAATGGCCTCCGCCGGTGCTGCCGCGCCAAGTGGATGGCGGATGGGGTCCGAAGACGCCAACACCGTAACATCCGGCAGCATGACAAGCACACGCAGCGCCCCGACGCCACGATAGCGCGGACGCGACCTATCCAACGCATCGAAGGCTTCCCAGGGGTCGCGGCGGATCATCGCCGGCAGCAGCGCGGTTGAAAGCCCATCAAGATAGGCACCGCTGAGTTCCTCGAAATGCGTAGCCTGGGTTGCTTCAAGCCGAAGCAGGACGAGTTTCGATATGGTGGCGGCAATGCCCATCATGAGCAGCGTAATCAAAAGTGGCACGCGCAGCGCCAGCGGCCAGCGGCGCGGCGTGGGCGCGCGTATCATCCAGCAGCCTGCGCGCGTTTGCTGAGTGCCGCGATGCTGTCGAATAAATCCGGCGATCCGGCTACGAAGCCATCAAGCCGCAGGGTAGCGAGGATGGCGCGCCCATCGGGCGTTTCGGGCATGGTGAGCAACGCATCGCGGATGGAGCGTGCCAAGCCCGGGTCGGCCTGGCGGGACGATGCGAAAGGTGGGAAACCCATAGGGGCGGAAGCCTGGACAATGCGTGTGGCACCAACCAGCGCAGGCTCAATCTCGGACATCACGTCCCAGACATAGCCATCCACCGAACCCGATTGAGCGAGCCCAGCGGCAACCGCCCTAATCACATTGCGATGACCATAGGTGAAGAAGCTGCGGGCAAAAAATGCACCAGGCGTTATGCCAATATCAGCCAGCATGGCGCCCGTTACCAGAAAACCTGAATTGCTGTCCGGGTCGGAGAAGGCGTGAATATCACCGCGCAAATCAACCAAGGCTGCGGCGCCGCGATCCTGCCGCGCGATGAGATAGGCGCGGTACAAGGGCTGACCGCGATAGAGCGGCACCGCCAGGACATCCAGCGCTTCGCGGTACTGCACAAAAGGATAGCCGCAAATCCAGGCAGCATCGAGTTGCCCTGCCACCAGCAGCGAGGTGACCTCCCGGTAGGTGCGGCGT
>Ga0255127_1001003_pt1 | contig 12175 bp, 9 predicted proteins | sample Law_Miss_RepB_8d_FD_188555 | JGI IMG/M metagenome (GOLD analysis project Ga0255127, IMG submission 188555) | Freshwater microbial communities from St. Lawrence River, New York, United States - Law_Miss_RepB_8d | ecosystem: Environmental > Aquatic > Freshwater > River | place: USA: New York...
GTCTTGGAGATCGGTTCAACGCTTGTTGCCGCGGATCTTAACCTGCCGCAGAAGCGCTTTAATCCGGTAGTGAACCGGTAGTGAGCCCGAAATGGGCATAAAAAACCCCTCCCGGTTGGGGAGGGGTTGAAAGAACGGACTCTAGACCCGCCGATCACGAGGATCGGTCGATCAGAACTTGTAAACGATGCTGGCCGTGAGGCTCAGATCGTTCTTCTGACCGTTGAACGGGCTGGCGCCGCCGTCCACCGCGCGGTCCCAGCGGAACTCGCCGCGGGTCAGCACGTTGGACCAGAGGGCGTAATCCAGGGTGAAGGTCTCACCGATGATCTTGTCTTCGGTGCGGCCGGGCAGGAAGGCGCCGTAGCCGGAGCTGGCGTACTCGAAGCGGTTGTTGGCCTTGAGCTTCTCGGTGATCTGGTAGCCGGTGTAGAACGCGTAGGCGTTGGCATAGCTGTTGCCGAGCGCACCCGTGCCGCCGCCGTTGAACAGCAAATCAGCGCTGGCGCCGAGCGACAGTTCCTTGATCGGGGTAGCCAGAGAAACGCCGACGTACAGGAGGGTCGGATCGTTCTTCGCACCGTTGGCGTCGCCGTTCACGGCTCCGACGTAGAGCGAGCTGCCAGCCAGCCATCCAGTGCTCTCCGGGGCCTTCACGACCACGGATCCCATGTATACCTTCGAGGACTCGGCGAGCATTCCGCGGAAGCTGCTGCCGGCCTGACCGGAAGCGAAACCGGAGGCGGTCAAGCTGCCACCGTTCAGACCGAAGCCGCTGTCGCCATTGGCCACGCCACCGGACACGCCGATGATGTCGTTGACCTGATAGCTGGCGAGGATGCCGGTGTGACCGAACGGCTCGAGGTTGTTGAAGCCGAGGCTGCGGGAGAAGTTCGGGTTGGCGTAGGAGTCGGTGACTTCGTAGCCGACGATCGGGTCGAACTGGCCGAGCTTGAAGTCGATGCCGTTGCCGATCGGGGCGCGCAGGGCCGCGTAGCCTTGCTTGATGGCCACACCGGAGGTCAGGGCGCCGGGCATCACGTTGGCGTCAGGGCCGAACATGGTCTCGACCTTGTAGCCGGCGCTCCAGGTGCCCTCGTCGATGGGCTTCTCGAGCTGCAGCTTGATGGTGTTCACGTTGAACCCATCTTGACGGTCGGAACCGGTGTTCGCGAAGCGATTGGCCACCTTGTGTCCGGAACCGAAGTTCCAGATGGCGGAGGTGTCGACGTAACCGCTGAGGGTGGTCGAGCTGAGCGCCGTGTTGACCGGGTGAGACTCATCGGCCTGCACCGCGGAAGCGAGGCTCACCACGCCGGTGGCGGCCAAAGCGACTGTCCACTTGTTAAACTTCATGTTGTTTCCTGAGTTCTGCGTTGTGTTTGACTGCAATAATCAATCTACAGGCTGAGGACACAGTCCACAGCCCCCGCCGAAATGGCGGAAATCACGGGCGAGACAGTAGGAACCGGCTCTATCGGGTGACAATACTTTTTTTGCTGTTTGAGCCAGAAGCTGCGCGGGTTGGTCGAGGCTATTTAATTAGAGGTCCTGGATCACTTGACGTAGTTCAGACGCGATCTGGTTTTGACGTTCGGGCGACACAATGGCTGTACCGTTCTTCTCCGTGACGTAAAAGGTATCAATGGCTGCACCTTTTTCTGTAACGATTTTGGCCAACACCAAATTGAGGCCTAGTTCGCTGAGGCTTTGAGACAAGGCAAACAGCAGGCCGACCCGGTCTTCGGTTTCTACATCAATGATGGTGGTTCCGTTGGGAGCCGAGCTTTCGAAACGAATGTCCGGTTCCAACCGTTCGCCGGCCAGAGCTTGGTACAAAGGCCGGGTCTGGGCGGCCATCTTACGGACGGCCGGTCGGATGTCGGTGCCCTTGGCGAGGACATCCCGGATGAGTTTCTCGAAGCGTTCGCGGACCGCCGGGTCCGGGGCTGCACCGGTCCGGGCGTCGGTGACATAGAAACTGTCGAGCACCACACCATCGTTTCGCGTAAAGATTTGCGCGGAGAAGATGTTCAGGCCGGCGGCGGTGAGGGCGCCTGTGAATTTTGTGAATAACCCCGGACGGTCCCAGGTGCAGAAGTGGACCCGGGTCCACCCGCGGTCCTTGTCTTCGTTCCAGAGCATGGCGGGTTCCAGCGCCCGGTCTTCCTGGGTGAGTTGGAGGTGGATGAACTGGTGAACAAGGGTCAAGTCCCGGGCGATTTGCCGGGGGGAATGGATTTGGAAGTAGCGGGCCGGCAGTCCCTCGAAATGCGCCGTGATCTCCTCTTCCGAAAACGTCTTGGGGAGGATGGTCTGAACTTGTTCGCGCAGCAGTTGCCGGTGGCGGAGTTCGGCTTCGATGAATTCAGTGGTGCCTTGCAGAGCCAAGGTCGCTTTCTTGTGCAGGGTGAGCAGCAGCGAATCCTTGAAGCTGTTCCACAGGGTGTCGCTGGTGCCCATGGAGTCGGCGAAGGTGTGCAAGGTCAGCAGGTCGAGGTTTTCCTTCCCCTGCACCTGGGCCGCGAAGGTGCGGATCACCTCCGGGTCGTCGAGGTCCCGTCGCTGCGAAGTCTGCACCATGGTGAGGTGATGCTCGATGATGAGGGAAAGGGTGTGGGCGGTGGTGCCGTCGAGCCGGAAACGCTTGGAGACCTTCAGGGCCAGCTCGGCCCCCACCAATTCATGGCGTCGTCCAGGAAAGGCCTTGCCGCAATCGTGGAGAAGCAGTGCCAAATACAGGACAAACGGGCGCTCCACATGGTGGAACATGTCCGTGTAGCCGGAAAAGGGGCGGGTTTCTGCACCCCAGACCTGATCGAGCTTGGCAACGCAAGTCAGCGTGTGCTCATCAACGGCGTACTGATGATAGAACTCGTGCTGGACGAGGTTGGTCATCTTGTCGAACTCGGGCAGGAATCGACCGAGCAGACCCACCTCGTGCATGGCCCGGACATAGGGAGCCACATTGCCACGCTGGTTGAGGATCTCCAGGAAGGTGGCCTGGTAGTGGGAATTGGCCTTGAAGGAGCGATCCACGAGCGAAACCTGCTGCCGGAGCAACTGGGCCAGGTCGGGGTGGATTTGGAGTCCGCGTTTTTGGGCCTCCAGAAAAGCTCGGAGAATGCGCCCACGATCCTGCCGGAGAATGCCCCGGTCCACCATGTGGAGTTGCCCGTCCACGATCCGAAACCCGTCGAACTCTTCGGCCGCCGCCGCGCCGCGTTTGGGTTTTCCGCCCTTGGTTTTGCCTGTCTTCGAGGCGCCGGGGCTCGGAACCAGAGCCAATCGCTGCTCCAAGGTGCGTGTGGTGAGGTACAGGTTGCGTGCGTGGGTGTAGTACTCCCGCATGAAAGCCTCGGTGCGGGCCCGTGGCGATCGATCGGTAAATCCCAATCCATTGGCCACGGCCGGCTTGACGGTCGGAGTGAGGGTTTCGGCCGCCCGACCGGCCACGTAGTGCAGTTCATTGCGGGCCCTCAGCAAGAAGTCGTAGGCCGCCTCCATTTGCTTGCGCTCGGAGGCGCTGAGAAACTCGGCCTTTTGCAGGTCCATCAAGGAGCGGGTGCCGTGCTTGAAGTAGGCCATCCAGAGGAGGTTCTGGAAGTCGCGGAGTCCGCCGACCCCGTTTTTGATGTTGGGTTCCTGCAGCGCCGGCGAGTTGCCGTGTTTGGCACGGCGAGTCGCCTGATCGGCCAGTCGCAAGGCGATGTATTCGTCCTCGTGGCCGCGGACGCAGTGCTTCTGTACCGCGCGCTGGAGCTGCTCGAAGAGGGGTTCGTCTCCGGTCACCCGACGGGCCTCGATGAGCGCGGTCTTGGCCTGCATGTCTTCATTGGCCAGTCGCACGCAATCGTCGACGGTGCGCACGGCGTGACCCACCTTGAGACCGATGTCCCAGAGGGTGTAGAGCAGGCCGCCGGTCCACTCGGAGAGAATCTTCAATTCCGGCCCCTCGGGGCTCAGCCCGTCGGCATGAAGAAACATCAGGTCGATGTCGCTGAACGGATTGAGTTCTCCGCGCCCGTAGCCTCCGAAGGCCACCAGAGACACCTTGGGGGCTTTGCCCTTGGGGGCAGGGAAGACGCTCTGAATGGAGACCCACAGGTGCCGGATGAGCACATCCATCATCGCCGAGCGGGCGCTGCAGACTTCCAGCCCACTGGCTCCGCCCCGATGGAGGATTTGAAGCCGATGGCTCTCGACCTTCAGGAATCGCTTGTATCGGGGGAGTTCGTCCGCCGGTTTGCTCAAGGGTGGCAGCACGAGCTGTTTGCGGGCGCTCTCTTCGATCTTCGCAATCAGTGGATTCATCGACGCGCCCACCGTGAGCCGATTGGCTCGACCGGGCAAGGATGTCGGACCGGAAGACGCTGGGAATCATCGACGCATCGGATTGCCAGATTGGCTCATGCCTTGTCAGGCAAGGTTGGCTTCGCCACCGTCGCGGACCGAGATCATGTCGCCGCTGCCTTACGAAATCGCCCTGGCCCTCCGCTACCTGCGGCCCAAGCGGACCTTCGTCTCCATCATCACCTTGATTTGTGTGCTGGGGGTGACCCTGGGGGTGGCGGTGCTGATGATCGTGATCGCCGTGATGACCGGCTTCGGCGAGCAGTTGCGGGAGCGCATCCTGGGTTTCAATGCCCATATCCGGGTGGAAGCCATTGGGAAGCCTTTGTCGGATTGGCGCGCCGTCGCAGCGACGATCTCTTCCAATACCTCGGTCCGGGCGGTGGCGCCCTATGTCCATACCCAGGTGCTCATGGAAACCCAGCCCGAGAAGGGCAATCCGCGGCCGTTCGCGCCGGTGCTGCGTGGGGTGGATCCCGTCCTCGAGCCGCGGGTTTCGGAGGTTCCGTCGGGCATGATTTCCGGGAAGTTTGATGTCGGCCCCAACAACGTCCTCATCGGCCTGTCATTGGCCGAGACCTTGGGTCTGAAGGTGGGGGACTCGCTGGCGGTGTATTCGCTCCCAGCGTTGAAGCGGATGCACGAGGCCTGGGAGGCCGGCCGCAAGGAGGTGGATCCGCCGCAGAAGTTCCACGTGGCCGGAGTGTTCGATGCGGGTCTGTATCAATTGGAGATGTCTTCCATGCTCACGGGTTTGGGGGATGCCCAGGATTTGCATGGCATCGAGGACGATGTGACGGGCATCACCATCATGCTGCACAACCCCGACATGCCCACGACGACCCAAGTGCATCAGCAATTGACCGAGGCTTTGGGCGGCGGTTTTCAGGTCATCTCCTGGATGCAGGACAATCGTCAGCTCCTGGGGGCGTTGGTGGTGGAGAAGAATATGATGTTCTACCTGCTGTTCTTCATCGTGATCGTGGCGGCCTTCGGCATCATGAGCGCGCTCATCACCTTCGTGGTCCAGAAGACCCGGGAAATTGGGATGCTCAAGGCCCTCGGTGCCACCCCGTCCCAAGTGGCGTTGGTGTTCCTCTCGCAGAGCCTCGTGGTGGGTGTGGTGGGGGTGATCAGCGGCTTCGCTTTGGGCTGGACCGGGGTCCGCTTCCGCAACGATTTCCTGCACTTCATGAACCAGACCTTCAACTTGGACCTGTTTCCGCCGGAGCTTTACCAGTTCCGCGAGCTGCCGGCCCGGATCGTCACCTCCGACGTGCTCATCATCTGCGGAGGATCGCTGGTCATTTGCCTGCTGGCGGGCGTGATTCCCGCCTTGCGCGCCGCCTGGCTCCAACCTGTTCAAGCCCTTCGCCATGAGTGAGCCGCTCATTCAAGCCCAATCCATCCACAAGGGGTATTCCCTCGGCCGCCGCAAACTCGAGGTGCTCCGCGGTGTGGATTTGTGCGTGGAGTCGGGAGAGTTCATCGCGCTGAAGGGTTCTTCGGGTGCCGGCAAGAGTACGCTGTTGCACCTGATGGGCGGGCTCGATCATCCGGATGCGGGAACGATCCGGGTGCGCGGGGTTTCGCTCCAGTCGCTGGGGCCGGCCGAATTGGCGCGGTTCCGCAATCGGGATGTGGGTTTGATCTTCCAGGCCTTCCACCTCATGCCGGAATTCGATGCACGCGAGAATGTGGTCCTTCCGGGGCGGATGGCTCGGCGACCGTTGGCCGAGGTGCAGGCCGAGGCCGACGTCTTGCTCCAGCGAGTGGGATTGGCCGACCGGTTGGATCACCGACCCGGTGAGTTGTCCGGGGGAGAACAACAACGGGTGGCCATCGCCCGGGCCTTGGTCAACAACCCGACGTTGATTTTGGCCGATGAACCGACGGGCAATCTCGATTCGAAGACCGGCGAGGAAATTGTCCAGCTGCTCCTGGAAATCCGACGGGAGCGGGGAGTGACCCTGGTGGTGGCCACGCACGATTCCCGGTTGGCCGACCGGGCCGATCGGGTGGTGCAGTTGGTGGATGGACTGATCGTCGATTGATGGTGCCCGAATCGGCCGGTTTTCAGCGGGTTCCTGACAATTCCAGAATGCGCTGGAACACCGCCGGTTCCAGGGACATGACGCTCAATCGAGACTGCTTGATGAGCGGCATGTCTTGTGTGACGGCGTCCGTTTTCAGCGTGGCCAAGTCCACCGGCACCTTCAACGGCTTGCGCGGAGCGAGATCCACCACGGACCAATCGCCTTCGGTCGCGGTCGGGTCGGGGTAGGCTTCGCGGACGACTTCGGCGATGCCGACGACCTGCTTGCCGGTGACACTGTGGTAGTAGAGCACCGCATCTCCCGTTTTCATGGCCCGCAAGTGGTTGCGGGCCTGGAAGTTGCGCACACCGGTCCAGGTGGTCTTTTTGTCGGTCACCAATTGAGACCACGGGTAGGCTTCGGGTTCCTGTTTCACGAGCCAGTAGCGTGTCGCCATGCCGAGAGACTGCCCCGCCTCGCGGCATCGGCAAGTCTCCCGGTGGGGGATGAGTTGTTACAGTTTACAGACGTTTCTTGTCCGCGCTTGCCTTTAGGGATAGGCGGTTCATACCGATCTGAAACAAACCCCCATGACCCCTTCTTACGAAGACTTGGCGTCGATGATCGACCACTCTTTGCTGCATCCCACGCTCACTGACGCCGACTTGCAGGCCGGATGCGCGCTGGCGGCCCGGTACCGCGTGGCTTCGGTTTGCATCAAGCCTTACGCCGTGGCGCAGGCGGTTGAATGGTTGGAGGGCACCGGTGTTGCGGTGGGCACCGTGGTGGGATTCCCCCATGGCAGTTCTCCTCCTGAATCCAAGTGGCGGGAGACCGATTTGGCCTGTGCCGATGGCGCTACGGAAATCGACATGGTGATCAACATCGGCAAGGCGCTCGGTGGTGATTGGGAATTCGTGGAGGCGGAAATCCGGGGCGTTTGTGAAATCGCTCACCGTCATGGAGCCCTGGTGAAGGTCATCCTGGAAAACGATTACCTCAGTGGGGGCGGGGCCGGACTCAGTAGCGATGAACTCAAGCGAACCCTTTGTAGCCTGTGTGAGCGGGCTGGGGCCGATTGGGTCAAGACCTCCACGGGCTTCGGGTTCGTGAAGCAACCCGGTGGTGGCTACAACTATGAGGGAGCCACCGAGCACGACCTGGCCCTGATGCGTGCGGCGGTTTCCGAGCACGTTCAAGTCAAGGCCGCGGGCGGCGTTCGGGATCTCGATGGATTGCTGCGGGTTCGCGCCTTGGGGGCCTCGCGTTGCGGAGCCACGGCCACGGCCGCGATGCTCGATGAGTACCAGCGCCGTGTGGCGGCCGGGACCTTGGTTGCGCCGGCTGCATCCAGCTTGGGTGGCGGCGGGTATTGAACCGGTTCGGCTTTTGGGGACTCACGGGTCGGGCATTGCTTTTGACGCCGTCCGATCAAAGGCTGTCAGAAATCGTTGACCGCCCCCAATCCGTGAAACCGTTGGCCTTCCGAAAGGGCAAGGATGGCTTCACCCTGATCGAATTGCTGGTCGTGGTGGCCATCATCGCCGTCTTGGCATCTCTCTTGTTGCCGGCTTTGGCGGCGGCCCGGGCCAAGTCGGCGCGCGTGGCGTGTTTGTCTCAGTTGCATCAATTGGGCCTCGGGTTCGCTTTGTACCTGGGTGATCAACAGGACCATTTGCCCGATCGCCGTGACTTGAAGTTGTCGCTGGGCTACCGGCCTTGGACGGACTGGCCCCCGTCGGACCCCCGCGGAGGCTGGACCTTCGAAGCCCTGGCCCAGTCGGGAGGCGGTGCCGGGATGTGCCCTGCCTTGGTCCATCGACCGCTCGGGCAAGCGATTCAGGTGCTTCAGACGGTATCGAGCAATGGCATCCGGCAAAGCACCGGGTTCTGGCTTTGGCGATTTGATCGGGCTGACGCCGTCGTGCCTTTGGACAATTTTTGGAACAAGACCCCAGAATCGGCGCTGGAGGACTTCAGGGCCTCGCTGCTCAACTCCACCACACAACCACCCGATGGGCTCTCCGGGGTGGAGTTGGCCGTGGATCCTTATTTTCCGCGGACGATTCCCTCGGTGTCTCCGGCCTTGTCGGGACGATCGGCCCACCGAGGCGGCCGCAACCGGTTGATGCTTGATGGCAGCGCCGCGTGGTTTCGGGACAATCGACTGAACTGAATTCGCATGAAGCAACAACGACGACACTGGGTGACCAAGGTGTGTGCGATGGTGATGGCCCTCCGCGTGGTGGGAGCCTCACAGGAATCGGTCGACTGGCCGGTTTACCTGGGCGATGCGGCCAGCAGCCATTATTCGCGCATCGAGCAAATCCAGACCAAGAACGTCGCACAGTTGCAAGTGGCGTGGACTTACCGCAGCGGTGGGTCGGACGCGCAGAACCGTTCCCAGATCCAATGCAATCCGCTGGTGATCGACGGTGTGGTCTACGGCACGACGCCCGACCTCAAACTCTTCGCGCTGGATGCCACCACCGGTGTGCAGAAATGGCGGTTCGATCCGGCGGCATGCAAGGGCATCACCAAGAGCGGGGTCAATCGGGGGCTGGTCTATTGGGCTGAGGGCTCCGACCGCCGCATCCTCTACGCCAACGATCACTTCCTTCACGCCATCGATGCGGTCACGGGACGGCGCATTCCTGAATTTGGTGAGGAGGGTTCCATCGACTTGAAGCAGGAGCTCGGGCGCGATGCTGCGGGCCTGTCCCTTCAGGCCACGACGCCCGGAGTGGTCTTCAAAGACCTCCTCATCATGGGCATGCGGCTGGGAGAAGGTCCCGCTCCGGCGGCTCCGGGCCCGATCCGCGCATTCAACATCCGGACCGGCAAGCTCGTCTGGCGCTTCAACACCATTCCGCAACCCGGTGAGCCCGGTCATGAAACCTGGCCGCCCGAAGCTTACCGGTACATCGGCGGCGCCAATGTGTGGACTGGCTTCGCCCTCGATGAGGCCCGCGGGATCGTATTCTGCCCGACGGGTTCGGCGGCGTTCGATTTCTGGGGTGGCAACCGGATGGGAGAGAACCTCTACGCCAATTGCCTCATCGCCCTCGATGCCCAGACCGGCCAGCGGCTTTGGCATTTTCAGTTTGTTCATCACGACCTCTGGGACCGGGACCTGCCGGCTCCGCCCAACTTGTTGACGGTGACCCATCAAGGGAAACGCATCGATGCGGTGGCCCAAGTGACCAAGTCAGGCCATGTCTTCGTGTTCGATCGCCAGACCGGCCGACCGTTGTTCCCGATCCAAGAGATCCCGGTTCCCAGCTCCGATCTTTCTGGTGAATCAGCCTGGCCCACGCAGCCAGTGCCGTTGCGTCCGCCACCTTTTTCGCGGCAACTCTTCACCCACGATGAGATCACCGACATCTCACCCGGATCTCATCGGCAGGTCTTGGAACGGTTTTCGCGGATCCGGCCGCATGCGCCGTTCCAACCGCCCAGCCGCGAGGGATCCATCGTCTTCCCGGGCTTTGACGGGGGCGCGGAATGGGGCGGGGCGGCGACGGATCCGGATGGCGTTCTCTACGTCAACGGCAACGAGATGCCGTGGATTCTGAGCATGGTGGAAACCCGTCGTAAGCAAGGGGAATCGGCGGCCTCAGGCGCGGCGTTGTTTCAGCAGATTTGTGCGGTGTGTCATGGCTCGGAACGGCAAGGCAATCCGGGTCAGAATGTGCCGTCGTTGGTCGGGGTCGAGAAGCGTCTCCAAGCCGAGGACCTGCTGAAGTTGCTTCAGACGGGCAAAGGTGTGATGCCCGCCTTTGATTTTCTGACCGAAGGCCAACGGGCGCGTCTGGTGGCCTTTCTTCGAGGTGAAGCGGAGCCGGCAGCGGCCGAGGTGGCGTCCACCGGTGACGGGCGGTCCGGGCCTGCCGGAGCCGATGCGCTGGGGCTCATCCCGTATTCCATGACCGGCTACAACCGGTGGCTCGACAGCAATGGCTATCCTGCCGTCAAGCCGCCGTGGGGAACCCTCAACGCCATCGACCTCAATACCGGCTCCATCCGGTGGAAGGTGCCTCTGGGTGAGTTCAAGGAATTGACCGCGCAAGGAGTGCCGCCCACCGGCACCGAAAACTACGGCGGCCCGTTGGTCACGGCCGGAGGGTTGGTCTTCATCGCGGCCAGTCGGGATGCCCATTTGCGAGCCTTCGACCGCAAGACAGGGCAGGAACTCTGGAAGGCCCCGTTGCCCGCCGGTGGCTATGCCACGCCGGCGACGTACTCGGTGGGTGGGCGGCAGTACGTGGTGATTGCCTGTGGCGGTGGCAAGATGGGCACGCCCAGCGGCGATGCCTATGTGGCCTTCGCCTTGCCGGTGAGTCGCTGAGCGATGGTTCCCGGTGGCACGAGGCCGCGGCTCAATCGTTGGGCGGATACGGACTGGGCTCCCAATGATCGGCGTAAGGTTTCGCGGACCACGGCGTGGCGCAGCTTTCGGCTGCAAGAAAAGATGTCCACGGCCGCATAGCCGTGTTCGGGCCAGGTGTGGATGGTCACATGGCTTTCGGCGATGACCACCACGCCGCTCACACCCCAGGGGCTGAACTCGTGGAAGACGGGTTTCACGATCGTCCCATTGGCGGCGGTGACGGCGGCTAGCATCCGCTCCCGAATGGTCCGCACCCGGCTCAATACCTTGACATCGCAACCGTGGAATTCCAGCAAGGTGTGCTGGCACAGGGCCTTCGGCGACGGACGGCTTTTCGGCTGCATTGGGGCAATGGGGTTCATGTCAGGCCGTGGTCTGAAGCTGCTGGAGGACTGCATCGGCGGCGCGGAGGCCTCGGATGTAGGCCTCTTCGAAAAGGGAGATACCGGACATGTCGGAGTGGGCAAAGTGCACCACGCCGTCGCGTTCGGTCATGGCGCTGAGGCGATGGTCCCACAAGAACCCCGGTGATGGTGCGATCATCCCGTGGCCCCAGACTTGGACATCCAAGCGTTTAATTCGGCGACGGAGATCGGGATGGGCCACTGAGAGGTCGGCGAGAGTCAGATCGCTCCAATGGGACCAGTCGGCCTTCAACGCCTCGCCTCGGGCCGTCGATGGGTCCGCATGGTCCAGTGGCCGATAATAGGTCAGCACGGTCCCGTTCGGACGTGGGTGTAGGCTTTGGTGGCCGGCATGCACGTAGCCGAGTCCGGGTGATCCATCGATGACGTTGTCCCAGCACAGCGGCATGCCGTGGGAATCGGGCCGGGAATTCAGGGTCAGATTGGCCACCATCCAAGGCGGGTATTGGGCTGCGGAATCCGGCGGAAGGCCGCGCAGCCTCCGGTACATGAACCGCGGCGTGGCCACGATGAGTGCCCGACATTCGATGCGCAGGGAGCGCCCGAGGGCCGCATCGAAGACATCGATTTCGGCTCCGTGATCATCGGGCCGAATGCCGAAGACGGCGTGCCGGGTGCGAATCTGAGCAGGCGCTACCTGTTCCCGCAGTCGCGCTGCCAGCCAGCCATTGCCTTCAGGCCAGGTGAGCACCGAGTGACTGGGTGCATTGGCCGCGACTCCGGATCGTGCGGCGAAGTAATGAATTCCTGCCCAGGCGCTGACTTGGGCGATGCCGGTTCCGAAATCATCGCGGCAGCAATAGTTCACATACCGGCGGAGGGGAGCGGCGCGAAACCCTTCGCGGTCCATCCATTGGGCCATGGTGATGCGGTCCAACGCCAGCAGGCTGGGATCCTGGGAACTCCGGTCCACCGGGATGGCAAAGGCCGGAAGACCGTCGGAACCGAGGAGTCGCCGATAGGTCTCCATG
>Ga0255127_1001008_pt1 | contig 12112 bp, 7 predicted proteins | sample Law_Miss_RepB_8d_FD_188555 | JGI IMG/M metagenome (GOLD analysis project Ga0255127, IMG submission 188555) | Freshwater microbial communities from St. Lawrence River, New York, United States - Law_Miss_RepB_8d | ecosystem: Environmental > Aquatic > Freshwater > River | place: USA: New York...
CAGGAATGCGTCACCGCGTGGTGACCGGAGGCCAACCCATGCCGGGCCATGGCCGAAAGCAGTTCGCAACAAGCCCCGGCCATTGGATCGGACGGAAACTGGCCGACCACCTGTGCCAAGGTCTCCGGATCCGGCAAATCGCATCCGTCTTCATGGATGAATTTGCCCAAGGCCTGACCGTAGCCCAGGCCTTGCAGGGCCCCGGTCATCAAGGCCAAGTGGATGTTCCGCCCCGTCTCATCCCACGTTCCAAAGGTCCCCGCGGCGACGTTTTCCTCCACCCCCTCTGTGGAGCGTCCCAACCACGCGTATTCCCAATCATGGATGGTCCCAGCTCCGTTGGTGGCCAAGTGCTGGATGAAACCACCCTCCATCAAGCCTGTGAGCAGGGGCACCGCCCCGTTACGAATCAAGTGGGCCCCATACATCAGGATCACCGGTGCTCCCAATTTTCGGGCCGAGCGGATTACCTCCACCATCTTGCCCACCGTGTCGGACTGAGCCGAAGACAAGGGGACCGGAGAGTGATCCGGTGAAATTAGAATATCCTCCACCCGAGTCAGACTGCGTCGTTCCTCCAACGGTCGAACCTTCAAGCGCAACAAATCAATCGGCCCCATATTTTGGATCATTGGAAAACCCGCCTCCCGCAAAAGAAAGCCCGCAATTCCCGAGTAGAGCCCAATCCAACCTCATGTTCAGACGAAAGATGAGACCGTTGCTACGCCATCGACGGCGGAGAGCCTCAAAAGATCACTGCTCGCCCCACGGACGGCTGGGAGGCGGGGGCGGCGGTTCTTTCCAACGCCACGAGGAGGAGTAGGACCAGTTCAACCAGGGAGTCTCCAAACGCCGCCCACCCGGCACCCCGGATTGCAGCAAGGCATCCAAAAGACCACTGGTCATCAACGTGCGGTCCGCTCTCCAAGTCGGTTTGCCGTCCAGCATCATGCGCTCGATGCCATTCAAAAGCAGGGTGAAGTGAGCCGCCGGCCGAGCCTCTTGAGTCCAAAACCGGGTCGCCATCACGTTCGTTCCAGTTTTCGGACGCCATGCTCCGGCCCAGCCTTGGATCGCCCCATTCAACTCCAGCACCGAAGCCTTAAGGCCGTCGGAATACTCGATACGCCACAAGATGGGATTGGGCACTTTCGCCGGCAGCATATCCGCAGACGACGAGTCGTCGCCCAGTGTGCGCAGGGCGGCGGCGAGGAGGTCCGGGGCCACCTTGGCCTGACGGATTGATCGCCAAACACCGTCACCCCGCAGTGACTCCACGGCCCGAATCCCTGTTTCACCACCGCGCCGCTGCTCCACCACGGCCTGGAGGCATTCCAGCGCGTGGAATCCGTAATGGTCCGTTGAGCCGTAGGTCAGGACGACCACTTCTTGGAGATCTTCGCCCCTGGCGACATCCACCGGTGGAAACCGCCAGGAACCGGGCACCGAAGACCCGGCCATCAGCGGGATGCCCAGTTCTCGGGCGGTGTCATGAATGTATCGGGCATCCTCCCAATTGTCGGCCAGGTGCTTGTCCACGAAGACCGGCACGACCCGGCCACTCTTTCGAAAGACCGTCAGCATCTCGTCCCAGAACCGCCGCTTCGGATATTGGGTGTTGCCCGTCGCCGATCGGGGGTAGTCCCCATGCTCGGCGATCAACAAGACTCCATCCACGGCCAACGTCCCCGTCCCCAAGGTGAGGGCGTCAGCGATGTTGGTTCCGATCCGGAACCGGTGGGAGGCGGCCAGAAGCCGACTGATGTCGTTGGGAGGTCGCTGCTCGACATAAAGGGAGGTCAACTGGAGCGGCGAATCCTTTCCCGTGCCATCGAGCATGTCCGTCAGAACCAACCGGCTGGCGATGACATCGGCATGAGAATTGTGACGGTACACCGTGGTCAGAACCGCGACTCGTTTCTGTGCCTTGACCACCGGCATCGGCTCTCCGGCTGCAAACAGGGAGGTCAAGCATGCTCCGAGAACACTCATCCAACGGCACAACAAGACCGCCCAATGCACCGAACGCAAATAACGGGGAATCGCGGAAGAGTTCAAGCGCGTCGAGGCTAACCGAATGCGCCGCCTCAAGTCAGCACTTGCGTCACGGGCATCATCGGGGTCCTTGGCAGCGTCAGCATTCGGTTGGCTCTGGCGGTTGGCGGCGATTCGGAATCTCCGCCGCTGCGCGATACACAGTCTTGCCGGCACGCTCCCACCCTATTCCTCAACCCGGATCCAAAAAACACCCGGGCCACCTGTCATTGCCTCAAAAATTGCCTCAAGCGGCACTAGGAGCCGTTGGCGGCTTGAAGGGCCAGGCCCCAGGAGGAGGCACCGATGGAACAGCCGATGTTGCTTGCGCAAGAGCAACTCCACCCGCGGCAGGCACCACGTCGGCGGCAGGCACCCCGTCCACTTCGGCCGCGAGCGATTGCTCCAAAAATGCATGCCCCGGCGGAATGAGGGTAATGCGACCATGCCCAGCGAGAGCCTTTTGCGTCTCGAGAATGGAAAACAGCGCAGAAGCCACCTCGGGATCGCGGGATACTTCCTCCAATGCCGCTCCAACGAGTTGCGGACGAATGGCCGAAGCCTTCGCGAATTCAATGGCGGCACGCCGTTCCGCGGTGCTGGTGATGATGCTCACCTGATTGGCACCATCCTGCTTGATGGCCGAAGTCACCTGACGCAGGCGGTTCACCACCTTGCTCTCGATTTGCCGGATCATCGCCACATCCCGGAAATGCACTTTGCGGATGTAGACCGAACCCAAGCGATACCCCCACTCGTGCGACTTGGGCGAAACCTCATCCCGAACGGTGGAACTCATGCTGTGCCGATTGATGAGCATCGCATTGAGCGGAAGGTTGCTCAGGCAACGCACTGTCGAATTACTGACATTGGCACCCAAGGATCCCCGCGGATCGGCGTTTTTGAACAAGTAGGCGACCGGATCGCTGATGAACATCTCGAACCAAATACCAATACCCATCGGAGCCCCCTCCTCGGAATTGACCGGCTGACTGCGCTGGTATTGCTGATCCAGCCGCATGTCGATCACATGACAGGTGCCCAACCAATTGACGATGAAGGCACCCAGCCCCAGACGCGGCAAAAGGAAGTGGATCCCGGGTTCATCAAGGGTCGCCAGAACCTTTCCGAAGAGCACATAAACAAAGCATTGCCGCTCCGGAACTATGGCGTAGATGCCCAGCATGCGTGCGAGCGCGAAGGCCAATGGCTCGAATACCCACAAACCGATGAATGACAGCAGGAAGGCAATGAGGAAGGTCATGGGCGGGTCTCCAAGAAAATGCGCTGGGCGCGTTCATACAAGGCCAGTCGCACGTTGCGCACATAGGCGGCCAGAGCGGCGGGGCCATTGCGCTTGAGTCCGGCCAACTGGGCCACCTGACTGGTGATGGGCTCGACCTCCGCCTGAGCCCGAAGCGTCTCAATTTCCACCGCCCGGCGGGACTGCACGATCTTCTGGTCAGCGGACGCCTGAGCGAGACTGATGTCCGACGAGACGTGGTTGTAGGCGGTGTTGATGGCCGCCAGTGCCGATTCGACTTCCGGGGGCGGATCAATGCCGGTGATCAAGGATGCATCGAGTGTAATGCCGTACCGAGCCGCGGAGGTAAGGCATTCGCGGTCCATGTGTTCATTGAGATCCCGCAGGTTTTTCCGGATATCGTTGATGGAAATGCCGGAAACGATGGTGGCGTCGGGTCCACCGGTCACGGTCGCAGCCGGATGTTGGGCTGAGATCGGCGGCGCGGCCGGGGCCTCGAAATTCGCAATCCTCTCCCGCAGCACAGAGACAAAATACCCCATGACGTGCACAATCGGGCGTTTCACGCCAAAGAGGTAGGCGTAGAGATTCCGCTCGGAGACTTGATAACGGATCTGACCCGTCAGACCGGTGTTGAGCTGATCCTTGGTGACGGCCTCGAGAATGGTGCCGTTCTGATTGGCTGAAGAATCCTCGGGATCCCAAGCCATGTTCACCGTCTGGGTGGCGATTGACACCTTGTACACCCGCTCCCAAGGCCATTTGAAATAGGGGCCGCCGGGCTGAATCACTCGAACCAGAGGGTAGTTGTAGCGGGATTTCTCCTCATCGTTGAGCGATTCGGAAATCGAGTCGCCACTGGTGGTCAGATCTCCCACCCGCTGGGCTCGCCCGAAGGAGGTTTTCACGGCCCGCTCGTTCTGGTTCACGGTGTAAAGTCCAGCGACGAGATACCGCAGGAGGAACCATGCGACGAAGCCAGAAACGACACCGAGGATGAGGGAGGTGAATTCCAAGTGAGTTCCTTTTCGCCAAGGTAGGTTGAGGAATTTGGGGAAGCAAACCCTCAGAGAAATAGGCTCAGGCAAGCCAGCCAACTCAGCCAACCTCGACTTGGCGTTCGGCCCGGGATGAAGCTCAACCCAAGCCTCTCCGACCGATCGGAAACACCGCCACGGGCCAGGTCATTCCCGGTGACTGGAACGCAACACCTCAACCACCGGGGGAGCTGCCTGAGGACTGGCGGCGTTGAAGTCTTCGCCCAACAGCGCGGCCACGGTGGCGGCCACCTGAGCCTGTCTCACCAAGGCAATGCCAGTGCGCTCACCCAGAGCCGGGGTGTCGGGCCCCAGGACCGCCATCCACATGTAGGCCGAATCGGCGATTTCGCGGCCGTGGCTCTTCCAGGCGACCGGGGCCGGGCCGCGGCCATGGTCGACGGTGACCACCAAACTGGTCTTGTCACGGTATTGGGGCATGGACTGCACGCGTTTCCAAAGATCACCCAAGAAACGGTCGAACTCGTGGGCCGATCTCAAATACCGCTCGTAGTTCCCTTCATGAGCCCAATCATCGGTCTCACCGTAGGAGACGTAGAGGGCGCGCGGTTTGATCGTGTCGATCGCGTGGAATGCCGCATACCGCACAAAGGTATCCAGCAAGACCCCCGACCACAGCGTCTTGCTCGGGCCTACCATTTCATCCAAGGCCAGCGGCACCGGCATCCGGCGGGTTCCTGGTGGTACGTCGAAACCGCTCCAAATCGGAAAACCCGCCCGGGGCCCGTTCAAGATCCATGGGAGGACATCCCAATTGACCACCGCCGCGACCTTGCCCCGGTAACCCGGCCGGGTGTTGAGCCACTCGAAAACGTTGGTGTTGGCATTGAGGAACTTATCGTTGCTGTCGATTTTCGGATCAGCAATGCCGGTCAGGAATTCATTGTAGCCGGGGTAGGAGAAGTTGCGCCCGTTGGTCACCCGGACCTCGGAACCGCGTTTTCGATTACCCAGCAATTGCCCGTGCTTGGCCACCGTGCCCCAAAGGAACGGGAAGAGCACTTCACGGCTTTGCTGGGGATCCGAGCGCCAGAACTCGGCCTTGAGTTCATTGGTCTTGCCAACGTTGCCATACTGTTTGGAGATGAGGATTTCATCAGCGCCCTGGAACACTTCTTCCTGTCTCAGGCCATCGGTGGTGACGAGAATTACATGGCGTGTCTTGTTGCGAGATTGGGCCGTCCGCGCTTGGGCCGGCAGCAGAAGCGTCATCGCGCCCAACATGCACAGCACGGTGCGGACACGGAAACCGCGAGAGGTTCGGAATCGAGACAGGGTGAGAACGTTCACAATGATCGAAAGCCTGATCACACCGAGCCGCCGGGTCAACCGACCCTCAGACCAAGCACGCAGGGCTGGCATCGGGCCCCGTCGCAATACGGGAGTAAAAACGCCCGGGCTCCCGTTGATTATTTTCACTTGGGCACTGGCGGATCAGGGCCATAGTCTTTGTGAAATCACCGCGCTTCCATGGGCTCAAGAATTTTTACTCCAAAAAGCAGTCGCTGGGGGTGCTTTGGCCTCGTCATCCCCGGCTTGATGGCGGCCATGGGGCTGAGTGCGGCCGCGCCGAACCTCGAGTTCAATCGGGATATCCGCCGAATTCTTTCTGACAACTGTTTCCAGTGCCATGGACCCGACGCCGGTGGCGGAAAAGCCGGCAAGAAAACCCTGCGTCTGGACTTGCCCGAGGCGGCCTACGCTCGCCGAGACGGCCCTGCGGCGATTGTTCCCGGCCACCCCGAACAAAGCGAAGTCATCCGGCGCATCCAGTCTCAGGATCCGGATGATCAAATGCCACCTCCGGATTCCGGCAAAACCTTGTCGGCCGCCGATCGAACCACCCTCGAAGCGTGGATCCGCCAAGGAGGCAAGTATTCGCAACACTGGGCTTATGTGGCCCCGACCCGCCCTCCGGTGCCCGCCGTCGAAGCCCGAAATTGGCCACGCAACCCCATCGATCATTTCATCCTGGCCCGACTGGAACAGGAACGGCTGAAGACCAATCCGGAAGCCGATACAGAAGCCCTCGAACGGCGCGCCAGCCTCGACCTGACGGGTTTGCCTCCGGCCACGCGTTCGGCCACGCGTTCGGAAAAATCGGCCGAGCCCCGAGATTATGAACGGTTCGTCGACGAACTGCTTGCTTCACGGGCTTATGGCGAACATTGGGCGCGCCTGTGGCTCGATCTCGCCCGCTATGCCGATTCCAGCGGGTACGCCGACGATCCTGCCCGGACCATCTGGGCTTATCGCGACTACGTGATCCGCTCCTTCAACGCGAACAAGCCCTTCGACGTGTTCACGCTGGAGCAACTCGCCGGCGACCTCCTGCCGAATCCCACGGAAGACCAGCAAATCGCGACTGCCTTCCATCGGAACACGATGACCAACAACGAAGGAGGCACGAGCGACGAAGAGTTCCGCAACGTGGCCCTGGTCGATCGCGTCAACACCACGATGGCGGTGTGGATGGGCACCACCATGGCCTGCGCCCAATGCCACAACCACAAGTACGATCCCATTAGTCAGGAGGATTATTTCCGCCTGTTCGCCATTCTCAACAACACGGCCGATGCCGACCGTGGTGATGAAAGCCCGGTCATGCCGCTCTTCAGTCATGAGCAGAAGCGCTTCAAGGCCGCAACCGAGTCAGAAATCGGCCGTCTCGAAACAATCCTCTCACGCTCGACACCGGAGCTGGCCAAGGACCAGATCGTATGGGAAAGCCGAGTTTCCAAGCCGCTCCCGTGGCAGACGATGATGACGAGCAAGGTCACCTCCCGGGCCGGGGCCGTGATGCGCTCCGGAAACGACGGCATCGTCCACGCTGGGCGCTCCGGCAAGACCGACTCCTATATCGTCGAATTGTCTTCGAACGACGCCCAACCGGTGCAAGCGCTGCGCCTCGAAGTATTGCCCGAGGACGGCACGCCCACGGGACGAGTCGGACATGCTGACGGCCATTTCGTTCTCACGCGGGTTCAAGCACGCATTGTCCCGGACAAACCCGCCGTGCCCAAGGCCCGCCACGTGCGCATCGAACTCCCGGGCAAGGAGCGGATCCTGTCCTTGGCCGAGGTCCAAATCTTCCAGGGCGACAAAAACGTGGCGCAATCGGGCGAGGCCCGCCAAAGCAGCACGGCCTTCGAAGGACCGGCCAAACTGGCCATCGACGGCAACACCAACGGCGATTTCAACGGGGCCCGTTCCACCACCCACACCGAGACCTCCAGCAATCCTTGGTGGGAAGTAGACTTGAAGCAACCGGTGGCCATCGACCGCGTAACCCTCTGGAACCGCACCGACGGATCGCAGGAACGCCTGAGCGGCTTCCGCGTGGTCTTGCTCGATGAGAACCGGATGCCGGTCTGGGATCAGGTTGTGGCCGAGCCGCCCAAACCCAGCAAGGAACTGCGTCCCGATGCCTCCCGCCCGGTGGAATTCCGAATCGCGTCGGCCGATTTCGAGGCCAAGGGATTCGAAGCGGCGCTGGTCCTCTCGAATTCCGATCCGAGCCAGAAGGGCTGGTCGGTGGCTCCGCAGCTGACCCAACGTCATCAACTGACGCTCGTTCCCACGCATCCGTTCTCGGTGGGGCCCGGATCCAATCTGGTGATCACCCTCGACCATCAGTCCAAACAGGAGCACGCCACCCTGGCGGCTTTCCGGTTCTCCCGAACCTCCGACACCCGCGCGGCGGAAATCCTGCAAATTCCCGCTCCGGTGCTCTCGGCCTTGGCCCGGCCCCAGTCCCTTCGCTCCGCAGCCGAGAAGACCACACTCGCCAGCCATCACCGATCCGTGGCCCCGCGCTTGCAGCCCCAACGGGACAGTCTCGCTGAACTGCGAAAGAAACTATCCGAACTCAAGCCGCAGACCACAGTCCCGGTCTTGCGGGAACTCGCCGGCAAAGACCGTCGCAAAACCCTCATCCAACTCCGGGGCAACTACCTGAATCTGGGTCAAGAAGTCCCCGAAGGTCTGCCCGCCAGCCTCGGACTCGCATCGTCAGCGCAACGTCCCGACCGTCTGGAGTTGGCCCGGTGGTTGATGGACAAACGCAATCCCCTCACCGCCCGAGTCGTCGCCAATCGTCTGTGGGAGTCGGTGTTTGGGATCGGTTTGGTGCGCACCAGCGAAGAATTCGGTTCCCAAGGAGAGCCTCCCTCCCACCCAGAACTCCTCGACTGGCTCGCCATGGAATTGGTGGACAGCGGCTGGGATTTGAAACACCTGCTGCGCCTCATGGTCACCTCGGCTGCCTACCGCCAATCTTCCAAGGTCACTCCGGAACACTTGGCCCGTGATCCGGAAAACCGCTGGCTGGCCCGCGGTCCAAGATTCCGATTGTCGGCCGAGATGATCCGCGACCAAGCCATGGCCGTCAGTGGATTGCTCAGTGATCGCATGCATGGTCCGCCCGTCAAACCTGCCCAACCCAAACTCGGGCTCAGCGCCGCATTCGGCAGCGGCACCGACTGGGAAACCAGCATGGGCGAAGACCGTTTCCGCCGGGGCATTTACACGACTTGGCGCCGCTCGAACCCCTACCCCTCGATGGCCACCTTCGATGCACCCAATCGCGAAGTATGTCAGGTTCGGCGTGAACGCTCCAACACACCGCTGCAGGCCTTGGTGACCCTGAATGACCCGGTGTACATCGAGGCCGCCCAATCTCTGGGACGCCGGATGGCCTTGTCGGGCGGCACGGTGGGTGAACGGCTCCAGAGCGGATTCCAGCAGTGCCTCCATCGTCCGGCCTCGACCGAGGAATTAACCTCCCTCACCACACTGCTCGAGCGCAGTCGCCAGCGTTTCCAAACAGACACCACCAAGGCCAAACGCATGGCCACCGAACCCATTGGAGCACTCCCCTCCGGCCTGGAGGCCACCGACGCGGCCGCCTGGACCTCCGTGGCCAACGTGCTGATGAATCTCGACGAATTCCTGATGAAACGGTGAGCCCGATCGCCCCCAAGCACCCCATGAATCCACAGATCGAAGCCCTCCAACACCTCACGCGGCGACACTTCCTGGGCCGAACCGCCCACGGTCTGGGCGCCATCGCCCTAGGCTCCCTCATCAAAGGAAGCCTCCCCGCTGCCGCGGCCGCGGCACCCGCTCCCTCACTGTTGACGGCGCATAGCCCGCGGTTTCCCGGGAAGGCCAAGCGGGTGATTTACCTGCATCTCACGGGTTCTCCGCCTCATCTGGATCTCTTCGATTACAAACCCGAATTGGTGAAGCGCACCGGGCAGGATTGCCCCGATGCCTTCCTCAAGGGCAAGCGCTTCGCCTTCACTTCCGGAACGCCCAAGCTTTTGGGCACTCCGCGGACTTTCGCCCGTCACGGACAAGGCGGCGTCTGGCTCTCGGATGCCCTGCCCCACCTCCAAACCGTGGCCGATGAACTGTGCGTCATCCGTTCGATGACCACCGACCAGTTCAACCACGCCCCAGCAGAACTACTGGTTTACACCGGATCTCCGCGCCCGGGGCGCCCGTCCATTGGTGCCTGGGTCACCTACGGCCTCGGGACCGAAAACCAGAACCTTCCGGGGTTCGTGGTGCTCATCTCCAGCGGAGTGCAACCCAATGGCGGCAAGAACTCCTTTGGCAACGGCTTCCTTCCGTCCGTCTATCAGGGAGTTCAGTGCCGTTCCAAGGGCGACCCGGTGCTCTACGCCTCGGACCCGGCTGGCATGGACCGCGACGTGCGGCGTATGGGTCTGGACACCTTGCGCGACCTCAACGAGTTGCAGTCCCAAGAGTTGGGACATCCCGAAACCGCCACCCGGATCGCCCAATACGAATTGGCCTTCCGGATGCAGATGTCGGTGCCTGAAGTCATGGACATCAACCGCGAGACACCGGCCACCCTCGAGGCCTACGGCGCCAAACCCGGTGAATCGAGCTTCGCCAACAACTGCCTCTTGGCACGGCGGCTGGTAGAACAAGGAGTCCGCTACGTCCAACTCTTCGACTGGGGCTGGGATTTCCATGGCACGGGGCCGTCCGAGGACATCCGCGATGGACTCACCAACAAGTGCCGCACGATGGATCGCCCGGTCGCGGCTCTGCTGAAAGACCTCCGTCAACGCGGTATGCTCGACGACACTCTGGTGGTGCTTGGCGGCGAGTTTGGACGCACCCCCTTCCGTGAAGGGCGTACCGCACAGGGCGGTATTCTCGGTCGCGACCACTTCCCCGACTGCTACTCCATGGTCATGGCCGGAGGCGGCATCCGAGGCGGCACCATGTACGGCGAATCCGACGAACTGGGATTCTCAGTGGCCCGCGACAAAGTCACCGTTCACGACCTTCAAGCCACCCTCCTGCATCAACTGGGCTTCGATCACGAGCGCCTCACCTTCCGTTTCCAGGGCCGCGACTACCGTCTCACCGACGTGGAAGGAGAAGTGGTGAAGGGCATCCTGGCTTAATCCAGAAACGCCCTCTCCCCGTTTTTCCAACAAATCTTCCGGACCCATCCTTGAGTCAGGAACGAGACCCGCTTACCCATACCGCATGAACCGAGCGGGCTGGAAAGCAATCCTACGGACCCTTTGGCGGACTGCAATGGTTGGGGCGTGGACCTTGGCCGCTGCCCATGCCGCCACCGTGCGAATCGACACCTCGAAATCCCCAGCGTTGAAAACCTGGGCCGATTCGGTGCTACCCATCGCCACTGAATGGTATCCCCGGTTGGGCAACCTGCTGGCCTCGCCCGAGGGCCACCGATTGCTGGATGTCGCCATTCGCATCAACCCTGATTTCAAGGGGGTCGCCGCAGCCTCCGGCCCTTACATCGAAATCTCGACCGACTGGATCACCCAACATCCGGAAGACAGTCGCGGTGCCGTGATCCACGAATTGGTCCATGTCGTCCAAGAGTATCCCCCGGGCCAAGTGGGGTGGTTGACCGAAGGCATCGCCGATTACTTCCGCTATGCCATCTACGAAGCCTTGCCCTTGGCCGAATTTCCTCGTCCAGAAAAACCTCAGGGATACCTCGATTCCTACAAGGTCGCGGCAGGCTTCTTGTTCTGGCTCGAGTGCGGCCCTGCGCCAGGAATCGTCCGTCAATTGAACGCCGACCTCCGAAGCGGAAAATATCAAGAAACCCTCTTCACCGAAAGAACCGGCCGCGGATTAAGGGACCTCTGGAATGACTACCTGACCGCCCTGCGACCCCTGCCCGACCTCCCCCGGGAACCACGGATTTGGCGACATGCCAAGGGCTCCTTCGAATTCCAACCCAACGGAACTTGGACCGAGTTTGAAAACGGCAAACCGGTCTGGAAATTCATCGAAATGGCCAGGACTCCTCAGTACATCGAAATCTTGGATCGCCCCCGCAACGTCCGCCTGAGACTCACCTCGCCCATGGTTCAACTCATCTCCAAAACCGGCCAGGCCACCCTTTACACAGGTGCATGGACGACGACGCCCTCCACGAAGCAATCAGCCAAATAGCCACCGTCGGACCGTCCAATGAAACCACCCCAGATTGATCATCGCTCCTCGGCCAATCACCGTCGGAGATCACACGATCACGGCAGGGGATGGATGGTCTGATGCCCTGAAACACCACGGGGCTATCTGTGCCGGCGAACGCTCATGAACAAACCCAAACAGGTGCAATGGTTCGATGAACCGGAGGAGCACAACTATCCGGCGGCTCAATCCTACCTGCGACTGCTCTATGCCGAGCAGGAGGCCGATCGCTTGGTGGAACAACTGCGAACGGCAG
>Ga0255127_1001011_pt1 | contig 12085 bp, 11 predicted proteins | sample Law_Miss_RepB_8d_FD_188555 | JGI IMG/M metagenome (GOLD analysis project Ga0255127, IMG submission 188555) | Freshwater microbial communities from St. Lawrence River, New York, United States - Law_Miss_RepB_8d | ecosystem: Environmental > Aquatic > Freshwater > River | place: USA: New York...
GATTCGTCGAGCGCCCCCACACCCACCCGCTTTGGTGTGGTGGCGCTCGACGAATCCTTGCCCGACGAACCCGGCGTGGGCGCGGCCTTGGCCGAGCGCCTGGGTGTGTGGCTGGACCTGCACGAACTCTCGCCCAGCGACATCCACGCGGCGTGGCAGGACAACAGCGAATCGGACGGCCTGCAGATTCGCCTGAGCCCCGGCGCTTTGGCCCGCGCCCGCGAACAGCTCCCAAAAGTTCAAGTGAGCGATGAACACATGCAAGCGTTGTGCGCCGCCGCTTGGGGCTTGGGCATTGGCTCTTTGCGCGTGCCCAGCCTGGCGCTGCGTGTGGCCTGCGGCCATGCGGCGCTGAACGGTCGCAGCACGCTGGACGCCGACGACCTGGGCTTTGCCGCGCGCTGCGTGCTGGCGCCCCGCGCCACACAGTGGCCGGCCGAGCCGTCTGCGCAAGAATCAGAAGCAGCGCCACCGGAGGACGCCACACCGCCAACAGAGCCGCCTGAACCCCCAGAAAATTCTGGCGAAGCACCTGACAATGACGCTGAAAAAGACAAGGACCCAGACACGGCCCCACCACCCGAACAGAACGCCGAACAGAACACTGAACCGAGTGCCGAAGACCTGCAAGAGATGATGGTCGCCGCCGCCCTGGCCAGCTTGCCGCCGCACATGCTCGACGCGTTGATGACGCGCCAAGGCGCGGCCAGCCACCACACCTCGGGCCGCAGCGGCCAAACCCGCGCAGGCTCTCAACGCGGCCGCCCCCTGCCCCCACGCCCAGGCCGACCCGGTGGGCAAGCGCGTCTAAATGTGCTGGCCACCTTGCGCGCCGCCGCGCCCAAGCAGCGTTTGCGCCAAGCGCACAGCACCGGGCGCGTGGCCATTCGCGCCGAAGACTTCCACATCCAGCGCTACCAGCAGCGCGCCTCCAGCTGCCTGATCCTCGCGCTCGACGCCTCAGGTTCCGCCGCGCTGCAGCGCCTGGCCGAAGCCAAAGGCGCGGTTGAGTTGTTGTTGCAACAATCTTATGCCCGGCGCGACAGCGTGTGCATCGTGGCGTTTCGGGGCGCGCAAGCCCAACTGCTCTTGCCCATGACGCGTTCGTTGGTGCGCGCCAAACGCGCCATGACCGGCCTGCCCGGCGGCGGCGGCACGCCCTTGGCGCTGGCCCTCAAAATGGCGCACGAACAAGCCACGCAGCTGCAGCGCCAAGGCGTCACGCCGATTCTGGTGGTGCTGAGCGACGGCCGCGCCAACGTGACGCTGCAAGGCCTGGGCGGCCGCGCCCAAGCGCAACTGGACGCGCAAAGCTGGGGCCAGCAGTGGCGCGCCAGCGGCCACCGCGCCTTGTGGATCGACACGTCCATGCAGCCCGACGCGCAAGCGCAGCAACTGGCAGCCACCATGGGCGCGAGTTACCTGCCCATGCCGCAGGTGCAGTCGCAGCGCATGGCCCACGCCATCGAACGCGTGCGCAGCCCCGGCGCATGAACCGCCATGTTTGAAAGCTTTTACCCCGGCATGGTCTGGGCCGAACACCGGACCCACTGGCCTCATGCGAAGCACAGCCGCTGGGTGCAAGCGGGCGGCATCCAGTGGCATGTGCAGCAATTGGGCCAAGGCCCCTGCATGCTGCTTTTGCACGGCACCGGCTCGGGCAACTTCAGCTGGCGTGGCCTCATGCCCGCGCTAGCCGAGCACTTCACCGTGGTCGCGCCCGACCTGCCCGGCCACGCCTTCACCAGCCGAGGCCCAGAGGGTGCGCTGTCGCTGCCCGGCATGGCCGAGGGCTTGCGGGCCTTGATGCTGCAACTGCAACTCACGCCGCAGGTCATCGTGGGCCACTCAGCGGGCGCGGCGATCGCCGCGCACATGGCGTTGCACTTTGACAGCGCGGCGCGCAGCACCTTGATCGGCCTGAACCCGGCCTGGCTGCCGCTGCCGGGCGTGGCGTCCTGGCTGTTCGGCCCGGCCGCGAAATTGGCGGCGCTCAACCCGCTGTCCGCCTGGGCCACCGCCAAGCTGGCGGCCAAGCCCGGCGCGGTGGCCGAGTGGATCGCGCGCACCGGCTCCACGCTCGATGCGCAAGGGATCGATCTCTACACCCGCGTGCTCAGCGACTCGGGCCATGTGCACGGCGTGCTGTCGATGATGGCGGCCTGGCGGCTCAAACCCCTGGCTGCGCGCCTGCATGACATCCGCAACCCGGTGTTCATGCACATCGGCGCGCAAGACCAAACCGTGCCCCCAGCATTGGCCGACGAGGCCTGTCAGCGCTTGCCGCAAGCGCGCCAGCACATTCAGCCCGGCCTGGGCCATCTGGCCCACGAACAGGCCCCGGCGGGCACAGCGCAATACATCCTGCGCTGCATCAGCGCTTGAAACCCCTGCCACCGAATTTGCAGGTCGGCCTTGAGGTTCGACACCGGGGAATTTGAAAGGCGCTGACAAGCCCACACACCTTTTACGGGGCCGAGCCTGTGTTACCTTCAACGCATGGTGTTGTCGCTCGATTTTTTGTCCTTGCCTTTGTTGGCGGCTGCGGCGCTGGTGTTCATCAGCGTGCTGGCCGGGGTGTTTTCGGCCCGCATCGGCTTTTCATTCCTGCTGATTTTTTTGGTGGTGGGCATTTTGGCCGGGGTCGATGGCCCGGGTGGTCTGGCCTTTGACGATTTCCGTTTGAGCTTTTGGGTGGGCAACGTGGCGCTGGCCGTGATCTTGCTGGACGGCGGCTTGCGCACCCAGATGGGCACTTTCCGAACGGGCTTGCGGCCCGCGCTTTTGCTGGCCACGCTGGGCGTGGTGCTGTGCACCGCCATCACGGGCGCGGCGGCGTACTGGCTGCTTGATTTGCCCTGGCCGCTGGCCTTGCTGGTGGGGGCCATTGTCGGCTCGACCGATGCGGCGGCGGTGTTTTCCCTGCTCAAGTCCTCCGGCGTGCAGCTCAACGAACGCGTGGCCGCCACGCTGGAGATCGAGTCGGGCATGAACGACCCGATGGCGGTCTACCTCACCATCACCTTCATTGCCATGGCGATGGCGGTGAGCGGACCCGGCAGCGCATCGCTCGGCTTGTCCGAAGTGCTGCTGTCGCTGCTGCAGCAACTGGGCTGGGGCAGCGTGCTGGGCCTGGGTTGCGGCTGGGCGCTGGCCGAATTGCTCAAACGCCTGGGCCGGGGCGAAGACGGCGGCGGCGGCATCCGCGCGCTGCTGATTGTGTCCGGCGGGCTCTCGGTGTTTGCCTTCACCACCTGGTTGGGCGGCTCGGGCTTTTTGGCGGTTTACCTCATGGGCGTGGTGGTCGGCAACCGGGCGCGTCGCCAAGTACGCGCGTCGTTGTCGGCCATGGACGGGTATGCATGGCTGTCCCAGGCGGGCATGTTCTTGTTGCTGGGGTTGCTGGTCACGCCCTCCGAGTTGCTGCGCACGCTGTGGCCGGCGCTGGGGGTCTCGCTGGTGCTGATGTTGGTGGCCCGCCCGATCTCGGTCTGGCTGTGCCTCAAGCCCCTGCACTTTTCGGGGCGAGAAATCACCTTCATCTCCTGGGTGGGCCTGCGCGGCGCGGTGCCGATTGTGCTGGCGGTGTTTCCGGTCATGGCCGGGGTGGAAGGGGGCAGCATTTACTTCAATGTGGCCTTCACCGTGGTGCTGACCTCCCTGGTGCTGCAAGGCTCCACCATCGCCTGGAGCGCGCGCCGCCTGAACGTGGTGCTGCCCGATCTGGACGACACCGAACATGCCCGTTTGGTGTTTGGCGACTTTGTCTTGGCGGCCACCACCTCCATGGGCGAGTTGTGCGCGTTTTACGGTTTGGACCGGCCCTGTGATGCCGACAAAACCGTGGGCCAATGGCTGGCCGACAGTTTGCACCGACCGCCTGTGCATGGTGACACGGCGCACCTGGGCCAGGCCGAGATCAGCGTGCGCGCCACCCAAGGCAACCGCATCACGCAGGTGGGCATCCGCATCACCTGAGGCGGTTTCAAAACGACCCGGTCTGTCGCTCAGCGCAGAAAATCTGCCACCGCCTTCAAGGACAACTCTGCCGCCTCCTCCTGCGGCAAATGCCCCACGTCTGGCCAGGACACCAAACGGCTGCCCGGCATGGCCTGCAGGTAGTCGTGTGCGTTGCTCACGGGGATCATGGCATCGGCCTCGCCCCAGACCAGCAAAGTGGGCGCCCGGATTTGACGCAGCATCGGCCCGGGCTCTTGCAGCACGGTTTGGGCCAAACGGTCGAGCATGGCCTGGCGCGCCCCAGGGGCCAAAATCAAATCGTGGTAGCGCGTGGTCACGGCATCGCTGAGCGAATCGGGCTGGGCATAGGCCGCTTGCAGGTTCATGCGCAGCAAGGGCTTGGGCAGCACATGGCGCATCAGGCCCAGCATGGCGGGCACGGCCATGGGTTGGCCGTATTCAAAACCAAAACTGGCAAAACCATCCGGGGCCACCAGCACCAGTTTGTCGGTGCGCTCGGGGAACTTGGCCGCAAAGGTCCAGGCGATGCGCCCGCCCATGGAGTGGCCCACCAGGCTGGCACGGGGCAGACCCAAGTCGTCCAGCAAGGCGATCAGCAACTGCAAGCTGCGCTCGTCGCGGTAATCGTGCGCCGGGTCGGGCGGGCTCAGGCCACTGCCGGGCCAATCGATGCGCACCACGCGGTGCGTGGCGGCCAGACCCTCTGCCCAGGCGTCCCAGGTCTGCAAACTCGAACCGAAGCCGTGCAGCAAGACCACCGCTGGGGCATCCGATGGGGCACCAGATGGGGCACTTTGGACGGTTTTTTGCGCAGTCCTTTGCTGGGCACCGGGCGGGCCGCTGTCACGCACATGCAGCTGCCACGGCCCCACCTGGCGCAGGTCGGCGGGGGCCGCGAGGTAACGGGCCTCCAGCGTGGCGCGCGGCACATCGGGTGTCCACAACCACAGGGTCAGCAACGTCAAAGCGGTCAGCGCCAGCATGAGCCAGGGCCTCCTCATGCGGCGCGGGCCGCGCGCGTGGCTACGGCGCACGCCGCTCGCAAAAAATCGGCCATGGCTAGATGGCGAACATGAGCAGCAACACCATCTGCAGGCCGTAGATGATCATCAGGCCCAGTTTGTAGGTGTCGCGCAAGGTATCGGACAGTCGCTGCATTCTCCGGTCCAGCCACCAGTATGCGGTGCCACACAAACCGGTCATCAGCAAGAAAATCGTGGCCATGAGAGACGCGGGCATGAGCAGAACTCCTGGTAAAAATGCTGGTCAAAACAAAATGCACCGACGGGACTGGAAGAGCAAGACCTCAGCGCTGCACGCCAAACGGGCCATTGAGCAACACCGTCTCCAGGTTGAGCACCGCCGCAATGCTGACCCACAACACGTAAGTGACCAGCAATAAACTGGCCCAACGCGAAAGGCGCCAAAGCCCCACGATCAGGGCCACGATGGACAGCCACAAAAACACCACCTCGAACAGCGCCAGATCCGGGCGCTGCAGCTTGAAGTACAGCGCGCTCCACAGGATGTTGAGCAACGCGTTGACGCCAAACAGCCCCACCACACGCCGACGCAAAGCAGGGGTGCTGGCCGCCTGCCAGGCCAGCCAGCCGCTGATGGCACACAAGGTGAAAATCGTGGTCCAGATGATCCCAAACGCAGCGTCAGGGGGTTTCCAGCTCGGTTGCTTGAGTGCGAAGTACCACGGCCCCAGGTCGGTCAAGGCCGCGCCAATGCCCGCCGTGGCATAGCTCAGCGCAAAGGCCATGAGCAGACGAAAAATGGCTGGGCGGTTCATGGCCTGCATTGTCTTTCAAGGCCGACTGGCTTCTGTGCGGCAGGCCACGCCTGCCCAGACTGCCGCTTCACGTTCGCGCCAGCCCCAACAGGTGGGCCATGTCCTTGAGGAAGATGCGCACATGGGCCATCGGGTCTTTGCGGGCGAGTTCCTTGTTCATGTAAGACTCGAAGGTCAGACGCTGCACATCGCGGTCCTCGCAGATCTTGACGAACTTTTCGCGGCGGCGGTCGTTCTGGTACCAGAAGTACTGCATCACGCCCAAAATCCAGAACACCCGGCCATGCTGCTTCATGAAGCTCTTGCGGCCCTGTTTCAGGCAAGCGCTGTTGCCGGTTTTCAGGGCCTGGTGCGCCGCCTGGGCCACACGACGGGCACAGTCCATGGCGTAGTAAATGCCTTCGCCCGACGATGGAGCGACCACACCCGCCGCATCGCCCGCCACGATCACGTCGCGGCCGTTGTCCCATTGGGGCAGCGGCTTGAGCGGAATCGGCGCACCTTCGCGGCGCAAAGTGGGCGCGTGGGTCAGACCCGCAATTTCACGCAAACGCGCCGTGGCGCTGCGCAGCGAATAGCCTTTGTCGGCGCTGCCCATGCCCACGCTCATGGTCTTGCCGTGCGGGAACACCCAGCCGTAAAAGTCGGGCGAGACCTCGCCCTGGTAGTACACGTCGCAGCGCGCCGCGTCGTAGCCGGCTTGGCCCACGGGCGCTTCGATGATCTCGTGGTACGCGAACACGTACTTGGTTTTGTGCGCATTGGGAATGGCTTGGCGCGCGACTTCGGAGCGTGCGCCATCGGCCCCCACCACCATGCGGGTCGACACCTTGACCGGCTGGGCATGTTCCAGCGCCGCGTGTTCTTTGGGTGTGACCGGGGTGTAATGCACCCACAGCTGGCCGCTGGCGTCATGTTCCAGCTTGTCAAAAATCGCCTGGCAGCGCACCGCACCCGACTGGGCAGCGCGTTCGCGCAAATACTCGTCGAACTCGTCGCGGTCCACCATGCCGACAAAGCCGTTGTCGATGGGGATATCGACCTTGTTGTCGGCGGGCGAGATCATGCGGGCGCAACGGACCTTGGCCACCAGCAGGTGATCGGGGATGTCGAAGTCCTGGATCAGGCGCGGCGGGATCGCGCCGCCACAAGGCTTGGTCCGGCCCTGGCGGTCCAGGAGCAAAACACGCCATCCCAGGCGCACCAAATCGTGTGCGGCGGTGGCTCCCGAAGGCCCGCCCCCCACCACGACGAAGTCGTAATCGGTCTGGTTCATGAGCTTGACCCACCTTTCAGCAATACGGGACCATCCAAACGCAAACGCTGACGCTGTGCAGGCCCGGCGCGCAGGCGAGAAGCCACCGCCGCCGAGACCGCAAACATGAGCGCCTGCATGCCAAACACGGCCGCATAAGCCGTGCGCTGTTCACCCAACACGGCGTGGGCCAGGTCGCTGGCCGCGGTGCCAAGCAATCCCCCCAAACCAAAGGCCGCCGCTTGCGCCGCGCCCCACAATCCCATGCGCGTGCCTTCGCGGCCCGGGCCGCCCTCACCGGCCAGTCGCATCATGGTGGCAATCGCCGCGATCGAGAACGCGCCATTGGCCACCCCCAGAAACACCACGTTGGCCTTGAGCGGCCAATCAACCGACACGGCCGAGCTGACCAGACCCAGTGTGGCCAGCGCCGACACCAGGCAGCCGCCCACCATCCAGGCCTGCACCGAACCCAGGCGCCCCGCCACCCAGCGCGAACCCGCCCCCGCGACCGCCAGCATGCCGATCAGCACGCCCATGTGGTGCCAGCCCGACAGCTGCGTGGTCTGCCCCGGCGTGAAGCCGTGCACCGCGCCCGCAAAGGGCTCCAGAATCAAGTCCTGTGCGCTGTAGGCCAACATGGACATGAACACAAACACGGTGAAGGTGCGCGCCGCAGGCTCGGCCCAGACCTCTTGAAAAGCTTCTTTGAAATTCTGTTTTTGCAAGCGCTCGGTGCTCGCGCTCGGTGCCACAGCGATTGAAGGGTCGCCGTCTTTTTCCAGACCCCACAAACACAAGGCCGTGATACAGGCCGTGACGATGCTGAGCCCCGCCGAGACTTGCAGCAACACCTGTGGGCTGTAGGGGTCGATCAGCTTGCCCACCACACCGGCGGTCACGGCAAAGCCAAAAATCATCATCAGCCACACGGTGGTGGCCGCAGGCGCGCGGCGCTCGTCGGGCACGCGTTTGGCCATCAGCGCCAGCAGCGAAGTGCCGCAAGCGCTCACGCCCAAGCCAATCAGGCTGAAAGACAGCCAGGCCAAGAGCGCGCCATAAAACGGCTGCGTGGCCATCCACACCGTGGCCCAGGCCGCCATCACGCCACCCACGCCCAACACGAGCATGCCGCCCATCATCCAGGGCGTGCTGCGCCGCCCCTTATCAGACCCAAAACCCATGCGCGGTCGCACCATTTGCACTGCGTAATGCCAGGCCACCAAAAAGCCGGGCAGCAAGGCAGGCAGCGCCAGCTCGACCACCATGATGCGGTTGAGCGTGGACGTGGTCACCACCACCACCGCGCCCAGACAGGACTGGATCAGCCCCAGGCGGATGATCTGGAACCAGCCAAAAACCGGTGCATTCATCGGTGCATTCATAGAACCCCCACGCTGTTGTGCAAGCCGCTCAACTGGCGCAGGCCCCAGGCGCTGACCATCATGCCGCTCACAAAAAGCGGCACGCCAAAGGCCGAGACGTGCAAGGCACGCTCAATCGGTTGGCGCAAAAATTTCAGCATCAAAGGCCCTTGCAACACCGCCAAAACCAAGACGGCTGCGGCGTGCCAGGGCAGCTGCCAGTTCAGCAACAAAGCCGCCACCGCCAGCTGCGGCACCAGCATGAACACGCAGGCCATGCGCGCAGCGCCCAAAGCACCCAGCTGCACCGGCAGCGAGGCCACGCCCATGCGGCGGTCACCCTCGATGGCCTTGAAATCGTTGAGCGTCATGATGCCGTGCGCGCCCACGCTGTACAGCAGCGCCAGCGCCACCGAATACGGGCCGGGCCAGGCCCCGCCCAGCATGACGGCCGTGCCGGTGAGCCAGGCCAGGCCTTCGTAACTCAGAGCGCAGGCGGCGTTGCCCCACCAACCGTTGTTTTTCAGGCGCACGGGCGGTGCGCTGTAGGCCCACGACAAGGCAATGGCCAGCGCGCAGGCCGCAAAACCCCAAGGCCCCATGAGCGTGGCCCAGACCAGCGACAGCCCGGTCCAGGCGATGGAGATGCCCAAACCCCAGTGCCCGGGCATGCGGCCCGAAGGAATGGGTCGGTTCGGTTCGTTGATGGCGTCCACATGCCGGTCAAACCAGTCGTTCACCGCCTGGCTGCTGGCACACACCAAGGGGCCGGTGAGCACCAGGCCCAAAAGCAGCAAAGGCCAGTTCGCCCCCAGATCTTGCCCCGAGGCCACCACGCCGCAGGCAAAGGCCCACATGGGCGGAAACCAGGTGATGGGTTTGAGGAATTCGGCCACCGTGCGCAAGGCCGGCCGCTTCAGCTGCGGTGCAGCGGCTGGGGTGGGTGGCGCGTGGGCCAGTGGCGGGGTGTCCATGCCCCCATTGTGAAGAGAGTTTTTGAAATGTCAACTCTGATTGACACTTAGTGTCAATTCATCGCGACAAATCTCAATGACCGTCAACCTCGGCTTCGGCCACCATGCCAAAGCGGCGCAGTTTGACGTACAGGCTTTGACGTGACAAACCCAGCATTTCCGCCGCCGAGGCGCGGTTGTTGTGGGTCAGCTCCAGCGCCGCTTCGATGCACATGCGCTCAATGGTGTCCACCGTCTCGCCCACGATGTCCTTGATCGGGCGACGCCCCACCAGCTGCGACAACTCGGCAAACGGGTTCACCTGGCTTTGCGCGAGGGACACACCGCCTTGCAGCCTGCGGTCCATGTCGCGCACAAAAAAGGCGTACATTGGCTCGGGTCGCGCCAGACAGACGGCCGAGACCTCGACCGGCAAGGTCATGCCCGACAGGGTGCGCACTTCGGTGGCGAAATTGCGCACCGGCAGTTGCTGGCGCAAGCTGGTGTTCAGCACCCCCCAGTCCACAGCGCCACGCAACAGCCAGCGCTCCATGTTCTGACCCACCACCTGTGAGGAGGCGGTCAGACCGAGCAGGGCCATGCCCTCTTCGTTGACGCTTTTGATCACACCTGAAGTGTCGGTGAGCAGCCAGCCGTCAGGAAAGCGCTCCATCGCTTCACTGAGGGCAGCTGAAGAGCCGGCATCCTGACGCGGTGGCACGGAGGACTCACGGGTCACCAGGCGCACCAGAAACTGCGCCCCACCCTCCTGGCGGAAGACCGTGGCCGACACCGTCCAGGCCGAGGGCAAACCGGCCACGCGGGCCGAGCACATCTCGATGCGGCCGGTGGCCAGGGCCATGCGCAGCAGGGACTGCACCTCGCCTTGGCTGTCGGCTTCAAAACATTCGCGCACATCGCGCCCCACCAGCCGCTTGCCCGCGTCCTTGAGCAAGGACTGCGCGCCCACATTGGCCTCCAGCACGCGCTGGGTGCTGGCGTCCACCATCAGCACCGCCTCGGACGAGGTGTCAAACAGCACGCGGTAGCGCGCCTCGATGTGGCGCAGGCGCAAATAGTCCCGCTCCATCGACTGCTGGGTTTCCACCAGACGGCGCTGCAGCTCAGCCAGACTTTCCAGGTCGCGCCCCATGGCCAGCAGTTTGCCGTGACCCAAGGGCAGGACCACATACTGCAAAGCCACCTCGTTGCCCACGGGCGAAGTGTGGTTGACATGGCGCCAACGCATTTGCTCGGACGCGCCTTGTGACTGCAACATCTCCTGAATCTTGATGCGACTTTCGCTGGTGACGGTGTCGATCCAGCGGCGCCCGACCCAGGCTTGACAGCCCAAAGCGGCCAAAGTGTCACGCCCAGTCGAAACGTCCTCGATCACCCCTTGCGGGTCCATGACCAAGGTGACATCTGACACCACCCCCAGCAGCTGGGAAAAAGTGGACGGGTCTAGGGAAGGGAGCTTCATGTTGTAAACCAAACGGGTTTGAGCATCAGGAAGTTGACACTTGAATTTGTCATACAAGTATAGACTGATGGACAGTATTCAAGCCCATGCCCTTGCATTTTGAATGTCATGAAACGCACATCGAATGCATGACATCAGACCCGCGAAGCAGCCAAAGGCATGGACTGCGTGATCCGCGTGACCGTGGCAGGGGCATCCTCGGCCACCATTTCTGCGGCAATGCCGCGCAGGCGCAAAGGTTCGCGCAAGGCCATCGGCCCCCCCAAAAAGAGCCGCACACCGAGGTTGTCCGCGCCCGCCTTGAGCTGGGGCAACAGGTTGGCCAAGGTGTCCAGGTGCCGGTCGGTGCTGACCGAAATGCCCACCGCGTCGAACCAATCCGACTGGAACAGGCGCTTGAACTCGGCCACGTCTTGGGGCACGCCCACCGTGACCGTCCAGCCGGCGCGCTTGAAAAATTCGCTGAGCATGAACAAGCCCATGCTGTGCTGGGCCCCCGGCTCGGTCAACAAAAGCAGGCTCCAGCCATTGCGCGCTTGCGGGGCTTCCTCAAAAACTCGGCGCTGAAGTCGTACAGCAGCTGCTGCAGGTGCGTGGAGGCGATGGTGGTCATGGCAAAGTCCAGCCGGTCGGCACACCACCATTCCCCCAGCAATCGGGCACAAGGCGTGATGCCTTGTATATAGATGTCTTCAAGCGACAGACCCTGGCGTTGCCAGCCAAAGACCACCTGCCGCGCCGCATCCAGCCCCTGCAGACAGGCCTGCGCCAGAAGTTGGATTTGGGCCCGATCCAGCGCCGACTTGCCTGCAAACGATGTGCCCCCCACCAAACGGGGCCCCACCGGGGCACCCCGCCTCAAGGCCTCGGGCATGCAGCTCGCCAGTCCTGGCTCCACAGGCGGTGACTGCGAATTTTCAAGATGGAATTGAGCCATGACAAGCACCGATCATCAGAGGGATATACCAGCGGCAGGCTCCAACCGATCGGAGTGCTCGTCGCAAGAGGGGCATTGAGCAAAGGCGAGGACATCCCCTGCAAAACACAGGTCTGAGTGTGGGTGGATTCCAGAAACTTGTATTCAGTGTAAACCCTAGTATCGGAAAATATTGTCAATTTATGTTGACACACTGTATGTCCAGACTTACATTCATTCCAAGCCCACCTCAACAACCAGGTTCTTCATGCCCGCTTCGTCCCACACCGTTTTGTACACGCCAGCGCAGCGTGCCCGGCGTGACGCGACCCGGT
>Ga0255127_1001028_pt1 | contig 11981 bp, 3 predicted proteins | sample Law_Miss_RepB_8d_FD_188555 | JGI IMG/M metagenome (GOLD analysis project Ga0255127, IMG submission 188555) | Freshwater microbial communities from St. Lawrence River, New York, United States - Law_Miss_RepB_8d | ecosystem: Environmental > Aquatic > Freshwater > River | place: USA: New York...
TTGACAGGCCGCCTTGATCGGTCGATCGAACGCGCACCGTATAGTTCGACTTGGTTTCGAAGTCGAAGCTGCTGTTGGCAAGCAGTGTGTTGCCACTGATGTTGAACGCAACGTTATCGGTGTCCCCTGATCCATCGACCAGCGTGTAGGTAAACGTTTGATCTGCATCTTGATCAGTGGTGCTGAGCGTCCCTACGGTCGCGTTGGCTCCGGCGTTTTCAGCGATGGTATTCGCCGAGAGGGCGATGTCGGTTGGAGTTTCGTTGACATCGATGACGGAGATCGTGAAGGCTTTCTCTGTTGACAGGCCGTTTTGGTCGGTCGATCGAACGCGAACGGTATAGGTCGATTTCGTTTCGAAATCGAAGCTGCTGGTGGCTCGCAAGGAATTGTCACTGATGTTGAACGCAGCGTTATCGGTATCCCCTGATCCAGAGATCAGAGCGTAGGTAAACGTTTGATCTGCATCTTGGTCAGTGGTACTGAGCGTTCCGATGGTTGCATTGGTTCCGGCGTTCTCAGCGATGGTCGTTGCCGAGAGGGCAATGTCGGAGGGCGTTTCGTTGACATCGGTCACGTTAATCGTGAAGGCTTTCTCGGTCGACAGGCCGTCTTGATCGGTCGATCGAATGCGAACGGTATAGCTCGACTTTGTTTCGAAGTCGAAGCTGCTGTTGGCAAGCAGTGTGTTTCCACTGATGTAGAACGCAGCGTTATCGGTATCCCCTGATCCAGAGATCAGAGCGTAGGTAAACGTTTGATCTGCATCTTGGTCAGTGGTACTGAGCGTTCCGATGGTTGCATTGGTTCCGGCGTTCTCAGCGATGGTATTCGCCGAGAGGGCGATATCGGTTGGAGTTTCGTTGACATCGGTGACGGAGATCGTGAAGGCTTTCTCTGTTGATAGGCCGTTTTGGTCGGTCGATCGAACTCGCACTGTGTAACTCGACTTGGTTTCGAAGTCGAAGTTGCTGTTGGCTCGCAAGGTATTGCTGCTGATATTGAACGCAGCGTTATCGGTATCCCCTGATCCATCGACCAGCGTGTAGGTAAACGTTTGATCTGCATCTTGATCAGTGGTGCTAAGCGTTCCGATGGTTGCATTGGCTCCGGCGTTTTCAGCGATGGTGTTTGCCGATAGGGCGATATCGGATGGAGTTTCGTTGACATCGGTGACGGTAATCGTGAAGGATTTCTCCGTTGACAGGCCGTTTTGGTCGGTCGATCGAACGCGCACCGAATAGTTCGACTTGGTTTCGAAGTCGAAGTTGCTGGTGGCTCGCAAGGAATTGTCACTGATATTGAACGCAGCGTTATCGGTATCCCCTGATCCGGTGACCAGCGTGTAGGTAAACGTTTGGCTGGCATCTGGATCGGTGGTGCTGAGCGTCCCTACGGTTGCGTTTGCTCCGGCGTTTTCAGCGATGGTGTTTGCCGAAAGGGCGATGTCGGTTGGAGTTTCGTTGACATCGGTGACCGAGATGGTGAATACCTTCTCGGTCGATAAGCCGTCTTGATCGGTCGATCGAATGCGAACGGTATAGCTCGGCTTGGTTTCGAAATCGAAGCTGCTGGTGGCACGCAAGGTATTGCTGCTGATGTTAAACGCAGCGTTATCCGTATCCCCTGCTCCAGAGACCAGCGTGTAGGTAAACGTTTGGCTGGCATCTGGATCGGTGGTGCTGAGCGTCCCTACGGTCGCGTTGGCTCCGGCGTTTTCAGCGATGGTATTCGCCGAGAGGGCGATGTCGGTTGGAGTTTCGTTGACATCGGTGACGGTGATCGTGAAGGCTTTCTCTGTTGACAGGCCGCCTTGATCGGTCGATCGAACGCGAACGGTATAGCTCGCCTTTGTTTCGAAATCGAAGCTGCTGTTGGCTCGCAAGGTATTGCTGCTGATGTTGAACGCCGAGTTATCGGTGTCCCCTGATCCATCGACCAGCGTGTACGTAAACGTTTGATCTGCATCTTGATCAGTGGTGCTGAGCGTTCCGATGGTTGCATTAGTTCCAGCGTTCTCAGCGATGCTGGTTGCCGAGAGGGCGATATCGGATGGAGTTTCGTTGACATCGGTGACGGTAATCGTGAAGGCTTTCTCGGTTGATAGGCCGTTTTGGTCGGTCGATCGAACGCGCACTGTGTAACTCGACTTCGTTTCGAAGTTGAAGCTGCTGGTGGCTCGCAAGGAATTGTCACTGATGTTGAACGAAGCGTTATCGGTATCCCCTGATCCGGCGACCAGCGTGTAAGTAAACGTTTGATCTGCATCTTGATCAGTGGTGCTGAGCGTCCCCATGGTCGCATTGGCCCCGGCGTTCTCCGCGATGCTCGTTGCCGAGAGGGCGACATCGGATGGAGTTTCGTTGACATCGGTGACGGAGATGGTGAATGCCTTCTCGGTCGATAAGCCGCCTTGGTCGGTCGATCGAACGCGAACGGTATAGCTCGACTTTGTTTCGAAGTCGAAGTTGCTGTTGGCTCGCAAGGTATTGCTGCTGATATTGAACGCCGAGTTATCGGTGTCCCCTGATCCATCGACCAGCGTGTAGGTAAACGTTTGATCGCTATCTTGATCGGTGGTGCTCAACATCCCTACGGTCGCGTTGGCTCCGGCGTTTTCAGCGATGGTGTTTGCCGATAGTGCGATATCGGATGGAGTTTCGTTGACATCGGTGACGGTAATCGTGAAGGCCTTCTCGGTTGATAGGCCATCTTGATCGGTCGAGCGCACGCGCACTGTGTAGCTTGATTTCGTTTCGAAGTCGAAGCTGCTGTTGGCGCGCAAGGTGTTGTCGCTGATGTTGAACGAAGCGTTATCGGTATCCCCTGATCCGGTGACCAGCGTGTACGTAAACGTTTGGCTGGCATCTGGATCGGTGGTGCTAAGCGTTCCGATGGTGGCCTCGTCCCCGGCGTTCTCAGCGATGCTGGTTGCCGAGAGGGCGATGTCGGAGGGAGTTTCGTTCACATCGGTGACGGAGATGGTGAATGCCTTCTCGGTCGATAAGCCACCTTGATCGGTCGAGCGAACACGCACAGCGTAACTCGACTTGGTTTCGAAATCGAAGCTGCTGGTGGCACGCAAGGTATTGCTGCTGATGTTAAACGCAACGTTATCGGTATCCCCTGATCCATCGACCAGCGTGTAGGTAAACGTTTGATCTGCATCTTGATCAGTGGTACTGAGCGTACCGATGGTGGCCTCGTCCCCGGCGTTCTCAGCGATGCTCGTTGCCGAGAGGGCGATGTCGGTTGGAGTTTCGTTGACATCGGTGACGGTAATCGTGAAGGCCTTCTCGGTTGATAAGCCGCCTTGATCGGTCGAGCGAACGCGAACCGTATAGCTCGACTTGGTTTCGAAGTCGAAGTTGCTGGTGGCTCGCAAGGTGTTGCTGCTGATATTGAACGCAGCGTTATCGGAATCACCGCTGCCAGCGACGAGCGTGTACGTAAACGTTTGGCTGGCATCTGGATCGGTGGTGCTGAGCGTCCCTACGGTCGGGTTGGCTTCGGCGTTTTCAGCGATGGTGGTTGCCGAAAGGGCGATGTCGGTTGGAGTTTCGTTGACATCGGTGACCGAGACCGTGAAGGCCTTCTCGGTCGATAAGCCGTCTTGATCGGTCGAGCGAACGCGAACCGTATAGTTCGACTTCGTTTCGAAGTTGAAGCCGCTGGTGGCTCGCAGGGTGTTGTTGCTGATATTGAACACAGCGTTATCGGTATCACCAATGCCAGCAACCAGCGTGTAAATAAATGTTTGTTCGGGATCTTGATCGGTGGTGCTAAACGTTCCGATGGTTGCATTGGTTCCGGCGTTCTCAGCGATGCTCGTTGCCGAGAGGGCGATGTCGGATGGAGTGTCGTTGACATCGGTCACGGTGATCGTCAAGGATTTCTCGGTTGATAGGCCGTTTTGGTCGGTCGATCGAACGCGCACCGAATAGTTCGACTTGGTTTCGAAGTCGAAGCTGCTGTTGGCTCGCAAGGTATTGCTGCTTATATTGAACGAAGTGTTATCGGTATCACCACTGCCAGCGACGAGCGTGTAAGTAAACGTTTGGCCGGCATCTGGATCGGTGGTGCTTAACGTTCCTATGGTCGCGTTGGCTCCGGCGTTTTCAGCGATGGTGTTTGCCGAGAGGGCGACATCGGATGGAGTTTCGTTGACATCGGTGACGGTAATCGTGAAGTCCTTCTCGGTTGATAGGCCGTCTTGATCGGTCGAGCGAATTCGCACCGTGTAACTCGACTTCGTTTCGAAATCGAAGTTACTGTTGGCTCGCAAGGTATAGTTGCTGATATTGAACGCAGCGTTATCGGTATCCCCTGATCCGGTGACCAGCATGTAGGTAAACGTTTGATCTGCATCTTGATCAGTGGTGCTAAGCGTTCCGATGGTGGCGTCGTCCCCGGCGTTCTCCGCGATGCTCGTTGCCGAGAGGGCAATGTCGGAGGGCGTTTCGTTTACATCGGTCACGGTAATCGTGAAGGCCTTCTCGGTTGATAGGCCGTCTTGATCGGTCGAGCGAACGCGAACGGTATAGTTCGACTTTGTTTCGAAGTCGAAGCTGCTGTTGGCTCGCAAGGTATTGCTGCTGATGTTGAACGAAGCGTTATCGGTATTACCTGAACCAGCGACCAAGGTGTAAGTAAATGTCTGGTCGGCGTCTTGGTCGGTGGTACTGAGCGTCCCTATGGTCGCATTGGCTCCAGCGTTTTCAGTGATGGTATTCGCTGAAAGGGCGGTGTCGGATGGTACTTCGTTTACATTGGTCACGGTGATCGTGAAGGATTTCTCTGTTGATAGGCCACCTTGATCGGTCGAGCGAACGCGGACCGTATAGCTCGACTTGGTTTCGAAATCGAAACTGCTGTTTGCACGCAAGGTGTTGTTGTTAATGTTGAATGCAGCGTTATCGGTATCACCCGTTCCAGCGACTAGGGTGTAGGTAACTGTTTGGCTGGCATCTGGATCGGTGGTGCTCAACGTTCCTACGTTTGCGTTGGTTCCTGCGTTTTCAGCAATTGTATTCGCCGAAAGTGCAATGTCGGATGGGTTTTCGTTGACATTGGTTACCGAGATCGTGAACACTTTTTCGGTCGACAGGCCACCTTGATCGGTCGAACGAATTCGCACCGTGTAGCTCGACTTGGTTTCGAAGTCGAAGCTACTGTTTGTTTGCAAAGTGTTACTGTTGATGTTGAACGCGGAATTATCGGTATCACCAAAGCCAGCGACCAGCGTGTAAGTAAACGTTTGGTCGGTATCTTGATCGGTGGTGCTCAAAGATCCCACTGTTGCATTGGTTCCGGCGTTCTCAGCGATGCTCGTTGCCGAGAGGGCGATGTTGGATGGTGCGTCGTTGACATTGGTAACGGTGATCGTGAAGGTTTTCTCTATCCACTGTCCTTGCTGGTCGGTCGAACGAATTCGGACGGCTGGGGTTGGGTTTGTTTCAAAATCAAGGTTGCTTACGGCGACAAGGTTCGATCCAACGATTGTGAAGGAGTTGTTGTTCGCGCTACCTATTCCATCAACGAGGCTATACGTGAATGTGTCACCTTCGTTGACATCCGTGCTGGATAAGTTTCCAATTGACGCATTGATACCAAGGTTTTCGTTGACGGAGAGGTTCGATAGGTTGATATCAGTATGTTTGTTCTCTTTGAGAATGTAGATCTCCTGTCCATATACATCGGATGCGGGGACGTACAGAAGGTCTGGTCCGAAGGATGTTAGCTGTGTAGGTGAAATGATGAGCTCTGGGGATACTATCGTAGAGAGCGATACGGTCCCGGATTCTGTTCCATCGGATTTCCAGAGTTGAGTGCCGTTGATACCATCATAGGCGGTAAAATACACCGTTCCGTTGATGTTGGTAAGTAAAGTCGGGGAGGAGGAAGTAATTCCGGTTGCAATGTTCTTGACCATCACGGTTCCGGCGTTTGTGCCGTCGGATTTCCAGAGTTCAATGCCGTTGGTGCCGTCATTTGCGGTAAAGTACACCATCCCGTTGATGTTGGTGAGATTTGCTGGGAATCCAGATCCTGCTCCCGTTTGGGTATTCTTGACCATCACGGTTCCAGCGTCCGTTCCGTCGGACTTCCAGAGTTCAAAACCGTTCGTCCCATCGTCTGCCTGAAAATATAACGTTCCGTTGATGTTGGTAAGTACTGTCGGGGATGATGATGTAGCTCCTGATCGGATGTTTTTGACCATCACGGTTCCAACTTCCGTTCCGTTGGACTTCCAGAGTTCAACACCATTGGTTCCATCATTAGCGTTAAAAAGCAACGTTCCATTGAGGTTAATCAGATTCCCTGGAGATGCAGAAGGGAGTCCTAGTTGAATACTCTTGACCATCACAGTTCCGGCCTCGGTTCCGTCGGACTTCCAGAGTTCAACACCGTTCGATCCGTCATCGGCTTGGAAGAACAATGTTCCGTTGACGTTGGTGAGATTCGCTGGGGTTGAAGATGCGCTTCCTGATCGAATGTCCTTGACCATGACGGTCCCAGTACTCGTTCCGTCGGATTTCCAGAGTTCAACACCATTGGTGCCATCTGTCGCCCGAAAATACAATACTCCATTGACGTTGGTAAGAATTTCCGGAGTTGCGTGACCGGCCCAGATATTTTTGACCAAACCGGTTCCAGCACTTGTTCCATCGGACTTAAAGAGTTCAATACCGTTAACTCCATCGTCGGCACGGAAGTAAATAATCCCATTAACATCAGTAAGTGATGACGGGTTGACGCCGCCTGAAGTGGGATTGATATTCTTGACAATCATGGTGCCAGCGGTCGTTCCGTCGGATTTCCAGAGTTCTGTGCCGTTAGTGCCATCGTTGGCACTAAAAAACAATGTTCCATTATTGTTGATAAGATTCGTGGGGGATGCTGAACCGGTTGCAGCATTGATATTCTTGACCATCACGGTCCCGGCATCGGTTCCGTTTGACTTCCAGATTTCGAATCCGTTCGTGCCATCGTTGGCCCGGAAAAACAGAGTCCCATTTACGTTCATAAGGAGCGTAGGGGCTCCCGAAAGTGCTCCTGGTTGAAGCGACTTGACGATTACGGTTCCGGCTTCAGTTCCATCGGATTTCCATAGTTCAGCGCCGTTGAAGCCTTCACTTGCTCGGAAATACAACGTTCCATTGACGTTGGTGAGAAACTGTGTGTCTGTCGCGGTTCCTCCTGCTGTGATACTCTTGACCATCGCGGTTCCGGCATCGGTTCCGTCTGACTTCCAGAGTTCAAAACCGTTAGTTCCATCGTTGCCCCGGAAATATAACGTCCCATTCACATTAGTAAAACGCTGTGGTGCTCCCGAACCGCTTCCTGATTGAATATTCTTGACCATCACGGTTCCGTCACTGGTTCCGTCGGACTTCCAGAGCTCAATTCCGTTGATACCATCGTTGGCCTGGAAATACAAAATGCCGTTCACATTGGTGAGATATTTCGGGTCACCCGAAGCGGATCCTGGATTGATATTCATGACCATCAATGTTCCGGCATCCGTACCGTCGGACTTCCAAAGTTCAATACCATTAGAGCCGTCGTCGGCTTGGAAATACAAGGTTCCATTGACGTCGGTAAGATGCGCTGGAGTAGCCGAAGCGTTTCCTGATCGAATGTTCTTGACAATTACGGTCCCTGTACTCGTACCGTCGGATTTCCAGAGTTCAATTCCGTTGACACCATCGTCAGCTTGGAAATACAAAGTTCCATTCACGTTGGTTAGATTCGTTGGGGATGCCGATCCGTTACCTGGATTAATATTCTTGACTACTACGGTCCCAGCGCTCGTACCGTCGGATTTCCAGAGTTCATTACCGACGACACCATCGTTGCATGTGAAATATAAAGTTCCACCGATATTGATTAGATTCAATAGTGTTGTAGAGGCGGAGCCTAATCGAATATCCTTGACCATTACGGTTCCGGAGTCCGTTCCGTCGGACTTCCATAGCTCAAAGCCCGTAGTGCCATCGTTGGCGGTAAAATACAACGTTCCACCAACATCAATGAGACCCGATGGGGATGCTGAACCCATTCCGGGATTGATGTTTTTGACCAATACGGTGCCCGAGTCGGTTCCATCGGACTTCCAAAGTTCCGCTCCTAAGGAATTTACGGTAGCAGAAAAGTAAAGTGTGTTACCGACTGCCGCAAAGCTTGCGGGATCCGAACCAACAGTATCGGGAAGCGGACTGATGTCTTTTAGTAACTGCAAGTCCACTGCAAAGGGGATACGGATGTCCAACGATTCGATCACCAGTTTACGGCGACCGAGTCGAGTGGATCGCTTGCGAAGATTGGTCCGATTGCGCATTGCACCGAGTTGCTTGATCCACTTTTTCATAGTTTTTGGTCTGCGTTAGGATTTGGAACAAAGATGAAGGGTGGCGGCAGTTTGCAGGGAACAGCAATGGGGGCAATAAGTACTGGGACGAATCGGGAGAAACTCGCACGAACAGTGCGCGAAATTTGCAAAATAGGTTTGACCGCGAAGTATGTGTTGTGGGATGGGCTGGAACGTTGTGCGGTGCAACACGTTGTGCGGCCCTTTTACGTAGTGCGGTCCTCCTGGGCCGCGCTCACGAGCGCAGCGAGGCGTCATGCAGCAAAAGAAAGGTGCTTCGAAACTTGCGCGGACTACGGCCCAGGAGTACCGTACTACTGTTGCGCGGACTACGGCCCGGGAGGACCGTACTACGATTTGGGCTGCAAACACGAGCGCAGCGAGGCATTATGGCGCGATAGGTTCGCGTTTTGGATTCAACCAAGCCTCACGCAAAGACGCTAAGACGCAAAGGAAGTAGTTCCCTTGTTGGCACGCTATCGGGTGATTCCTCATCAATTCGTTGCGAGCTTTCTCTCGCAGTGGAACGGAAGCGATCATTCCCGAACTAAACAGAAATCCTGGAAGGGGACAAGAAGGACTGGGACGAATCGGGAAAAATGCGCACGAACTGTGCGCGAATTGGCAAAATAGTTTTAACCGCGAAGTTCCGGTTGCGGGGGAGCAGGCGCAGGGCCATACTTGCACCAAGCCGTTTGCACCCAATGACATCGCTCAATGCCCGTAAGAACTTAAGTCAAGGGTGCATCGAAACACTCACGATCAAACGGTGCGATTCGTAGTACCGTTTTTGTTTTAGCGAACCGATGGTGAATGTGGTGCTGTCGACATCCCAACAGAGTTTTAGGTCTTCTGATGATTCCCAAAAAGTCGTGCTACCGCGGCGTTTGGTGATGCATGTGTTTCGGAAGACGATCTTCTGGACTTTTCAGACTTTGTTCTGGTCGTTGATTGGAGTGGCGGCAATCGGAATTACTTGGCACGTACAATCGGAAAAGCCAACCCCATGGATTCCGATATTCCTACGCGTCGTCAGCATGTTCCTCATGTCGACCTTTGTCTATTTCTTGTTCGAGTACACTCGGCTAGCGGAGCTTCCGCGGACGATCCGATGGTTGTTGATTGTCATTGCTGCAAGTTTGTCTTTCGCCTTTTCCCTTTACCTTATCGTGAATGGATTTAGCGATCAATTCAGGACCGAGCCGCAAGAAAATTTGCCCTATGTCCCGCGGATGGTGACTGCAGTGCTCTGGTGTGCGATCTACTTTTCCCTCGAAATGATCAGCGATCTGTACAACAAGGAATTGCAACTTGCGGATAGCAAAGCCATCGCGCTCGATTTGCGACTTAAGGTAATGGAAGCCGAATCCGCAGCGCGAGCGATTGAGGTTCGACAATTGCAAGAGCAACTCAATCCGCATTTCCTCTTCAATGCGCTCAACGCGGTTTCTGCGAGCAAGAACGATCCGGAATTGGTAGAGAATGTCACGCGGGATCTTGCGGACTACTTACGGTTCACTCTAGGTGAAGCTCGTACGTTAGAACCGCTGTCACGAGAGCTTCAGGCGCTCGAAAAGTACCTTGGGATACAGCAAGCGAGGTTTGGAGATAACCTCAACTGTCGAATCCTTTGCGACCGCGCTGCGCACTCGGTACTAGTTCCTCCGATGCTAATCCAGCCACTGCTAGAGAATGCTTTAAATTATGGCGCCAAGACGAGCGATCTGCCATTGAGAGTGGAGGTTTCCGCCAAGGTTACAGAAGGGGTGCTTGAGGTGATCGTTTCCAATACGGGACGTTGGATTTCGCCTGACCATTCACGTTCACCTTCGACGGGGATCCGTTCATTACGGAAGCGTTTGATGTTGATCTGTAGTGAGCATGCAACGGTCGATTTGGTTGTTGAGCCTAATTTGCAGGGAGGATGGGTGCGGGTCGTGGTACGTATTCCGGTAGCACAAGGGGAATCACCTTTGCACTTAGCCCAAGACGATAACCACTCAGGCGTAGCGCAAGATTCCCTAGTTGAAACGAAATGACCGATGCTCACTGTACTAGTTGTTGATGACGAACCAGCTGCAAGAAGCCGTATGCTTGAGCTACTTTCTGGCGACCGAGAGATCGCTGTGGTTGGCGAGGTTGGTTGTGTAAAGGCAGCGAAGGAGTTCCTTGCGACGCAAGTTCCTGACGTGATCTTTTTGGATATTGAAATGCCGAACGGGAGTGGCTTTGATCTGCTTTCCAGTGTTTCGGATGCGACTCAAGTTGTTTTCGTAACAGCTTGGGATAAGTATGCGGTACAAGCGTTTGCCATGGCTGCTTCGGACTATCTGGTCAAGCCTGTCGATCCCGAGAGGTTACGAGACACCCTTGAAAGATTGCACAACCAGTCGTCACTCTTGACGTATCGAAAGCGTAAAAGCAGCCAAGGTTGTTTGGATTACGACATGTTGGATTTTGATCCATCTCCGCAGCAGTATCGATTGGAGAGTACCATCAGCGTGCCTTTCAAGGACAAAAAGTCAAACGCCATTCTGAAGATTGCGGATATCTGTTGGATTGAGTCGCTTCGCAACTACACGAAGGTTGCTTTGAGTAATCAGTCTTGTGAGCTCATCTTCCGACGCCGATTGACGACATGGGAAGAGTCGTTACCGCGGGAATTATTTCCAAGGTTAGGGCGGTCCTATATTTTGCAAGTATCCCGGATCGAGCAGGTTGAATGGAACTCGAGGACCGAGACGATCGTGTACTTTCGTGACGCGGGGATGACGTTGAGCCTCGGGCGATTACCAGCAAGCCGATTGCGTGAGATTCTTGGGCAGTCTTAAAACGTAGGGCGGTCCTCCTGGGCCGCGCTTACGAGCGCAGCGAGGCGTAATCGCTTATAGGATGCGCGGACAACGGCCCGGAGGACCGTACTACGGTTGCGCGGACTACGGCCCAGGAGGACCGCACCACGTAAGGACCGCACCACGGTTGCGCGGACAACGGCCCAGGAGGACCGCACCACGTAAGGACCGCACCACGGTTGCGCGGACTACGGCCCAGACGTGGGGCGGTCCTCCCGGGCCGCGCTTACGAGCGCAGCGAGGCGTCAAGCAGCATAAGAAAGGTGCGTGTAAACTCGCGCGGACTACGGCCCAGGAGGACCGCACCACGTGAACGGACCGCACCATGAGAGGGCCGCGTTGACGAGTTCAGTGAGGCGTGAGGTGCGGGGTGATCAATCGGCAGAGTTAGGTTTTCCTGTTTTTGCAACACGATCGCTCATAGCTTCGATTGTGACGTACAGGGCGGTTGCTGAGACGCATCCGACAGGTCCTCGGGTGATCAAGCCGGTTAGTGCGGCCGAGAGGAGTCCAGCACGACGACCGTTGCGCTCGGCTTGGGCGTGCTCAAGTTCTGCTTGCCGAGATGCGGCATATACTGAGTGTCTTGCGACTTCACCAACCATAGTAGCGACCCCCGCAGCGCGAGAGATCGCTGCCGTTGTACCGGCAGCCGCGCCGTTTACCACAGCCCCCGAAAAAACGGCTTTACGGATGGTTTGATTTGCTGTGGCAGCAATCCCTGCGAGTCCGGCTCGCACCGCACCTCGAATAAGCCG
>Ga0255127_1001029_pt1 | contig 11965 bp, 11 predicted proteins | sample Law_Miss_RepB_8d_FD_188555 | JGI IMG/M metagenome (GOLD analysis project Ga0255127, IMG submission 188555) | Freshwater microbial communities from St. Lawrence River, New York, United States - Law_Miss_RepB_8d | ecosystem: Environmental > Aquatic > Freshwater > River | place: USA: New York...
GTAAAAAAGAGCTCGTCTGTGCGACGACCGCGTTAGGTATTTTTGGGATGGATCCACAAACGGGCGAGATCTCGTGGAACCACGATTGTTTCAAGCAGCGAGTATGCTCTTCGACGGTTCTTGCCGGCCCACTTGCAATCGCAACACACGGCTCGGGTGGCGGACGGGATAACTTGTTGGTCGCCTATGATATGGAATCGAAACAAGAGAGGTTTCGCATTCAGCGAGCTGCTCCTTACGTTCCCACTCCAGTAGCAGCAAATGACTTGTTGTTCTTGTGGTCGGATGCAGGAGTCGTCTCGTGTGTTCGATTAAGTGACGGTACTGTTCGATGGAGCGAACGGGTCGGTGGAAACTTTTTCTCTTCACCGATCCTCATCGGCGATCGTTTGGTCAATGTCTCCGACACTGGGGAAGTAACAGTACTGCAAGCGAGCGAAGCTTACCGCAAGCTTGCGACGATCTCGACGGATGCCGCTGTTCGCTCGACCCTTGTACCTGCCGATGATATCCTGTTGTTGCGAACGTACGAGCAACTCTGGATCATCCGCTAACGAGTCCTTTAACTATCTCACGCGTTCATGAAAATACTTTTCGATCAAGAGACGATCCGACAAGGGATCGAGCAACTTGGCTCTACCCTTCGCCGCGAGTACGGACAAAACCCGATCACGGTTGTGGCGATTATGACCGGCTCGATCGTGATGCTTGCGGATCTGATCCGTTGTCTTGATATGCCACTGCGGATTAGCTTGATTCGCGCTTCGTCCTACCGGGGTGGTGTAACCTCTGGTGACCTGCACGTCGAAGAACTCGAGCGACTCGATATTCAAGGTCGCGATGTTCTGCTGATCGATGATATTTTCGACACCGGGAAAACGCTTGCTGAAGTCAGCAATCGCCTTGCGTCGCTTCAGCCTCGCTCGCTCAAGACGGCTGTATTTCTCAATAAGCAAGGGACGGCTCAAGTCGCTATCGAACCAGACCATAGCGTTTTTAAGATCCCGAATGAGTTCGTTGTCGGATACGGACTCGACTACGATGACTTCTATCGCAACCTGCCTTTTGTCGCTGTGATGGAGCAAGCTGATCTTGAGGAGCATTCCCGCCGTATCGAACCCAACGCTCAATCGAGGTGAGCGATGGCCGTGGTCGAGCAGCAGGGAACCAAGAGCAATAGTCCGACGCTACCTCTGCGATTGCTGGTGGTTACTCGCAAGTATTGGCCGGTGGTCGATGAAGCGTGCATGCGGTTGATGCACTGGATCGATCATTGGAAATCTCTTGGGGTCGACGTGCAGATTGTGACGGCTCGCTGGAATAAGGCTTGGCCGACCCAAGCGAACTTGCGAGGTGCGCAAGTGCATCGATTGGTCCCACCTCCGAACTCACAATGGAACGAGGGAGCTTTTCAGCGCAGTGTTGCCGCATGGGTTCACAAGCATGCTTCATCCTTTGACGCTGTCTACTTCGATGCTGCCGACGGATTGCTCGCGACCTTCATCGCGAAATGCAAGAACCTTCTCTTGCCTGCGATCGCGCGGGTCCCAAGCGACTTTCAGTTGAATGCTCGGCCTCGCGGTTTCGGGGCGATGACACCGTCGATCGATCATGCCTTGCGGCAATGCCATGCGCTTGTGACCCCATCGGCAAACACAAGTCGGCAACTTGCCGAGCAAGGGATCCGGCCAGCGAGTATTTCGGTGATTCCCGATTTAGTCAGCCTTCGCATTCATCGGTCGAAAGAGGAGCGGGAATTCGCGGGACATGCGTTGTTTCATGCATCGAGCGATTTGGTCATCCCTGGATTTACCGACTTGGCGATCCACTTCGGTGATTCCTCTTTTCCGCAGTTGCAACCGGTTCTGAAATCCACTTGTGATCTGCTCGACCGAGGACATCCCATTCGGCTCTGGTTGGTGGGGATACGACAAGACACTTCGCAAATCTTTGAATGGATCAAACTTCGCGGTTGGCATCGAGAAATTCTTCTGTTCGATGGTTTCGATGTGCTCGATGATTTGGTCCAAGCCGCTGATATAGCCATTGTTTCCAACCCAGAGCAGTCGCTGCAATATTCCACGAATTTGTTGCTCCAAGCGGCTGTGCCTACGATTGTTGCGGAATCGTCCGCGACCTTGGAGTGGATGCCAAGCACACCGCTGCTCAAGACCTATTATTCGGCGGAGAGTCTTACTACCCAATTTCACGATTGGATTGGACATCGAGACCAGTGGGGGAACGAAGCGATTGGGCTACGCAATTTCTTCCAACGGCATTATCCTTTCGAGCACGCTCTAGATCGCTGGAGAGAAGTTTTTACGAATATCACTGCGAGGCAGCGGGGCAACTTGTGAGTTCTCAAAACCGCATCAAGCTCTGTTTGATCATCCCGACCCTTGAGCGAGGAGGTGCAGAGAAACAACTCTCGCTTCTAGCTAAAGGTTTGGACCCTGCTGGTTTCGATACCACCGTCATCGTGTTGACGCGATCAGGGCCGCTTGAATCTGAACTTCGCGCAGCGGGTGTGAATGTCGATGTGATCGGCAAGCATGCTACCGGCGATCCAATCGCGTGGTACAAACTCTACAGCAAGCTCAAGAAGCTTAAGCCTGATATAGTCCATACGTGGCTCTTTGCGGCTAATGCGTATGGTCGATCGGCTGCGAAGGCCGCCGGAGTGCGAGCTGTCGTCGGCTCGGAACGTTCAGTAGATCCCTGGAAAGGTACTTGGCAACTCTCCATCGATCGATTCCTGGCGAAACGGACCCAAGGAATCTCGACCAACAGCCAAGGCGTTGTCGATTTCTATGATTCCAAGGGGATCGCGCGCTCGAACTTTACCGTAATTCCCAACGGGATTCCTCCCCGCGATCCGGCAAAAGATATCTCGCGCGAAGAAGCATTCCGAAGACTTGGTATTCCGTTACATCACAAGTTGATCCTCTCGATCGGACGACTCTGGGCGCAGAAAGGGTATAAGGATCTGATTTGGTCCGCAGAAATGTTGCGGGTGTTAAGAGGTGATATTAGCTACGTCGTGATCGGAGAAGGCCCAGAACGCCAGCGACTCGAAGAGTATCGCGATAACATCCGCGCAGCGAGGGAAGTCTATTTGGTCGGTCACCGAGACGATGCCGCACAGATTCTTCCTCACGCCGATCTTTTATGGAATGGCAGCCTTTATGAAGGACAATCCAATGTGTTGCTCGAAGCCATGCAAGCCGGGGTAGTGACTCTGGCAACGGACATTCCAGGAAATCAAGATTTAGTCGACAATGAGCAAACCGGAATCCTGTTCCCTTTGGGGGACGTCGATCGACTTATGCGAATTTCGCATCATCTGCTCGATGATTCCGAGCGAAGGCATCAATTGAGCCTTGCCGCAAAAGCAAAAATCGAACAACAACACACCGTACCCGCGATGGTCCAAGCTCATGAAGCTTGGTATCGAAAGTTACTTACCCAATGAAACCAACATCCGATTCTGCGCTGATTCAACTTCGATCCGCAATCTGCGATACATCGATTGCGCTTAGCGAAGCGGCCGTACAAGCGTTGCTCGAACCGCTCGATTATCCATCCGTCGACCTTGCGTTTGTGCCCGGCGACCGACTCGTGATCGCATTGCATGATAACTTGCCAAACCCCTTTGGCATCTTGACTCCAATCCTCGATTGGCTCATCCGGCAGCTTGAACCCAAGAACGTTTCGATCACGGTTGTGATTTCAGAGAATCATCACGCGTTCCCTAAGCAACTTGCGAAGTGGCTTGCGGATCATCACCCGAGCAAATCGCTGGTTTCCCAGGAGGAGCTTAGGCAACGAGAGACCGTTGGGAGCGATACCGATCCTGCGAACAGTGTTGGAGATTCAAGTGCTGGAGATTCATCCGACGAAATACGAGTCGTCGTGTACTCGCCAGACGAACCGCAATCGCTCGAATACATCGCTGCCTCTGACAATGCAGAGCCGATGTATTTGCAACGAGAGCTAGTCGAAGCGGACTTTGTGATTCCCATCTACCGTTGGCTTGAGCCGAGCGATCCTCGCGGCCCAGATCCGTATGTCGTCCTGCCCGCTTTCGCTGACGGCCCTACGAAGCTTCAGTATGCCAAGCAGTGGTTAATGCAGTCCCCTGCGAGTTCCACAAGATCATGGAGTCAGCAAACCGGCTGGTTGCTCGGCGTACAATTCACCGTAGGAGTGGTACTCAACCACGACGGCCAAGTCGGGATGCTAGCAGCCGGCAATCCGGAAAGTGTCGCCCAAGCTTGTTCGCAAGCGGTCGTCAGTAAACATACATCGGCAGCAGTACAAGCTCTTGATCTTGTCGTCGTTCGAATCATTCTTCCGGACCTAAGCGAAGGGTCGCGTGGGACGCGGTGGGACGAAGTCGCCAGCGCGGCTTGGATCGCCGAAAAGTGGTTGTCTCCTACCGGGCGGATCGTGGTCGTTGCCGATAAACTCATGGTCGCCACCGAAGGGATCAGCTCGTTGGCTTCGGACGAGCCCGATGCGGAGTTGATTCAAGAGCTCCTCAGTGGCCCCATCGAGGATGCTTTTCCCGCAGCCCTGCTTCGCTCAGTGCAGTCCAGGCGCAGCATCTATCTGCAATGCCAAGTCGATCCGGAAACTCTGGAATCGTTGGGATTTGCTTCGATTGCAAACGCTGCGCAGCTCGAGCGTCTGATCAATGGCGCGGGGCGTGTCGGTGTGTTAGAGTATTGATTAACATGTTTAACAATCTCGTGATAAACTATTGGCTGACTTCGGATTCGCCCAATCCGTCCGAATTCAATTCCGTCTAAACGCCCAAAATCGTCTGATAGTTTCCCGGACTACTTCTTCGATTGAGCAGCAAGAGCGCGATTATGACCAATGGGCAAAGGGCGCATCGGTTCGCCATAGGCGAGAACCTGCGTTTTATTGAGCATCCAAGCGGACTGACTGTAGGGCAGGTTGCTACCGAGCACTGCGGCGGTGAGTTCTTCGTTCAAGGTGCGCATGTCACGCGATATCATCCGACATGCGAGCCCCATCCGATTCTTTTCCTAAGTCAGGAATCCCTTTTCGAATTCGGTAAACCGATCCGTGGCGGAATTCCCATTTGCTTCCCATGGTTCAGTGCCCATCCAAGCGATCCGAGTTTGCCTGCTCACGGTTGGGCTCGCATCAGTGCCTGGGAGTTAGTTTCTTCGCGACGTGTCGAAGACGACATACAAATCGAATTCCAATTCTTCCAAGAACCGTTTGAACTGGGCTACACCGTCCGGTTTGGGAAGATGTTTCGCGCGGGGTTTTCTGTAACCAACACCTCGGCGAAACTTCAATCGTTCGAACTGGCGTTGCATACCTATTTTCAAATTTGCGATATCGCTTCGGTGCGGATCGAAGGTGACTTGCGCAGTTGCCCTTTCCTCGATCAGCTTACGGCCAGCGAGTTTCAACCCGAATATAAAGCGATTACATTCGAGAAAGAGACCGATCGGATCTACGAAGGTAAGGCATCGGAGATTCGGTTGATCGATTCCGGATGGAAGCGTACCATCCATATCAACTCCGAAGGCTCGGAATCGACGATCGTTTGGAATCCGTGGATCGATAAATCAAAACGGATGAAGGATTTCGGAGATGACGAGTATTTGCAGATGTGTTGTATTGAGACCGGAAACGTGCGGCGACGCGCTGTTGCGATCGCACCCGGCGAAACGCACACGACATCCTTAAAGATTCGTTCAGCAGCCCATGCGTGATCGATGCGCCGGTGCCTGTGTATAATCAGGGTACGATAGCCGCGAACTACCTCTCTCCACTGATCGTCTAACGACATCGGGGGTCAATTCGCTTCTTCGCTCGCAAAGGAATCCAAAGTTTGATGAGACAGTCACTTACCATGCGTCCGCTTACCAGCCCTCTGCTCACCAGCCCTCCGCTTACCAGTTCCCAGCGACCCGTTTCGCGATTCGGCCTATCGATTGGTACTTTGCTGATCGTTGCATTCTCGCTTGTGTTGGCAGGTTGTCTGATCGGTGACCAAAGAGGGGTTGCACAAGAGCCAGCGAAGAAGCTTCCAGTAACGGGTGAAGTCTTTCGTGTGGAAGAGCGCGAAGCGTTCGTGATCCCCGCGAAGGGGGCTTTTCGTGAAGCGAGTAAGCCTTGGGTGTGGTATGCACCAACCCTTCCGAATCTTCCTGGTCCCGAAGAGCGATGGATGTTCGAGCGGTTTCAGCAAGCGGGCATTGCGGTTGGTGGAATCGATGCTGGAGAGTCGTATGGAAGCCCTGATGGGAATCGAGTATTCGATCTGTTTTATGCGGAAATGATTCGGCGGGGTTATTCATCCAAGCCCGTGTTGTTGGGTCGATCGCGAGGTGGATTGCAAACCCTATCGTGGGCGATCAGTCGTCCCACTCAAGTCGCGGCGTGGGCTGGGATTTACCCTGTCTGTAGCCTTGCAAGCTACCCGGGTATTGAGCGTGCTGCGGGTGCTTATCAGTTGACTCCCGACGAGTTGCGAGCGAAGTTATCGAGTTTCAATCCCGTTGATCGGATCGATGTGTTGGCAAAAGCGAACGTGCCGTTGTTTGCTATTCATGGGGATGTGGATCAAGTCGTGCCGTTGGAAGCAAACTCAGGAGCGGTTCAAGCTCAGTACAAGAAGTTAGGGGCACCGATGGAGTTAGTGATTCCGGCTGGACAAGGCCACAACATGTGGGAAGGATTCTTTCAGTGCAAAGAGCTCGTCGACTTCGTTATTAAAAACGCACAATAAAAGTAGCTTGATCGTATGCCAAGAGACTTCATGTTCTCTTAGGCGGTATAGTTTAGGGCAGAGAGTAAACGCCCATGCACCTTTGAGGAAACACATTCATGACTAAGTCCATCACGAAAACCATAAGCAAATCGCAGTACGGTTTTGAGAGTCTAAGAACATTTGTCATTGCCGCTTTTGCGATGTTGTGGGTTGGAGCGATCGATTCGGTCAGTAGTGTTGCTGTGGGGCAAGTTGCTGCATCGACGGAATCGCGTTCGAAGGAATCGAGTTCGGCGGCTCAGACCTTTTGGATTGGTGGTTATGGGCCGGGGATTTATGCAAGCCGACTTAATCCAGATGGTTCGATGGTTGAGCCGAAGCTTGTGGCGAAACAGACGCGAGCTTCGTTTTTCGTTTTGCATCCGAAGCTTGATGTGCTGTATGCGGTTGCAGAGTCCGCCAGCAACGACCCCGGTAACAAAGAGGCCGGTAACAAAGACCTTGGGCGTGCTGCGAGTCTTGTGGCTTATGCGTTTGACCGTGCCGCATATGAGCGAGGTGAGTTATCCGATTTGAAGTTGATCAATGTTGAGCGAGTTCAAGGGAATGGACCGTGTCATGTGACGCTTGATTCTCAAGGTCGATTTGCGGTTGTGGCCAATTACGGAAGTGGATCGGTATCGTTGTTTCCGATACGAGCAGATGGAGGGTTGTATGAAGAGTCGTCGACTTTGCAGCATCAAGGCAGTGGGCCGAATCAAGCTCGACAGGAGAAGCCACATGCGCACTGTTCGATGGTTGATCCGACGGATCGTTGGGTTCTCGTTTCGGACCTGGGTGCAGATAAAGTGTTCGTCTATCAGCTTGATTCACAATCCAAGCGGTTGGTGCCTGGTCCGAATCCGTCGTTTGACTTAGCGCCCGGCAGTGGACCGAGGCATTTGAGTTTTCATCCCAATGGCAAGAACGTTTATGTGATTAACGAGTTGAACATGACTTTGACGAGTGCGGCTTGGGATGCACAAGTTGGCAAGCTCACGGAGATTCAGACGGTTAGGACCGTGGGAGAGAGTTCATTGCAGGGGAGTTGGTCGACAGCGGAGGTGCTTGTGCATCCCTCGGGTCGATTTGTGTATGGATCGAATCGGGGGCACGATACGATTGCATTGTTTGCGGTGGGTCCCAAGGATGGTGCGGCGGTGCGGGTGGAGAATTTTTCCACGTTAGGCAAGACTCCGAGGAACTTCCGCATAGATTCGACGGGTGTTTATTTGTTGGCGGAGAATCAAGACAGCGACACGATTCATTCCTTTAGGATTGACAGTGCAACAGGCTTTTTGAAGCCGACGGGGCACTCGATATCAGCCCAGAAGCCCGCGTGTATCAAGTTCATGTTGCCTTTGTCGTCCAAGCCGTAGGCTACACGGTTGATGACTCGATAGGTATTCGTACTTGAAGAGAAGTGTACCTGTATTCGGTAGTCCGCGCGGTTTTGTGTCAGACGGGTCAGACGGGTCAGACAAGTCAGACAAGTCAGACAGGTCAGACAGGTCAGACAGGTCAGACAGGTCAGACAGGTCAGACAGGTCAGACAGGTCAGACAGGTCAGACAGATGGTGGTTACATATCAACCCAATACCCCAGACAAGATTCGAACTTGTGACCTCAGCTTTAGGAAAGCCGCGCTCTATCCAACTGAGCTACTGGGGCAATAATGTTTTCGTTGGCCAAGTCAATTCTAACGGTTTTGCTATACGACGTTTTTACGACGGGTCGCAAATCTAGGTGACCGGACTTGTCACTACTATAGTGAATAATTTTGCCATCGTCTTCATGGTTTAGCAACTTTTCGAAAGCGGTAATCAATGAGAGAGCCTTATTTCAATTCACGTCGTTATGGCTGGTACCTTCGAACTGGCAAAACGGAGGTTTTTTTAGGGAAAAACCAAGAGAGCGCTTGGAAAGAGTATCGAAAACTCTTGGCATACTCCACTTCAAGTGGTGAAGAAGCGACGGTCTCGGGAGTACTGCTGGCATACCTCGACGAATTGCGGCCAACGGTAACGACCGAGAGATATGTTAAAGTGGCCCGGTACGTTCGACAGTTTATCGCGTGGATTGGGGACTTTCGCGAAGCATCAGCCCTCAGTCGTAGCGATATTCTCAGATGGCTGAATGAAAACAAGGCTTCTGCGGATAAGCCTCCGCGATATTGGAGTGTCGCTGCTAAGCGAGATGCTGGGCAACTCATCCGCTCAGCTCTTCGGTGGGCGATGAACGAAGGAATGATCTCGAAGAATCCCGCAGCCAACATGAGGCTTGAGCAACCTGCCCCACGAACCACTACTATAGATTATGAAACACACAAACGGCTTGTCCTTGATGCAATGGCATCAGATAAGTCGCGATCCTTCGCGCTTTACTTGATTGCCTCTAGGTGTGGAGCGAGACCACAGCAGATTCGGGAGGTTTCTAAAGCGAACATCTTCCATAACGGCCAAGCGTGGGTTTTCACTAATCACAAGACCAAAGGGAAAACGGGAAAGCCATTGGTTGTTCCACTTTCTCCCTGCTTACAGACTTTGTCTCGGATCCTTGCCGAGAAACGCGAAGGAAATCTCTTTCTTAATGATCGAGGTGTGCCGTGGAGAAAAGACGCGATTGCCCTACGTCTGCGCCGCATGCGAGAGAAACTCGGTATCAAGGGAATCGTGGCATATTCCTATCGTCATACGTTCGCGACCGACGCTCTCTTATCCGGTACTCCGATCGCTACCGTTGCCGCAATGCTTGGACATACCGATACGAAGATGGTAAGCCAAGTTTATGGACAATTAGATCAGTACACTTGGCACTTGATTCAGGCTGCTACTCAGACGGCTGTGCATCGCCTTCAATCAAATCAGAGTCCACCCAATCGCCTCCGGTAGTTTCTAAGGCTACCTTTGCGAAGTAAGACTCAATTTGTTCCATGAGCCGATATCCCTCGGATTCGGCCTCCGCGATCGAATGAGCGTCGCTCCCTTGCTGGTATCCGATGGAATTGGGTTGGACACTGCGGTCGAGCGATCCGGGAGAATTGGGGGATCGATGCATTTCTTCTCTACCCGGAGCAAATCCGCACGTTCCCCGACTTGGATTTAGCGATAGGTCAGACTCTATGGGATTACTGGATACCTTATCACTTAAAGGAGCAAGGCTTTCTGTGCGAGTGGGTTGGCGATCCATACTTCTTTCATCGCGAGCATCCCAAGCATTGGGGTCCTGAGTCGCTTGCAATAGGTACGTCGATCTTAGCGGACCATTACGATCCAAAGTACTGCTGGGATACCTGGAGACGCTCGATGCCGTTTGCAGAATGTGTTTAGAGTCTGCATCTGTTACGTCACGGTTGACTTGTCTCTGATGGCGAAAAAACCAGAGAGATCTCGCGAAAAAGATATTAGCCGTTATCAATCCCGCCAGCGTTCAAGCTGCCGTTGTTCTTTCGAACCTGACTATAACTGGTTGGATCAACACAAGTAACGCGACGGAAACCGACGCTTTGGCAAACTACATGAAGAAGTAAATGCGTTTTGCTTTCGGGCCCGTGAAGCAATTCAAAAGCATAGAAACCCTCCAGTGCTCCTGGAGGGTTTTTTCGTTTTCGCTATGACCTATTTCCCGTTTCAATGCGATCCAAAAACATTCCCTGCTCACACGCCCGATCGCCTCACTCTGTTTTCGAACATTTCACTGGAACAACGCCTCGATCCAGTGAGGTAGAAACCACCACCCCCCCTGACAGGGGAATCGCTGGCAGAACATAGCAACATTCCTAAAAAGCTAACAATCCCACCAGTCGACACAGCCCGTTTTCGCGTTATAACCGGTCCCCAGTCCCGGCTGAAATGGGTTCAGCGCGATTTTTTCTTAGTTTCGGAACAGAAGGATAGTTTTCATGAAAGCAACAGTATTGGCTTTCGTCGTCGCGGCTATGGCCGTAATTAGCTCCGCTAGCGTTCAAGCTGGCGTGGTTCTCTCGAACATGGGTGCAAATGGTTTGACCGATACCAGCGGTCCGACCAACACCGACATTTCTGGGAGCAGCGGGGTTTTGTTGAGTTTCACGACTGGCAGTGTTGCGTTGACGCTTGATTGGATTTCCATTGTTGGTTTCAACAACGAATCGGGAAACAACAAGACCATAGCACTTCTGTCGGACAACCAAGGTTCCCCAGATAACCTCCTCGGCTTTTCTACACCTGTCGGCGTTACCACGAAGAACGTTTATCAGTTCAATTTCTCGGGTGTAAATCTCGCTGCATCGACCTCCTATTGGATTGCGCTACAAAGTGGCCTCAGCTGGTACATCGAAAGTGCCAACGCAGCGCCGACAGCACAGAACTCCTCGGGTTTCAGCTACAACGGCGCGGTATCCACGACCAGCGGCCCCAGCGCGTTCAATTACACCATTGGCATTTCTGCCAGCCCATCGGCACCAGTTCCTGAACCAGCGATCACTTCGCTCGTTTGCGTCGCCGGTATCGCTTTCATGCGTCGCCGCATGAAGAAGTAATTGCGTTTTGCTTTCGGGCCCGTGAAGCAATTCAAAAGCAAAGAAACCCTCCAGCGCTCCTGGAGGGTTTTTTCGTTTCATTACGACTACCGGTAAAAGCGTATTGCATCCGCGATCGAAGAGCGTCGCTCCCTTGCCGGTATCCGATGGAATTGGGTTGGACACTGCGGTCGAGCGATCCGGGAGAATTGGGGGATCGATGCATTTCTTCTCTACCCGGAGCAAATCCGCACGTTCCCCGACTTAGATTTAGCGATAGGTCAGACTCTATGGGATTACTGGATACCTTATCACTTAGAGGAGCAAGGCTTTCTGTGCGAGTGGGTTGGCGATCCATACTTCTTTCATCGCGAGCATCCCAAGCATTGGGGTCCTGAGTCGCTTGCAATAGGTACGTCGATCTTAGCGGACCATTACGATCCAAAGTACTGCTGGGATACCTGGAGACGATCGATGCCGTTTGCAGAATGTGTTTAGAGTCTGCATCTGTTAAGTCACGGTTGACTTGTCTCTGATAGCGAAAAAAACCTGCGAATTTTCGCAAAAAAGGCTCATTAGGAAAGCCGCGCTCTATCCAACTGAGCTACTGGGGCGACAATGTTTTTGTTGGAAAACATAGCCACCAGTTTAACTTATGTCCACGATTTGTC
>Ga0255127_1001032_pt1 | contig 11955 bp, 13 predicted proteins | sample Law_Miss_RepB_8d_FD_188555 | JGI IMG/M metagenome (GOLD analysis project Ga0255127, IMG submission 188555) | Freshwater microbial communities from St. Lawrence River, New York, United States - Law_Miss_RepB_8d | ecosystem: Environmental > Aquatic > Freshwater > River | place: USA: New York...
CAGTTCAGTCTGGCCTACACCGCCCGAGTACTGAGTCAGCTCAAAACCGAGCACAACGGCCAGCGCATCCCCAGCATCGTGTTCACCAAGGGCGGCGGCCTGTGGCTGTCCGAGATGGCAAGTTTGAACTGCGACGTGCTGGGCCTGGACTGGACGATGAACCTGGGCCGCGCCCGCGCCTTGGTGGGCGGCCAGGTCGGCGGCCCCGGCAAGGCACTGCAAGGCAACATCGACCCGAACATCCTGTTTGCGCCACCCGCGCAGATCGCGACCGAGGTGCACCGGGTGCTCGACAGCTTTGGCACGCCGCACACCGACACCACCCAAACCGGCCCCACCCACATCTTCAACCTGGGCCACGGCATCAGCCAGTACACCCCGCCCGAGCATGTGACGGCGCTGGTCGAAGCGGTCCACAGCCATTCGCGGACATTGCGTCAGCGCTGAGTCATGGCATGGGCAGGTCGGCGGCTTCTGACCTGATGTGGGTCTGTGGTGCAGCGGGCAAACGTCGGACCTGAAGGTCCGACCTACGGGGTGCTCGCTCTCACGGAGATCGTCAGCGACCGGTGATCTGAAGCACCACGCCTTGCACGCCGGTCTTCACACCGGGCAACTCCACCTGAAAATCACCCTCTTGCTTTTGCGCCGAGCCGGTTTTGGAGATGCGGGCCACCAAGCGCACTTGCGCCAGAGATGACAAGACCGGCGGTGCGCCCATGCCCATGCTGTCGCTCAATGCAAAGGGCACCGGCCAGGATGTGGGCGTGCCGCGCCAGATGGCCACGGGACGACGCGAGCCCTCTTCGGCCACGGCGTAAACGAACAAGGTGGCGTCCGCAGCGATCTGGCCCTGCACCTCGGGCGAGACACGCACCTCACCCCGAATGACCGGCTGGGCATCGCCCGCCAAAGAGGCAGACGGTGCCGATGCGCTTGGGGCTGCCGGCGCCATCTCCGCCACTTGAGCCAAGGCTTGCTGCAGGCCTTGCGCCGCCTCGCTCTCGGGCGGCACCAGACTCAAGGCACGTTGCCAATAGCCTTGGGCCGCCGCGTGCTGTTTTTCAGACCAGGCCGCACTGCCGGCCAGCACCAAGGCGTTCAAGTGCATCGGCTGCACGCGCAACACCTCCTGGATCCACTGCCAGGGCGCCCCGGCGTACACACCCCCTGAGCTCAAGGCTTTCATCTGCGCGCGCTCGATCCACAGATCGGGCTCGGGCGACAAAGTCAGCACACGCGCCAGAGCTTGCTCGGCCTGCGCGTGCGCGTTTTGCGCGGCATGCAAACGCGCGAGGGTCAGCCAGGCCTCGGCATCCTGAGGGCGTTGTTGTGAGGCTTGTTGCCACACGCGGGTTTGCTCGGCCAGTTGTGCGGGCGTGGTGGCGGTGATCTGCACACGCTGACTCAAAGGCAAGGGCCACCAGGTCTGCGGTGCACCCAGCTGCAGATAACTCAGGCCGCTGAGCACAACCAGGGCTGCAACGATCCAGAGCCAGCGCTCTGGCGTTGAGACCTCGGGACTCGCGCCCTGCGCCAGCGCCGCGTCGGCCAACACATGGCGCAGCACCTCGTCGCGTGTGGCGGCGTGCTGGGCCGTGTTCAAGCGGCCTTCGGCCAAGGCATGGTCCAGATCGATCAGGTGCTGCTGCTGGATGCGACGGTGGGCTGCAGCCTGGACATCGCTGCCCATGGACGTCTCGGCATCGGCTGAAGTGCCCGCCTGTTTTTTCAGGCCACGGTGCAAGACCCAGGCGGCCAGGGCAGCAAGCAGCAGCAAGGCGAACAACAAACCCAAGCCAGGTGGCACCAATGTCATCAGGACTCCAGCAGTTGGCGAACGCGCTCGCGTTCGGTGTCGGTCAGGGGCTCAGGCGCAGCCGGGGTGCGGCGCATCCAGCGCCAAGCCACGGCCAGCGCGCCCAACAGCAGGGCAAAGGGGCCAAACCACAGCAGCCAGGTGACGGGCTTGACCTCGGGTTTGTAGAGCACGAAGTCACCGTAACGGCTGACCAGAAAACTGCGGATGTCGGCATCGCTTTGGCCTTGCTCGATCAGGCTGCGCACCTCACGCCGCAGGTCCACCGCCAGCTCGGCGTTGGACGAGGCGAGCGATTCGTTCTGGCACACCAGGCAACGCAACTCGGCCGCGATGTGGTCCCAACGCGCTTTGACGGCGACCGACATGGGCGCGTCGGGGTGCGCCACCACCGCTGCGCCCGCATTCGGCAAAGCCGCCTGCACCTGCGGCATGGCGACGCCGCCATGGGCCGCAGAACCCGGGACTTGCGCCCCCACGCAACTGCCCCACAGTCCAACGCTGGCCAACACCCAGGCCATGACCGCGCGCGTCATGGCAAGCTCCTGAGCAGCGGCAACAATTGGTGCTGCACCACCTCGGGCGTCAAGGCCCCGGCATGCTTGAAACGCACCACGCCCGCACGGTCGACCAGGTAGGTTTCGGGCAAACCGTACACGCCAAAATCCATGCCCACACGGCCATCCATGTCGAGCAGATTCACGCCAAAGGGCTGGCCATTTTTTTGCAGCCAGGCCTGGCTGCGGGCTGTGGCTTTTTGCAACGCCTCGGCGCTTTGCGGGTCCTGGCCCGACAGTTCCGAAGCCTGCAATTCCTTGTAATTGATGCCCAGCATCTGCAGCCCCGGTTGAAGCGACAAGGCCATCAAGATCGGGTGCTCATCCTTGCAACCCGCGCACCAGGTGGCCCACAGGTTGACCAGTGTGACTTGCCCTTTGAATTGCGCCGCGTTGAACACGCCCGGCCCGCCCACCACCGGCAACTGGAATGCCGGCGCGGGTCGGCCGATGAGCGGCGAAGGAATCTCTTGCGGGTTGCGCGTCAGGCCCACGGCCAAAAACGCCACCATGCCCAAAAACAGCGCCAGCGGAGCGAACACCCAGCGTGGCATGCGCTGGCTGGGGGCATTGACAGAAGGTGCGCTCATGCCACGGCGCCTTTGGCCACACCAGCCGACCCCAAAGCGGCAGGCGCAGCGCCTCGCAGCGCTGACACACCCGCGCCCTTGTCGGCATGCGCGCTGGGGGCACGGGCTGATGAAGCCGCCTGCCGGTAGCGCCGATCCAACGCCGCCAAACCACCCCCCAGCACCATGAACACCGCGCCCAGCCAGATCCACGACACATATGGCTTGTGGTAGACCCTGAAACTCCATTGCGGCGGCTCCCCCGCCAGAGGCTCGCCCAAAGACACATAGCGGTCGCGCCACAGGTTGCGGTCGATCGCGGCCTCGGTCATGGGCATGGCGCTCGACACATAGCGGCGCTTTTCGGGCCGCAAGGTGCCGACTTCACGCTCGTTACCCGGCTCGCCTTCAAACACCTTCATCTGCGCGCGCAAGGCCAAATAGTTGGGCCCCAGGTGGTTGTCCACGCCGATGAGCTGGTAGCGCACCCCGGCCACCGTGACCGAGTCGCCCAGCCCCAAGCGCACATCGCGCTCCACCTGAAAGGATTTGACGCCCGTGATGCCCAGCACCAGCACCGCCACGCCCAGGTGCGCGACCTGCATGCCCCACCAGGCCAGGCCCGGCGATCCGGGCAGGCGCAAGCGCTGCACGATTTGCCAAGCACCCGACAGCACGATCCAGCCGCCCAGCGTGCCGCCCATCACCGTGAGCCAGCCGCCTGCGGTGGTCACGGCCCCAGCATCCTGCGGCGCAGCGCCCCAAGTGGCCCAGGCACTGGCCGCCAACAGCGCCAGCGCCCCCGGCACCAGCACCGAGCGCACCGCCGCCCAACGCGCCACATGCCAGGGCACCACCGTGCCCGGCACCATGGCCAAGAGCAGCGGCACCATCAGCGGCACGAACACGCGGTCGAAATACGGCGGGCCGACCGAGAGCTTGCCCAGGTTCAGCGCGTCGATGATGAGCGGGTACAAAGTGCCCAGCAACACCGCCGCCATGGCCACCACCAAGAGCACGCTGTTGAGCAGCAAAAACGATTCGCGCGAACCGGCCACGGGTTGAGAAGCATGGGCCCACTGCGGCGCGCGCCAGGCAAACAAGGTCAGCGACACACCCACCACCACGACCAAAAACAGCAAGATGAACACGCCCCGCCCCGGGTCGGTGGCGAAGGCGTGCACCGAAGTCAGCACGCCCGAGCGCACCAGGAAAGTGCCCAGCAGGCTGAGCGAAAACGCGCCAATGGCCAAGAGCACCGTCCAGGCTTTGAACTGGTCGCGCTTGTCGGTGACCATGAGCGAATGAATGAGCGCGGTGGCCACCAACCACGGCATGAGCGAGGCGTTTTCCACCGGGTCCCAAAACCACCAGCCGCCCCAGCCGAGTTCGTAATAGGCCCACCACGACCCCAAAGCGATGCCCAGCGTCAAAAAGCCCCACGCCGCCACGGTCCAGGGCCGCGCCCAGCGCGCCCAGGCGGCGTCCAGCCGCCCCGACAGCAGCGCCGCCATGGCAAACGCAAAAGCCACCGACAAACCCACATAGCCCATGTAGAGCATGGGCGGGTGGATCACCAGACCCGGGTCTTGCAACAAAGGCGTCAAATCGCGCCCCTCGGACGGCGCCGGAAACTGCCGCGCAAACGGGTTGGACAGCGTGAGGATGAAGGTCAGAAAACCCACCGACACCGCGCCCATCACGCCCAGCACCTGCGCCACCAAAGCCTGCGGCAAGCGTCTGGAAAACGTGGCCACGGCCACCGACCACAGCGCCAGCATCAACACCCACAAAAGCAGCGAGCCTTCGTGCCCGGCCCAAATGGCTGAGAGTCGATACGGCGTGGGCAGCAAGGTGTTGGAGTGGTGGGCCACGTACTTGACGCTGAAGTCATGCACAAAGAACGCGTGCCACAAGGCCCCGAAGGCCAACACGATCAAAACCAACTGCAAGACCGCCAAAGGCCGCGCCAGCGCTTGCCAGCCCGCACGCCGCGCCGACAGGCTGCCCCACAGCGGCAGCACCGCTTGCAGCACGGCAACCCAGGCCGCCATGATCAAGGCCATGTGGCCCACTTCAGGCCACATGCTTGGCTCCTGTGCAAGCGGCGGCGGTCATCGCTGCACCGCCGCGCCCATGCGGGCCTTGGCCGCCTCGTCCAGCGCGTGCTGGGCTTCGGGCGGCATGTAGTTTTCGTCGTGCTTGGCCAGCACCTCGCTGGCCACGAACTGCAGCCCCCCATCCAGGCGGCCTTGCGCCACCACGCCCTTGCCCTCCTTGAACAAATCGGGCAGCAGGCCCACATAGCGCACGGGCACCTCGCGCTGCGTGTCGGTCACCACAAAAGCCACCGCCATGCCATCGCGCTGGATGCTGCCTGCCTTGACCAGACCCCCGACACGAAAGTGCCCTTCTTTGGGCGCTTCACCCGCCACCACCTGGGTGGGCGTGAAGAAGAACACCAAATTGCTCTGAAAAGCGTTGAGCACGAAATACGCCGCACCGCACAGCAGCAGCAAGCCCAATCCGATGCCCAGACCTCGTTTGTGACGGCTTTTCATGAAGCTTCTCCGGCCGATGCATCCATGGCTTCACACACTTCGTCCAGCGCCTGCTGACGGCCCATGCGCGCCAGCCACACTTCGAGTGCCAGCAAAGCCGCACTCACGCCCATGCTGCCCCACACATACACGCCATAGCCGCCCATGGCCCAAAACTCGGATGCGCTTTGCCACATCATGCGGCACCTCGCAATGCGCGTTGCGCGCGGTGTGCCAACACCTCGGGCAGTTGCTGCACCCAAGCCGCCTGACTGTCGCGCGCCAAGATCAGACTGCGCACGCGCCACAAAGCGATGGCCGCCGCGTACAACCACACCGCCAAGCTCATCAGCAGCATGCCGCTCAGCATGATGCTGGCCATGCGCGGCGATTGCGTGAGCGAGACCGACGCACCCTGGTGCAGGGTGTTCCACCACTTGACCGAAAAATAAATGATGGGCACATTGACCGCCCCCACCACCGCCACCAAAGCCCCCGCGCGGTCCGAGCGGCGCGGGTCTTCGATGGCCGAGGTCAGTGCGATGTAGCCCAAATACAAAAACAGCAAGATCAGCATCGAGGTCAAGCGCGCATCCCACACCCAATAGGTGCCCCACATGGGCTTGCCCCACAAGGCCCCGGTCCACAGCGACAAAAACGCCAGCAAGGCCCCGGTGGGCGCGAGCGCCCGCGTCATCAGGCCCGACAAGCGCGTGTTGAACACCAGACCCAAGACACTCCAGAACGCCATGGCCAGGTAAATGACCATGGCCATCCACGACACGGGCACATGGATGTAAATGATGCGGTAGGCCTGGCCCTGCTGCGCGTCGGACGGCGCGGCCATGAAGCCCACCCACAAACCTGCCAGCGCCAGCGCGGTGGCCAGCAGCGCCAGCCAGGGCCACAGGCGACCGGCCAGGGGGTAGAAGTGCTGCGGCGCGGCGTAATGGAAGAGCTTCATGGTCAATCCCTCATTCCAGCGCCAGGCGCAAAGCCGCCGCACAGGCCCAGGGGCTGAAGGCCGCTGAACCGAGCAAAAGCGCCAACAAGACCGAGACATGCGCTTCTGCGCCCAGGCCGCGCATCTGGGCATCCACCGCGCCCGTGCCGAACACCAGCACCGGCACATACAAGGGCAAAAGCAAGAGCGACTGCAGCACCCCGCCGCCACGCACGCCCAAAGTCAGCGCCGCACCGATCGCCCCAAGCAGTGACAGCACCGGTGTGCCGATCAAGAGCGTGAGCACCAGCATGCCCAAGGCCTCTGGCCCCAGGCCGAACTGCAGCCCCAACAGCGGTGACAGCAGCACCAAAGGCAAACCCGAGATCAGCCAATGCGCCAGCAGCTTGGCGCTGACCAGCCAAGGCAGGGGCGCGGCCGACAGCGCCAGCTGCTCCAAGCTGCCGTCCTGGTGGTCGGCTTCGAACAAACGGCCCAGGCTGAGCATGCTCGCCAGCAAGGCCGCCACCCACAACACGCCCGGCCCGATCAGGCGCAGCGTGGCGGGTTCCGGGCCAATGGCCAGCGGAAACAAGGCCGCCACCAAGACAAAGAAAAACACCGCACCCAACCACTCGGCCTTGCGCCGCAGGGCCAGGCGAAGGTCGCGCCGCAGCACACCGCCCATGGCCAGCCATGGGCTGGGCAGCGCGGGCGCAGGCGCGTGTACCGGGATGGTGATGGCCGAGGCATTCATGCGCGGCCCAACTGCAAGCGTGCACCCGGGCCTTGCAGGCCCACATCGTGGTGGCTGGTCATGACCACAGCACCACCCGCGTCCACATGCGACTGCAACAAGGCGCGGGCCGTGGCGGTGGCCTGCGCGTCCAGGCCCACCAGGGGTTCGTCCAAAATCCACAGCCGCGCGGGGCTGGTGCGCAAACGCGCCAAAGCCACGCCTTGCCGCTGGCCTTGCGACAAGACCCGTACCGGCAAATGCGCCCGGCTTTGCAAGCCCTGCGCGGCCAAGGCTTGCAGCGCCTGCGCGCGGCTGAGCGCCAAACCGCTGACCTGAGCATCGGCGCAGAGGTTTTCACAAGCGCTCAGATCGGGCTTGAGGCCCAGCGCGTGACCGATGTAATGCAGCACCGAACGGTCGGGGCGCAGGTGGGCAGAAGTGGAAGAGGAGGAAGAGCGGGCCGACTCGGTGTTGCCCGGTGCGGGCCAGATCACCTGACCGCGCGCCGCCGGGGACAGGCCGCACAAGATGCGCAACAAACTGGTTTTGCCGCAGCCGTTGCCACCTTCAATGTGCAACCAGCTGCCTGCCGGCACGGAAAAGCTGACGCCCTCGAACAGTGTCCGCTGGGCCTTTTGGCAGGCCAGGTCCATCGCTGTGAGCACCCAAGACGCCATGAAAAGGCTTTCCGGTCGGTTGAAGACAAAGCGAAGTGTAATGATAGATTGACACTTTGTGTGTTCATTCCCTTGATAAAGCGGGCAAATCAGGGCAAACCCGTAGAAGAAACAAGCCAACAAAGCCATTGGCCCATGAAAAAACCGCCCAAAGGCGGTTTTTTCATGGGGTCTGAGCCCTTTCGGGCGACAGGATGGGTCAGGCCTTTTTGGCCCAAGCCGAGCACCAGCCTTTGGCGGCCACTTGCTTGCCCGCGAACAGCGGGCAACCACCGGCTGCAGCACCGGCCTTGGCCTGGAACAAGGCGCAGTTGGCGCAGTTGTTGCCCGCAGCGTACTTGGGGTTCTTGGCCTTGTCCACTTTGGTGGCGTCGGCTTTGTAGGCCAGGCCCACAGCCTGTGGGTCTTTTTCATCCAGTATGGCTTGGGCGGAGGCTTCGCTCACGGCCAGAACGGCAGTAGCGGCCGTGGCCACTTGCATCATGAACACGCGGCGTGTCGAGGAAAGAGAAGAAAAACGGGACATGAAAAACTCCTGAAAGAAATGGTCAGAAATTACTGAACAGTTCATTGTGCGCCAGAACAGTCACCTTGTCATGCAGGGCTTGATACTTGAGCAAAACACACAGGAAAGCCCTGCTTTTTGAATGTCAACCGTTGTGGACACACCCATGTCAGAATGCGACAGATCTTCACACCTGTCTTGCAAAGGTTTTGACATGCTGCAACTGCTCATCGGCCTGGTCCTGTTTTTAGGCATCCACTCGCTGCAAAGCCTCGCACCGCAAGTGCGCCAGAACGCCATCACCCGTTGGGGAGCGCTGGGTTTCAAAGCGGTGTATGCGGCTGTGTCGTTGTTGGGGCTTTATTGGTTGGTTCAAGGCTATGGCCAGGCGCGCCTCGATCCGGTGGTGCTGTGGACGCCGCCACGGGGCATGCAGCACGCCACCATCTTGCTGATGTGGGTGGCCATGGTCTTGCTGGTGGCCACCTACGTGCCCGGCAACCAAATCAAAGCCAAACTGCGCCACCCCATGACCTTGTCGGTCAAGGTCTGGGCGCTGGGGCATTTGCTGTCGAACGGCAACCTGGCCGATGTGCTGTTGTTCGGGGGGTTTCTGGTCTGGTCGGTGCTGGTGTTCCGCGCCGCCCGCCAGCGCGATCGCCTGAGCATGCACACTGCACCCGAGGGCAAACTGCTCGGGACTTTGCTGGCCGTGGTGGTGGGCACCGGGGTGTGGGCCGCTTTCCTGATGGGTGGTTTGCACCTCTGGCTGGTGGGCGTGATGCCGTTCACCCGCGCTGGCTGAGCTCCAAGCGCCCGTGCAGCCGGCACACCCCATCGCCGCGTTCGCCGACGCGGCCCCCGCCCGCAAACTGTGCACCGACTGCGGCCTGTCGCGCACCAACGACCCCAAGCGCTGCGGCCAGGCTTGCCAGTTCATCCAGCCCGATTACCCGGGCCTGGAGCGCCGCGTGCATGGCCGTGTGCGCCAACAAGGCACCTCGGCGCAACCAGCCCGGCCCGATGAGTTGTTCTTTGGGCCTTACCAAAAAATCCTGAGCGCGCGCCTGGACCCACCGACTCAGGGCGCGCAGTGGACCGGCATCACCACCCGCCTGGCCGAAGTGCTGCTCGAACAAGGCCTGGTCGACGCCGTGATCGCCATGGCCGCCGACCCCAACGACCGATGGCGGCCACGCCCGGTGCTGGTCACCCGCGCCGAAGACATGGCGCAGTGCCGGGGCATGCGCATGGGCTACGCGCCGCTGCTCAGCCTGGTGGAACCCGCGCTCGCCCAAGGCCACAAGCGCCTGGCCGTGATCGGCATCCCCTGCCAGATTTACGCCCTGCGCGCCATCCAGCCGCAGCTCGAACGCGAGCAAGGCCTGGAGCAGCTCTACGTGATCGGCACGCCCTGCTCGGACAACACCACCACCGACAACTTCCACCAATTTTTGAGCCTGATTTCGGACCAGCCGCAGGACATCAGCTACGTGGAGTTCCGCGCCGATTACAAGGTCGAGGTGCGCACCGACCAGGGCGAGCAACGCCTGATCCCGTTTTTGAACCTGCCGCTGTCCACCCTGCCGCCCGACTTTTTCCCGCTCACCTGCCGCACCTGCGTGGACTACACCAATGTGCTGGCCGACATCACCGTGGGCTACATGGGCGGGCATGGCCAGCAGTGGTTGCTGGTGCGCAACGCGCGCGGGCAAGCGGTGCTGGACGGCATTCAGGCGCAATTGGTCACCAGCGCGCCGATCAGCCGGGGCAAACGCGATGGCCCGGTGCGCGGCTTCATGGCCAATACCGAGCGCGCTGCCGGGGGCCTGCCGCTGCGGCGCATGCCCGTCTGGATCAAACCCCTGGTCAACTGGCTCATGCCCCGGGTGGGCCCGCGCGGCCTGGAGTTTGCACGCGCCCGGGTCGAGATGAAGGCCATCGAGTCCATCTTGCACCTGCGCCGTGAGGCCCCTGCGCGCATCAAAAACATGCTGCCGCAGCACGTCTGGGACTTGGCGGCGCGTTATGGCCTGAAACCCGAATCTGACAAAGTGGACGCCTCCGCCAACAAACTGTAAATTTAACTTGACACTTTGCCATGTCTTTTGGATGATGGGCCGAGAACAGTTTTGCGGAACGCCCCATGGCATTGACCTTCCCTTTTGCGGCCATCGTTGGTCAAGATGAAATGACCCTCGCCATCCAGGTGGTGGCGGTCGACCCCTCAATCGGTGGCGTGCTGGTCTTGGGCGACCGGGGCACCGGCAAATCGACTGCCGTGCGCGCCCTGGCCGACCTGTTGCCCCCGATTTCGGTCGTCAAAGGCTGCCCCTACCGCTGCGACCCGGCCAAGCCCGCAGGCGCCTGCCCGGTTTGCCAAGCACGCGACCCCAAAGCCAAAACCCCAACCGAACGCCAACCCGTGGCCGTGGTCGACCTGCCTTTGGGCGCGACCGAAGACCGCGTGGTCGGCGCGCTGGACCTTGAAAAAGCCCTGTCGCAAGGCGTGAAGTCTTTCGCCCCCGGCCTGCTGGCCCAGGCGCACCGGGGCTTTTTGTACATCGACGAGGTCAATCTGCTGGACGACCACCTGGTGGACCTGCTGATCGACGTGGCCGCCTCGGGCGAAAACCTGGTCGAGCGCGAAGGGCTGAGCGTGCGCCACCCCGCCCGCTTTGTGCTGGTGGGCAGCGGCAACCCCGAAGAAGGCGAATTGCGCCCGCAACTGCTGGACCGCTTTGGCCTGTCGGTGCAGGTGCGCACCCCGCAAGACCTGGCGCTGCGGGTGAGCATCATCAAACGCCGCGACGCCTTCGACAAAGACCCCGCCGCCTTCAAAGCGCTGTGGCACAAGGACAACCAGAAACTGCAAAAGCGCATCCTCAAAGCGCGTGAGCTGCTCGATGAGGTGCAGGTGAGCGACGACATGCTGATGCTGTGCGCCCGCCTGTGCCAACAGCTGGGCACCGACGGCCTGCGCGCCGAGCTCACGCTGCTGCGCGCCACCCGGGCGTACGCCGCGCTGCAAGGCCACCAAGCCGTGAAGGCCGAGCACCTGCAAAGCATGGCCCCGCTGGCCCTGCGCCACCGCCTGCGCCGCAACCCGCTGGACGACACCGACTCGGGCGCGCGCGTGAAGCGCAGCTTGCAAGAAGTGCTGGCCGCCTGAATTGGCTGCACGCATGGCCCGCGAAGCCCCACCACCGTCCACGCCTTCCGACCCGCTGGAGCGCTGGAACGATGCGCTGACGGCGCTGCAACTGCTGCAACTCGACCCACACGGTTTTGGCGGCGTGTGCCTGCGCGCACCGCACGGCCCGGTGCGCGAGCGCTGGCTGCAAGCGCTGGCGGGCTTGGGGCTCGGCTTGGTGAAAGTACCCGGCTCGGTGGACAGCGAGCGGCTGCTGGGCGGCATCGACCTGGCCCACACCCTGCAAACCGGGCAACTGCACATGCAGGCGGGCCTACTGCAACAAGCCGACCAAGGCCTGGTCTGCCTGCCCATGGCCGAACGCCTGTCGCCCGCCCTGCTCGCGCCTTTGGCGCAAGCGCTGGAGCAAGGCCAGGTGCCGCCCACCCGCCACAGCGCCGCCCCCACACCCA
>Ga0255127_1001034_pt1 | contig 11935 bp, 5 predicted proteins | sample Law_Miss_RepB_8d_FD_188555 | JGI IMG/M metagenome (GOLD analysis project Ga0255127, IMG submission 188555) | Freshwater microbial communities from St. Lawrence River, New York, United States - Law_Miss_RepB_8d | ecosystem: Environmental > Aquatic > Freshwater > River | place: USA: New York...
GGCTCGTCATCCTCGGGTTCCGATCGTCGTTGCGCGCGGGCGGTCCACGCCGCCGCGCGCAACGACGATCGGAACCCGAGGATGACGAGCCATGCCACGAGCACGCGCGGGATGAAGAAGTAGCGGTCGCCATTCACGAGGTTGTCGTCCTGCCAGAGGTCGGCCCGCACCCGCCAGGCGCAGGCGGCGGTGAGGAGGAGGAGCGTCGCGACGAGCAACGCGCGGTCGGCCCGGTCGCGGCCCGGCTGGAGGGCGGCGACCGCCAGCAAGGAGAGGAACGCCATGCCGCCCGCGGCGTGCGCCCAGACGGGCAGGGCGCGCACGGCCTCGGGGCCGAAAAAAGTCCATGTCACGAGCCGGCTCCCCAGCACCGAGAAAAACATCAGCGGGCGGAGCGGTTCCCCGGCTCCGTAAAGCGTGGGCCCGGTGCCGAGCGCGAGCGCGCCCTGCACCGCGGCGCACACCACGACGACGCCGAACGCCAGCGAGGGGTCGAGGCTTCTCTCCCGCCACGCACGCCAGGCGAACAAAGGCGCGAGCACCGCGGCGAACGGACCGTTGAGACCTACGACGCCAAGGATAAACAGGTCGCCGGTGCGCGCCCTGGCCGACTTCGGCGGCTCGAGGAACAGGTGCGCCACGAGGAAAAACGCGGTGATCCACTGCAGGTTGGTGAGGTTGATCAGCACCTCGCCGGTTCCGACCACCAGCGGTACGGCGAGCATGAGCGCGGGCTTCGCGGGCAGACGGACGCGGGTGGACGCGATCCGCAGGAAGAGTCCGACCGTCACCGCGAAGGAGCACCCGTTGTAGACGGCGGGCCACCACGCGACGTCGGTGCTCCGGAGCGACAGCCAGGCGACAAGGCGCGGCAGCAGGTGCAGGTAGCCGTTGTAGGGCTCCCACCAGGAGCGCAGTCCGAGCTGCTCCGCCTGCACGAGGAAGATGCTCCCGTCCTCCGCCCAGAGCTGCGGTGTGTGGAGCGCCCAGGGTTTTCGGAGCGCGAGGAGCGCTGCGGCCGCCGCGACGCTGGTGAGCAGCGCGACGGAGCCACGGCATGCGGCGCCTCGGGCGAGTGCGGTCTGGATGAGCAGAAACGCGAGCGCCGTGAGCGCGAGGGGGCGGAGGGCGCCGATCGCGTGGGCAATCCATCCCGGCCACGCGCGATAGGGATGGGAGAACGCCACCCAACCGAATGTCGCTTCGCCGGCATCCTCCGCCACGATCCGCACCGCCACAGCTGCGTCCGGACGCGGTAGCGCCCACTCGCGCCAGGATTCGCGCGGGTCGGGGCCGGCATAGGAAAACGGGGAGATCACGCCGGCGGCGTCGCGGAACTCTGCGCGCAGCTGCTGGCCGGGATTTCCCGGATAGCCGGCGACTGCGATCCGCACCACGGGTCGCGAAGGGCGAAACCAGGCGCTTTCGGCCCGGCCTTTGGCGCGGTCGCCATCGGTGAAAGAGGTGGCGCGCTGCACGCGTTCGAGGCGCAGCGGGTCGTTGAGCTCGTGGTAACCCGCCGGCGGAGCAAAACTCCCGGTCACCCACGGCAGACCGGTGGCGCCGTCGGCGCGGGGCAGTTCCCGCGGGACGGGGATCAGGCGGGAGACCAAGGGCGCCAGCAACGCGATCAGCAGCAGTGCCATCGCGGCCACCGCGTTGCGCCCAGGCGATTGCGTCGATTGCCCCGGGGTGCTCATCGCTGACGTGGCGCCGGCCGGCCCGGGTAATGCAGCGTCCATCCGTCCGGCAGGATCGGGATGTCGGCGGGCGTTCCGTTTCGGATGGGTTCGCAGCGCTCCGCCCAGCGGAAATCCGGCGACGCGGGGAAGCGGTACCCGGGCAGATGGGTGAACAATGCCAACAGCAACGCGAACCGGCTGGTCAGCGCGGCCGCTCGCCCGGCGGCGTCCAGCTCGAGGGCCAACAACCAGAACAGGATGACGCGCGCGTGAAAAAAGTACCGGTCGCTGAACGCGAGGTCGTCGCCGGTCCAGGTGTCGGGTCGCATGCGGATGAAGCCGGCGGTCATCAGCAGTGTGCCCGCGGTGAGTAGCGCGGCGCGGGTGAAGCGGCCGGATTCCGCCCGCGCCGCGCGCCAGATCAGGAAGCCGAGGGCGGTGGCGCCGAGGGCGACTTGGACGATCGAGGGAAGGTCGCGCGCGGCGGTCGGTCCGAGCAGCGGCCAGACGACGAGGCGGCGGGCGAGCGCCACGGCGGCCGTGACGGCGTCGAGGGGCGCGTGCTGGTGCTCGAAGGTGATCGCGGCGTGGTGGAGGCAGGCGCCTTGGATCGCCGCGCAAAGTCCGGCGAGCGCCAGCACCGCGAGGTTGTCCCCATGGCGGTCGCGCCACCAGCGCCACGCGAACAACGGAAACAGCGGGATGATAAACGGTCCGGTCAGCCCGAAGAGCGCGACGAGCGTGAGGTCGGCCGCGCGCTGGCGGTGTCCGGCCGGCCGGACGATGAGCGTCTGCTGTAGCAAAAGCAGCGCGCCGGCCCACTGGGCGTTGGTGAGGTTGAGGAAAATCTCCGGCGTCTGCACCGCGAGCAGCACTCCGGCCGCGAGCCAGGGCCGGTGGGGCAGGTTGAGGCGCGGCGAGAAAAGGCGCGCCAGGACGCCGAGCCAGACCACGAAGGCGACGGAGTTGTAGAACGCGGGCCACCACGCGACATCGAGGACCCGGTCCGCCACCCACGCGGTGAGACGCGGCAGCGTGTGCAGGTAGCCCATGTAGGGATGGAGCACGGCCGCGAGTCCATGGGCGTCCTGCCCCAGCAGGAAGACGCTGCCGTCCTCGGCCCAGAGCTGGGGTGCCGCGAGGGCGTCAGGCCGGCGCAGGAGGAGCAGGCCCGCGAGGCCGGCCAAGACCCAACCGTTACGCCGCGGTTCGCGCCACCAAGCCGCAAGTTTCGGAACGAGTCCGGAGGTTGGGAAGGGAGTTCCCGGCATGGCAGCGGTTCAGTGGAGCCGGTAAGCCTCGATCAACTCGCGCGCGCGCCGTGTGGACAGGAAGGGAATGCCCGGCACGGCACCCTCGGCGGGAGCGTCGTTCCGGCGCAGCAGCAATTCGCGGGTGTTGCGGCCGCGATTTTGGGCGAAGCCTTCCGCGGCGGCGGGCCAGCCCCACGCAGCCAGCAGGATGGCGAGAGCGAGCGCGGTGGCGGCGACGGATCGGCGGTAGCGATCGAACGGCGCCAGCCAGTTTTCCAAGGCGAGGGCGAGGAAGGGCAGGAAACAGAGCAGCGCGGTGTAATAGTAGCGCTCGCTGTTGGCCGCGGGCAGCCCGGTGTGGTGGCGCCCGATACCGAGCAGCGCGGCGTTGCCCAGGTCGAGCAGGAGCAGTAGGACAAGCAGCCGGCGTTGCGGCATGGTGGCGGTGCGCAGTACGGCCACGATGACGGCGAGTTTCACGACGCCGAGCGTCATGATCAGCGGCCAATGCCATGACACGGCGCCGAGCAGCCGGTGCAGCGGGGCGACGGACCAATGACAGAACGCGAAAGCGGCGACGTCTCCCAGGTGCCCGCCCAGCGCGCGATGGTTGCCGGCAGCCGCGAAAAAGATCACGGCCCCGATCGCGAGCGCGGGGAGGGCGGCCGTGAGGGCATCGCTCCAGCGTTCACGCCACGGGCGCTCGTTCGCCACCCACGGGAACAGCACCGCGGCGGCGAGCGCCAGGCCGGTGAGCACGCCACGCGAGAACGCCAGCGCGCTCGCGGCGGAGAACGCCGCCAGCAGGAGCCGGCGGCGCCAGGCGGAGGAGGCGGACCGAGTGTGAATCCCGGCGGCGGCCAAGAAGAACAAGGTCGCGAGCAGCGCCGACCATTGCACGGACCACGCGAGCGACTCGAGATTGGCGGAGGATACGGCGAACAGCGCCGCGGCGAAAGCCACCGGTAGCGGAGCGAAGCCCGCCGCGAGCAAAAGGCGCGCGAGGAGCGCGGCGTTGAGCGCGTGGGTAAGCCAGAGCGCCGCGATCATCGGCCGGTAGTCGCCGCCGCCCGCGAAAACCAGGCTTCCCCAGAGCGCCTTGAACAGCGGGACGAAGTTCTCCGCGAAAGGCACCATCATCCACCGCCCGAAGCCCAGGCGCTGGATCTGGTCGAGCAGATCCCAATCGTCACCGAACCACCAGAGGTCGGCCAGAGCGCGGGCGCAAAGCACGCCCGGCAACAGCGCCAGCCCGGCGGCGATCCAAGGCAGCGCCGCCCGCCAAGCGCTTTCACCCGTCGCGATTGTGGCTGTCGGCGCGGAATGCGGGGCGACGGCTTCGGGCCGGGCCTCGCGCCAACCGCGCACGATGATGGCGATGAGCACCAGTCCCGCGGTTGCACCCAGCATGGTGGCTCCGGAAGACACATCCCCTCCCACGATCCCGCTGGCCGGTGCCCACGTGGTGAGAAGGGTGAACATCTGCGCCGCCGTGATGACCGGAAGCCAGATCCGGCCGGCCGCGTGAAACCACGCGGAAAGCAGCACGAAGGCCCCCAGCATCATGGCATAGGATCCCTGGTGAATGACGGTCTGATTGGCGTCGAACATCAGCCCGCACCAGAGGGGTACCGTCAGTGCCGTCCAACCGAGCAGCGCGAGGTGCAGCCGTCGCTCGGTGTGCCTGGCGGGAGGCTGCAGGTTGCGCCACGCGAACGGCAGGAGCAGCAGGCCGAAGAGCCACCACGTGAGCGCGCGACCTGCGAGGAAGAACTCCTGGTTCCGGCGGTCCATGGCGGCCGCGGGCGCGGTCTCGAGGAGAGCCGCGGTGCGGCCGTCGTTCTGCAGGGCTAGATTACGCGCCTTGTTGGTGAGGATCTGCTCCCAGGTCAGCTTGGCGTAATTCTCGCGGATCGTCGGCCACACGCCGCGGTCGTCCTTCGGGATCTGCCCGCCGAGATGCCACTTGAGGAGTCGGTTGCCCGGGGGATCGTAGAAGCGCTGGTAGGCGACCCACGGAGAGGCGATGAGCACGAACAGGAGCGAGGCCTTAAGCCATTCGCGCCATTCGCCGCGGCAGCAGCGCCAGAGCACCCACGGCGCCAGCGCGAGGAAGGAGAACGCCACGCCTCCGTGGGAGAGCCAGGCGGCTCCGGCCAGCGCCGCGCCGAGCAGGACGCGGCGGCCGCGCGCGAGCGTCGCGCCGGGCGCCAGCCAGAGCGCAAAGGCCCCGCCGGCGAACGCCGCGGCGGAGAGTTTGGGCCAGGTGAAGACGGTGTTCTGCAGGAAGAAGCCGCTGAGGGCCAGGGCCGCGGTCCACGCGGCGGCCGCCCGCGATCCCACCCCGAGCATGCGCAGCAGCGCGAAGGCGGCGGCGACCCAGGTGAGCTGGAACCACACCGCCGCCGTGCCGCTCGCCGCCCGCGGGTCGAGACCCGCGGCCTCGAGCGTTCGCCACGTGATCAACTGCCAGCCCGTCTGCAGCGGGGGACGGTCGCTCGACAGCCAGTCGGTTTCGGCCTGCTTCAGCGGCTGGCCCGCAATCAACCGCTCGCCGGCCTCGTGGGGCAGCTGGTTGTCCGTGGGCAGCTCCTGCCGGAACCGGTTCGCGGCAAGCTGGTAGAAATCGAGGGAGGACGGGAACAGGTGCAGCAGCGATAGATGCAGCAGTCCCGTGGCGAGGGTGAGCAGCACGACGGGCCGGACCTCGCTTTCCGCCTCCGGACCGAGACCGGTTCCGCGCCGGCCGAACCACGCGGCCCCCGCGAGTACGGCGAGCGCGGCCGCGAGACCCGCGCCTGGTCCCGTGAAGTAGGCCCAGAAGACAAGATAGCCCGCGCCGGCGACGACCGCCGCGGCGGCAACCGGCAGCCACGCATTCGGGATCCAGTCGCGTCGTGCCAGCGCGCGCAGCGCGGCGCACCAGACGAGCCCCAGCAGCAACCCGTTGGCCGCCCAGGCCGCGAGGGTCTGCCAGAGCCCGGCGGGACCGTCGCCCACGCCGCCGCGCAGGGGCTCGGTGACGGCTATCCAGCCGCCGATCGCCTTTGCCTCGTCAATCGCGACGAGGGTGACCGACCGGCCGCGCCAGGCGGCGGGCAAATCCTGGTCGATGATCCGCCAGCGTTCGCCGACGGCGGGCGGTTTCAGGGGCACCGTCTCGGCGGTGCCGGCCAGTTCCAGCCTAAGCGTGTTCCCCGGGTACGGGGGGTAGCCGCCGACGGCGAGGCGCAGCCGGGCCGGTGCGGGAAAAGGCCCGAGCCGCAGCGCGCCGGTGTTTTCATCGGAACCGTTCCACGAGCCCCAGGCGCGCACCGGCGCATGGGTGACCAGCGGATCGCCTTGGAACCAGCCGCCGCCCTCGGTGAAGCGGCCTGTCGTCTCGGCCGCGAGGCCCGTGAATTGCGGTCCGGTGCGAAGCGAGAACCGCGCGACCGCCGCCAGAACGGCGCACACCAGGAGCGCGAGCAGGACGAGACGCGGGCGCATCCGCTAGAAGCGCTGGAAGCGGAACTTCGCCAGCGCCCAGAGCCAGGTCACGGGGTCGCGGAACATGGAGATCTTTTTCCCCTCCTTGAACGAGCGCGACTTGTAGCTGACGGGGATCTCGATCGGATGGTGGCCTCGGCGGATGAGCTTGATCAGCAACTCCCAGTCGAAATCGAAGCGGTTGCACTCGAAGTCCAGGCCCGCGAGGCAATCGCGGCGGAACACCTTGTACATCGTGAACGGGTCGCGGAGCCAGACGCCCAGCGAGACGTTGATGAGCAGGGTGAAACCCCAGTGCGCGCAATTCAGCACCAGCGCCTGCACGGGTTGGTCGGAGAATGTCCGGATCGCCCATCCACCCTGACCGTGGCGCGAGCCCAGCACGAACGACTGGCGGCCCGCGGCCAGCGGGGCCAGCAGCACATCGTAGTCATTCAGGTCGTACTCGAGATCGGCGTCCTGGATTAGCACCACGTCACCCGTCGCCGACGCCAGCCCGGTGCGGACCGCGAAACCCTTGCCGCGCGGGCGATCCTCGAGAATCAGACGCGCCCGCGGATGTTCGCGGAATTCCTCCACGATCGCGCGCGTGCCGTCGGTCGAATTGCTTTCGACGATGATGATTTCGAGCGTCCACCCCGGCACCTCCTTCGCGAGGATCGCCTCAAGGGCCGGCCGCGCCGTGGCCGCCTCGTTGTAGATGGGCACCACCACGGAAAGCGTGCCGTCGGTGATGGGCGGGAAGGGGCGTGGGTGCATCAGCGGGCTAGGCGCGTGTTCACGCTGGGGGGCGCGGTTTCACCGCGCAAGGCATCGCCGAGACGCCGTACAGCAGGTCCACGGCGGCGATCACGGGCGGCAGCCGCAGGGCGATCGAAGCCACGAAGCGCAGTAGCGGCCGGTGGCGCAGCGTCTTCAGCACCTTGAAGCGGATTGCCCCACGGTAACGCACCTTCACCGGACGCAGTCCGCTCCGGGTGTAGACGCGGGAGAGGGAATCGGGGTTGAACAGGCTCACGTGGATTTCCGGCGCGCAGTAATGGTGGGCAAGGCCCGCACGGCGGGCGGCCGGCGAGCCGAGGTTGCCGGTGGTCAGGAGCAGCAAACCGCCCGGACGCAGCAGGCGCGCCGCCAGCGCGACCGGCTCCTGCGGGAACGGCAGATGCTCGATCACCTCGATCATGCTGATCACGTCGAACGACCCTCCGGGCAGCGACGCGAGTTCCGCGAGGCTCAATATCTTCAGCCTGTCCTCCGAGCGGAGCCGATCGGCCCAGGAGCCGACGTCGTGCCCGGTCAGTTCCAGACTTCGCCCCGCCACGCGGCCGGTGTCGCGCAGGCATTTCAGCAGCGCCCCGGCGCCGCACCCGAAATCCAACCAGCGCAGCGGTTCGCCGGCTCGGCCCGGGGCGTTTTCGCGCCGCAGGAGACCGGCCGCGATCCCGACCAGGTCCTCGAGTTCGTGCCGCCGGTCGCTGGACCGCCAGTCGCGGTACTCGGTCTCGTAATCGACATAGGGATCCGGTCCCTCACCGCGGTAGTAGGCGTCGTCGTACACTCCGAACCCGGAGAAGGGCTCCACGAACAGCAGGCCGCAATCCGCGCAGTCGTGGAACGTGAAGACCCGACGAAGGTGCGCGCCGGTCTTCTCCCCGCGCGTCCGGGTGCGCGCGGATCCGCAGGCGCGGCAGGCCGGCGTGCTCATGCGCGGCGCGCCGGGCGGAGCGCGAGGAGCAGGGTCGCGGCGAGCAGCGCCGCGCCGAGGGCGGACAAGATCAGGTCGCGGGAAAGATCTCGCGGGTGGTAGCGAAGGGTCACCCGGTGCTCGCCGGCGGCCGGCACCGCGATCCCGTTGAAGGCGTGGTTAACGCGGACGACGCCGGCCTCCCGGCCATTAAGGGTCGCACGGAAGTCGCCGGGCCAGTGAGCTTCGAGGACCGTGATCACCCCGGGACCGTTGGCCTTCACCGTGAAAGAGGTGGAATTGGCGGTGAGTCGGTAATCGCGCGCGGGGTTCACCGTGGCACCGGTCTCAGCGCGGGGTACCGCCGAAAGCGTTCCTTGGGAGGAGTGATCCTTCCTCTGCAACGCGGCGAACGGCCGGCCGGCGGCCGCCCGGATGCGCGCGGCGAGCTCGGCGGGTGTCTCATACACCACCACCCGGTCGCTGAAGAACGCTCGCGGCCACGCGGTCGGGCTCTCGTAGACGTCGAGGTCCGCAGTGCGCACGAGGCGCAGGGCGCGGCCGAGCACGCCCTGGTCGCTCGCGAGGTCAAAATAGTGGCGCACGTTCAGGGCGTCGAAAAACGGCCGGACATTTCCCGCTTCGCGGGCCTCCGCGTAGAAGCGCCAATCCCACATGCGCGTGATGCCGGACGCGCCCATCAGTTCGCGCACAAACGGATTCACGAGCGCGTCGGGGCCGTGCACGCCTTCCAGCCCGTAGACACCGGTCCAGCCGGGGAAGAAATTACCATGCAGGCCGTAGCCGCGGGCCGGGGTTCCTTCCTGCGCGGCGCGAGCGGTCTCCATGGCCTCGGAGCGGGCGTGGAAATCGGCCCGGCGCGTCGGGCGGTTGACGAAGTCCTCGAAACCCAGTGCGGAATCGTGCGCGCCATGGCGCCAGAGGAGGAGAACCGTGCAGCCCGCGATCGCCAGGCCGGTGGCCGCGGTCAGACGTCGGCGGCGCAGAGCTAGGTGCGCGGCGACCGCGAGTCCGGTGAGCGCGGCGAGGAGTGCGATCAGGTAATCCAAGATGAACGGGTCGATCAGCAGGGTCCGCCCCGGCTGGTTCACGGTGAAGACCGGCCCGTAGATCGGGCGGTGGGCGGCGTGGCCGAACGCAAGCCATGCGAAGACTAGCCCGAACAGCAGGAGCCCGGCGATGATGAGGTCGTCGCGACCTTCGCGGGTGCCGAGTCGCCCGGCGGCCTGCGTGAAACCGACTCCGGCCAGCACGGCCCACAGGACGATCAGCACGCAGGAGAACGTGTTATCGAGGTGGGCGACGTTGCTCAGGAACGGGATCTTCACGATCCAGTCGGGGGAGATGAAACCGAAAGCGAGGGCCAGCGGCAGGAGGGAGCTGGCGGCGAGCGCCATGACGGCCGGCCGGTCGAATTGCCGCCGCAGCGTGGCGAGAAACAGGAGCAGCCCGCCGAGGAGCAGGAAGTTGAGTGACGGCGCGTAGACCTGGTTCCGCGAGAGCAGCGGGCGGTGGAAGATCTCGTCGAAGAGCCCGAGCAGCAGCGAAGGCTGCAGCTGGTAAGCGCTGGCGGCGTTGTAGCCCGTGTAGGCCTGGCGCAGGGTGTTCAGGAATGTGTTCCACACCGGCGCGGTGATGAGGACGAAGAGAAGCCCGAACCACGCGAGCGTCCCGAGTTTCGAGAACTTTTCGCGCCAGCCGCCGTGCCCCGCCAGCAGAACGCATAGCCCGGAGAAGTTCACACTGAGCAGCAGCATGTACGCCTCCTTCACCGTGCCGCTGTTCATCAGGGCTAGATTCGCCACCAGCAACCCGGCCGACCACAGCGTGACCCCGCGGCGATCCCCCGCGTTCGCCACGCGCAGCAGGCAGTAAAGGGGCCACGGGGCATAGCAGAGGCTGAAGTACGCCGGGTGGTTGATCCGGTAGAGGAAGAAGCCGATGAACGGCGCCGCGAAGGCGACGATCAAGGGGCCAAGGGAGGAAAGGACTAAGGGACTAAGGGACGGAGGGAGTGGGGGAGTGAGGGAATCAGAGAGTGAGGCGTGGGAGCCCGCCTCCGATCGCGCCTCGTCCTTTGGTCGGTTAGTCCCTTTGTCCCTTGGTCCCTTAGTTCTTTGGTCCCTTCGTCCCTCGATCAGCGCGAGTACGGCTAGTCCGAGTCCGGACGCGAAGAGCCACTTCGCGATCAGGTATTTCAGGTCCCAGGCCCAGGCGGCGCCGCGGGCCGCGATGACCAGAAAATGGAGCGGGTCGCCGAACATCGATTGCCCTTGGCCGAGCAATGGTACCCCCAGCGCGTTGTAGCGGTTCCACAGCGGCAATTCTCCCTGCGAAAGCGCACGGTGCTGGATCACGGAAAAGGGCACGTGCTGCCACATCACAGCGCCGACGTCGGACAGCTTCGGGTCGGTCATCGCGCTCGAACGGTAGCCCGGCAGCGTGGGGAACTTGTCGTAGAGCAGCGTCGTGCCGAGGTTGGGTGAGACGAGGCTCCGGCCCAGGAACACTATCGGATAGGCGCTCGCGATCACCGCCACGGCGGCGGCAAGCATCACGGCGAGAGCCGGACGCGTCGACCGTCGGTCGGCGGCGGCCGCGAGAGCCGCGCGAAAGCCGGGGGCTTTTTCCAGCGCCAGCAGGATCGCGACCAGCGCGGCGAAAAGGGCGGCGGCGTAGGGCGGGAGTTCGCGGAGGAAGTCGCGCGGGTCCAGTCGCACCTGCAGCGGCGGCGAGAAGGTGGTCCAGATCTGCGGATCGTCGCTGCCGGGCGCGGAGGAAATCTCCAGGCGCCCACCTTCGTGACGCACCGAGCGGACCTGTTGGAGCGCTTGGAATCCGGCCATGCTCACCGGTGCGATCGTCTTGCCGGTGAGGGTGGCGACGCGGATCGAGTGGATGGCTATCGCGGTGCCGCCTTCCGGCGGATCCATGCGGAGCGCGAGGTAGGTGCCGCCCGGGATGTTGAGGGTGTAGGTCTCGACGGCGGCGGAGGCCTTCAGGGCGGTGGCGGTGGTCAGTTCCTCGCGAAAGCCCGGGCCGTCGTCGTAAAAGACCTGAAGACTCGACTCCTTCGGGCAGGTGAGCCGCACCTCCAGCACAAAGCGGTCCGTCCGCATCCGCGCGGCGGGCAGGAACGGCAGGGAGAAGACGACGCTGAAAAGCGCCGCCAGCGCGATGGCCGGCGGGTTGAGAAACTTCATGCGGCGACCGGCAGATTCGCCGAGGGCGGCGAGGGGCGACAAGGAATTATCCCCGCCTTCTGCCGAGGAGCGCCGTCGCGGCGAGGAGTACGCCGGCTCCCGCGGCGACCTGCAGGATGAGCGGGGCGTGCCGGGTCGCCTCGCGCGCAAGGTAGGAAAGCCGTCCCATTCCCGCAGGTCCGGAGAAGGCGAGCCAGCGGACCGGATCGCGGTCCGCCGCGACGATTCGGAAGGTCTCGCGGGGCGCGGGGACAAAGGCCGTGCGCCAGGAATCGCCCGGTACCCGACTCGGTTTCACTTCCGCCAGCAGGCGATCCCCGTCCGCGGAGCGCAGTTGGAGGGATACACCTGACTCGCCGAGGTTTCCCGCCGTCTCGAAACGCAGCCAGTGGATGTGCGGCGCAGGCGCGGGCATGTTTTGGCTCCGCCACTCGCCCGTGGCCTTCGCGCCAGCCGTGGGGGAGTAGCTGCCCCAGGTGGAGGTGTAGTCCAGCGGCGGCGTCCGCGGGGAAAGCCCCTCCGCCGGCGGATTGACCAGATTGAAACCTATCGCGCGGGTACGCCTGAATTCCCCGCTGTTGCGCTCGGGTTCCGGTTCCTGCG
>Ga0255127_1001055_pt1 | contig 11746 bp, 8 predicted proteins | sample Law_Miss_RepB_8d_FD_188555 | JGI IMG/M metagenome (GOLD analysis project Ga0255127, IMG submission 188555) | Freshwater microbial communities from St. Lawrence River, New York, United States - Law_Miss_RepB_8d | ecosystem: Environmental > Aquatic > Freshwater > River | place: USA: New York...
ACAACATGCCGGAACGCATTCAACGACCGGACCTGCCACCGTTTCAGAGAATCCGACCAGTAGAGCGCCCTTCTCTGCTACCCAGTCGGGTGCAGCCCATGCGCATCTGATTGCGGTCTTACCAGCGGTAGCCGAGTTGCGCTCCCACTGCGATGTCGGGACTGTCCTGTGTAAAGCCCTTCGCGGTGTAGAACATGACAGACCACGCCGGGACAGGCGACCAGGAGAGATACGGCAGAATTTCATGCGTTTCACCCGAACTGGTCGATGCAGCCTCCCGGAAATCGTAGATCACGCCATAGTTCCAGCGCTCGCTCAGGGGTTGTGAGAATCCAAGAGACACAAGACCTGAATCGGACATCTGGTCAAACAGCGTGGATTGCCCGCGGAACTTGTATCCCAGCGTGCCAAACAGTGTCGTAGTCCCGAGCAGCTTGTAGACATCAAGCTGCACACCGTAATCCACCTCCCCCGTCCCATGTCCTGCATATTCATCGGCCGTCGGCAGCTTGACCTCGAAGCCCAGATCCATGAATGCCGCATTTTCTGAATAGGTCGGCCATTGGTAGGTGGCAGAAAGCAACGTATCGCCGACACCGCGCGTCCTGGTGGTCTGCAAGTCTTGTTCAAGTTCGACAAACTCGTTGCGGCCGACACCGCCAACATTCACCAGCACATTGCCATAGCCGGAGATCTGCAGGTGCGCCGCTGACACCTGCAGGTTCCAGTTGCCAACGCTGCGCTCATAAGACAGGGGAATGAAGTAGATGGACGTGTCATCAGGCAGACCATAATCACCTGTACTGAAGTAGGCGCCCGTCGCAACATTGTTTGGCAATGCAGGCACATTCTGCGCACTGCTTGCGGAGGAGTGAAATACGGCGGCAGCAACCGGTATGGCAATCACAAACCTTAACATTGAGACGTCTCCTGGTTGCAAGGCAAAGTACCGACCGCCACTGGGGATGTCAAAGTTTTCACGCCGGATGCCGACACTTCTGACATGGAAAATGGTGAATGACCACCGGGGATTCGAAGCTCATCACAAATTTCCCACGGAATTAATGACCTACGTTTAAAAATGATTTATTACAGGTAAAGTTACGACAATAAATTAATTATTTCGTCCAGAACGAAATTTTTCACGCAGTAACGGGAAAAAACCAAAAACAGCAGTGCCGCACCAGGCACTGTCACAGATTGTCAGCAATGGGCCACTTTATGAGACTGAATCGCGCAATCTGTCTGGTTATTGCCAGCGGCACCTGCGTCACCGGAGCTTTGGCGCAAACACCGCCGCCAACTGCGCAGCTAAATCAGCTTGTTTCAGCTGGCCAATTCGCGGAAGCCTTCGAAGTGGGCAACAGTCAGCTTGATGCATGGGAGGGTGATTCCGAATTCGACATCCTCTTCGGTATCGCCGCCCTCGAAACAGGGAACGTCAATGAGTCCATATTCGCGTTGGAACGTGTCGTCGTCACTGGAGAGACCAGCATCCTGCGACAAAGAGCTCGTCTGGAGCTGGCTCGGGCACACCAGCTGACCAACAATCTTCCCGCTTCCGAAGCGCTGTTCACTGAAGTTCTGGCCAGCAATCCTCCCCAGAATGTGCAGGACAATATTCAGGCATTTCTCGCCCTGATTGAAGCACGTCGCAACAGCCAGCGCTCGCAATTCACCTTCTCAGTCGCACCGCAGTTCGGGCACGATGACAATATCAACAGCGCCACAGCCAACGGCTTGGTCGATACCCCCCTGATTGGTGAGATTGAACTGGGTGCCGACGGCCTGAAAACAGCCGACGACTTCGCAGACCTCACAGTCGGTCTTGGCTACCGCCGGCCCTTTACCCGCAACACCAGCATTGACGCGAACCTCATACTCAACCGCCACGACAATCAATCCTCCAGTCAGTTCGACATGGACTACTCCCTGGCAGACCTTACTTACGGCTGGGGTGGCGAAGTCAATCGATTCCGTCACAGCGTGCAGTTCCAGAGGGTGTATCTGGACAAGGAAGCCTTTCAGGGCTCGCTGCGCTTCAACAACTCATGGCAGCGAGCCGGGCAGAATGGCTGGTACCAGAGCTTGGCAGTCTCAGTGTCGACCACGCGCAACGACAATACGCCTACGGCTCCACGCAATGACTTGAAGGACACCAATCAGGCCCTGATCTCTGGCACCCTGACCAAGTTATCGGACCGATTTACCAACAGCTTCACGCTCTTCTACGCCGATGACCGGGTGCGTGACTCTGCAGGAGAACACAACGGACGCAGTTATTACGGCATTTCGCACAATGTGCTTTGGCGCTTCAACAATAGCCATACGCCCTATGTGCGAGTCTCCTTGCAGAAAACTGAACATGCCGATCAACACCCTGTTTTCTTCAATGACGTCAGAAATGACACCAGCACCAATGCAGCCGTAGGGTGGAGCTGGACTTATTCCAACAGACTGACCATGAGCGCCGAGGCCAGTTACAGCAGCGGTGACAGCAACATCCCGCTGTTCGAATACACGCGATCCAAATTCCAGGCTGGGTTCAGATTCCAGCTTTAGCACCAGGAAGTGACGAGCACATCAATTGAACAAGCACTTGCAGCGCCTGAATCGACAGCTCCAAATTGTGTGCCTGGCTACAAGTCTGGTGCTCTGCTCGCTCGCCAGTCACGCAGCTGAAGAAACAACAGTCGGCAAAGTAGTCAAGGTGACGGGCCAGGTCACTGCCTCTGCGAACGGATCGACGCGACCGCTGACACGCGGTGTGGATCTTTTCGTGGGTGACACCATTACAACCAGCGCCGACGGGTATGCGCAGCTGCGTCTGACTGACGACGCCATCATTGCCTTGAAGGCAGATACCGTTTTCGAGATCAGTGACTACAGCTTCCAGGCGGCTTCCGGCCAGGAAGACAGTGCCACCATGAGCCTTATTCAGGGCGGCTTTCGCACCATTACAGGGACGATCGGCGACGCCAACAAGGAAGCCTACAGAGTCGAAACACCTTTTGCGACCATCGGTATTCGCGGCACGGATCACCTCGGGGAGATTACGCCCGGAGGCCTGGTGGCCGGTGTGTTCCGTGGGGGCACACAGATCGAAAACGAATTCGGATTGCTGGAGCTGGGCACTGATGCGGATTTTGACATTGGGTTGGTGGAAGATCCCAATTAGGCTCCATCCGGACTTCTGGACTGGCCCCCTGGCACAGGCAGTATCGCCATTGCCACTGACGAAGAACTCAGTGACGAAGAGGAAGAAGAGGAAGAAGAGGAAAACACAGATGGCGATGCAGACGGCGGCGCGGATGGTGACGGCGATGCCGATGCCGATGCCGATGCCGATGCAGACGCTGGCAATGCCGGTGCGGGGAATACGGCTGGCAATACCAACAACAATCCAGACAATCGCGAATTGCCTCCCGTTACGACTCTGGTGACTCTGCGCGACGAGAATACTGTCAATGCCATTGTCCCGGGCACCATCACGACTGGCGGCAATACCGCTGGCACCGGCCAAGGCTCGGCACAGCCGGTAAGCATCAACCCAAATGACAGTGGTAATGGCGCCCTCACCTGCGCCACTGACGCAACCTTGTGCCCACAGCCGGATCCTACTCCTACTCCGACACCCGCTCCGACACCTGAGTCGACTCCAACTCCGACACCCGTGCCGACACCTGAGGCAACTCCAACGCCGACCCCTGAGCCAACGCCGACTCCTGCACCGACTCCGACGCCGACCCCTGAGCCGACTCCGACTCCGACTCCGACGCCTACACCTACACCGACTCCTACGCCTACGCCTACGCCTATACCTACACCTACACCTACACCTACACCGACACCGACACCGACACCGACACCGACACCGACACCAACTCCGACGCCTACGCCTACGCCTACGCCTACACCGACTCCGACTCCGACGCCAACTCCGACACCAGAACCTGAGCCTGAGCCGACGCCTACACCTACACCTACACCTACACCTACACCGACGCCGACGCCTACACCGACGCCTACGCCGACCCCGACACCTACGCCTACGCCTACGCCTACGCCGACCCCGACCCCGACTCCGACTCCACAACCAACGCCAACACCTACGGCGATCTCGGAGGATGAACTTGACGATCTCGATGATTCCAACCGCGGCGGTCTGGCCCTCGGCCACAGCTTCGACGTTCTGGGCGGCAGCGCCACGGATTTCGAGGAAGACGCACCGCTGTTCGGGAACATTGACGACGACACCTACATTCGGCGCGGTGCGGCCACTGCGTCAGGTTTCCAGCTCAATGTGGCCGGACTGGGCGTTCAGTGGGGCCTGTGGACCAGTTCTGTGCTGGCACCGTCAGTGCAACAGAATGCGACTGCATCGGAAGTCATTGGGCTGGACAAGTTCATCCTGGTGTCTGCAGCACCAACTGACGGCGAGACAATTGATTCCTTGAGCGGCGCTGCCTGGTTCGATACCACGTCAGCATTCCTGGCCAGTCGCAACAACAGTGGGCCGGCTGTTCAGGGAGTGAGCGGAAGACTCCAGCTGGGAATTGCCGCCTCAACTGATGTGTGGGCCGGAACTCTCAATATTTGCATAGGAGCCAATGGCTGCACCTCCAGCGGCGAGGTATGGGAACGCTGGGAAGTCGATCATTTCGAGGGGCCACTACTCGAGGGCAAGTTGCAGGACGTCGAGCTGGAAGGACAAATCGTGACCAGTTCTTTCACTGCAACGGGGGTCTTAAGCGAAGGTGGAAATCTTTTTACCACTGAATCCAGCAGGCCATTGCGTGGCACTCTGAGTGGCTTCCTGACTGGCCATTCTGGCGAAGGTTTCGTAGCCGGCTTCAAGATATTTGAGCAAATTGCTGCAGAAGAAAGCCCAAGCAATGCCATTATCGGAACGACAGTCTTCAAACTGCCACCCGCTATTTCAGCGTTGGAAATCGCAGATCTCGACCGTCGCGGCTTTGCAATAATTGGCCATGGCACCAAAAATCTCGGCATCAGCATTGGTCAAACTTCGCTCTATTCCGCGGGCAATGTCCCCTTGGTGTATAGCGCCAACCCCGGATTCATCTTGCGTAGCGGGAACGCAAGCCTGCGGACCACGACAACAGGCATCAACGGTTTCGACATTGAGTGGACGCGCTGGCAGGGGACGAATTTAGACGGCAGCCTTGTCTACAATTACAACTTGAGCAACGAAATGCTCCGGAACACTATTCGCGGATTTGTCATCGTGGCGTCGGCGTCACCCAGTCCCGAGGCCAATCTGACAGGCGTGCATTACTTCGAGACAGTCGGACAGTTCCTCGCCACAGCCGACTCCACCACCGACTCCATCGACAATATTCACGGGAGTTTTGACATCGACCTGGGCAGCGGCTACTTGACCAATGGCAAGTTGAAGCTGACGAGTTCGACAGGTGCAGGCGTGCTGCAGACCTGGACAGCAGACACATTCACGGGATCAGTCAGCAATGGCATTCTGCCAGTCACTGCATTCAATGGCAGCATCTCTTACTCGGATTCGAACTCTCTAAATAATTTCAGCGGCAGCCTTACCGGCGTATTTACCTTTGCGGAAGGAGTGGTAGAGGCAGAAGGTGCTTCAGTCAACGACGACAAATTCGGATTCCTCGCTGGCTTTGACTTGCTGAAGCAAGGCAACAGTGAGCGCCGCTATGGCGCAGTGCTGCTCGAAAAGACCGTGCTGGTGCCCGTGCTCTCCTCCTCGGAGTATGCAAACCTCCATGCGGACCGCTTCGGCTTCGCGCTTGGTCGAGCCTTTCCTGCCGCGAGCCCGAATTCACCACTGGCGGTCTATGGCAGGGTGAAGGTCAATGATGGGGACGGCAATGCAAATCTTGCAGGCGTCACCGAAACCCTGGTGAGCAGCATTGCCAGCAGCCCGCTGACGACCAACACTGAACCGGCTTTCATCTACCAACGTCACAGCGCAGGGGTTTCTGCACGCATCTCCGACGTCAATGAAACCGGCGTGACCTGGGGCAAGTGGAGTATTTCTGAGGGCGACAATTACAAACTGTTCACCAACTACGCCAACAACAGCCAGTTTGCTGGCGGCAGTGACAGTTTGCTTTTCGTCAACTTTGTGCCGACCTCGCAGGCCCAACTCCCCACCACTGGCACACGGACCTATCTTGGTTTGAATGGGTCCACTTACGGCGCCGTCAACCACTATCTGCACGAAGGCAGCATGGTGCTCTGGCGTTTGAAGTCGGCGTTTGACATCGACTTCAGCACCGGCAATGTCGCCAATGGCATTCTTGCACTGTGTGTCCGCGGAGAAAGCTGTGGCACAGGCTCTGAAAATTGGGAGTTCGAATACACTGGCTCGTTCACACAAGGCATTCTGACCTCTTTCAACATCAGCAATACACGCATTGACAATACAAGCACAGCCTTGACGGCCAGCCTCGCAGGCGGCTTTACCGGCTCGTTCAGCGGCACCAGTAACCAGACGTACGTGGGCGGCGTCCACATCTACAAGAACAGTGCACCCAGCGACCATCTGCGCGCCGCCTACCTGCTTGGCGTTGGCAACTATCTGAGTGCCGACGAAATCATCGGCTTCAATCTGGGCGAGTACGGCATTCTGGCAACAGCGAATGGCGTGGCCGGAGGCTTCGCGGGGCTTTTCGGCGGGCATGCTCAACGCAGAGGCAATTCCAGCAATTATCTGCTCGCCGACAATGCCCTCACAGCAGATTCCTGGTACGACGACTCGCAGTTTCATATTGACCGGCCACAACAGATTTTCCGTAAAGGCGGGGCAAACCCGACTGTTGTCACCAACGTGGGTGGACTGGGAAGTCTGCTCACGTGGGGAGAATGGGATTCGGAATCCGGGGCCCGCATTGTTCGCGACTCACTGAATTCAACAGACTCTGAGCTGACCCAGGATGCCTACTGGTTCATTGCGACTCCCAGCGCCCCAGGGCAGCTGGCAGGCAAATACGCAAGTTACTCCTCGGTGCTCGCGGCACAGGGTGGCGGCAACGAGGGAGAAATCAACAGCGGCAATCTCAGCACATTCGGCTTCACACTGAATCTGGATACCGGTGCCATCAGCAACGGCAAGTTGAAAATCTACACCGGCGACAATATCTGGACTACCGCTTTCAATGGTCAGGCCCGCAGCAAGACCGGCACCTTCGGACCGTTTATCAGCCTCAGTATGAGCAGCACCAGCCTCAAGGCAGGCGTTGACTATCAAAGCACCAATATCAGCGGCAACATCGGCGGAATGTTCATCAACAGTGGCAATCAGGCCGTTGCAGCCTTTGCGTTCAAGAACGATGAGGGGGCTGGCCAATACGTCAGCGGAACCGCCGCGCTAGGCAAGGAAAACCTGACGGTTGACTGGGGCGACTGGAACAATTCGACCATCGCCAATCTCAGCGGAGCTATTGAGACAGACGCAAACAACCTGTTTGCCGGCTTGCAGTTGACTCCGGAGTTTGTAATCAACCAGCTGAAGGGAGAGTGGCGATACGGGTTGTCTGATGGCTCCGGGTACGGGACCGGGTCTTCCGCAGGTACCTTCAGCGATGTCGATGCCCGCTTCGATATGGACTTTGATGACGGCACCATCACCAATGGTCACCTGGAGGTAATCTCAGGCACGGTCGCGCAGAAATGGCACCTTCACTTTAATGGTGTCATCAATGCCTTAGGCGTGAGATTGGACCCTGACTACGGCAGCCTGACCATCACCGATGTAGGCACGAGCGCCAACGTGCCACTGATCGGCGGTGCATCCGCGAATCTGGGAGGCGCGTTCACGGGCGCCGATGGCAACGGGTTTGTTGGCGCATTTGATCTCCGCGACTCTGCCCCGACCACTCCGAACTCGGTACAGGGAGTGTTCACATTGCAGAAGAATTACGAAATTTCCGGCGGCTGCTGATTCAGGCAACGACACTCAGCCGAGCTGGTGAATCAAATCTCAGAATCCAGCTCCAGCGACGCCGAATTGATGCAGTAGCGCAACCCGGTGGGCGCAGGCCCATCGGGAAACACATGGCCCAGATGCGCCTGGCAATGGGCACACAACACTTCCGTGCGCAGCATGCCGTGACTGCGGTCTGTTTCTTCCTTCACATGACCGGGTGCCACCGGCTGCCAGTAACTGGGCCAGCCACTGCCGGAGTCGTACTTGGTGGCGGAATCGAACAAGGGGTTCGAGCACACCGAGCAGCGGTACAGACCCGGCGTCTTGCTGTTCCAGTAGCGGCCGGTGAAAGCGCGTTCCGTGCCCTTCTGGCGCACGATGCGATAGCCCTCTTCGCCAAGGCTCTGGCGCAGTTCCTCATCGCTGCGGATGCGTATTTCGGTGTCCTTCACGCCCTGCTCCTCAATGCTGTACTCGCAAAAACAGCCCATTCTGTGCGCTGTCAATTTCGCTGCGGGGGTTTACAATAGCCGCCCTGACGTCCGCTGCACAAGGCATACGGCGCAATCCATTCGCACAGATCACCCTCAGGGACTGTGAAGGCAGAGAATCATCGCTATGAAGAAGATCAGGCAGTCCGACAAGCTGAACAAGGTCTGTTACGACATCCGTGGTCCGGCACTGGTGGAAGCCAAGCGCCTCGAAGAAGAAGGCCACCGCATCCTCAAGCTCAACATCGGCAACCCGGCGCCCTTTGGCTTCGAGGCACCCGACGAGATCATCCAGGACGTGATCCGCAACCTCTCCAATGCCCAGGGCTACAGCGATTCCAAAGGCCTGTTCTCTGCGCGCAAGGCCATCATGCAGGAATGCCAGCAACTGCAGATCAAGGGTGTCGACATCAACGACATCTATCTGGGCAACGGCGTCAGCGAGCTGATCGTCATGGCCATGCAGGCCCTTCTTAACAACGGCGACGAAGTCCTCATCCCTGCCCCGGATTATCCCTTGTGGACGGCCGCCGTGAGTCTGGCAGGCGGCACCCCCGTGCACTATGTGTGCGACGAAGCCGCTGACTGGTTCCCGGACATCAAGGACATTGAAAAGAAGATCACAGCCAACACCAAGGCCATCGTGATCATCAACCCCAACAATCCCACCGGGGCGTTGTACAGCAAGGAGATTCTGGAAGACCTCATCCGCGTGGCCCGCAAGCACAAGCTGGTGGTGTTCTCGGACGAAATCTACAGCAAGATTCTGTACGACGATGCCAGGCACATTCCCATTGCGTCTCTGTGTGACGACCTGTTCTTCATCACCTTCAATGGACTGTCCAAGGCTTACCGCCTGGCAGGATTCCGCTCCGGCTGGATGATTCTGAGTGGTGCCAAGGACAAGGCGGAGAACTACATCGAAGGCTTGGAGATTCTGTCGAACATGCGGCTGTGTGCCAACGTGCCTGCCCAGTTTGCCGTGCAGACAGCACTGGGCGGCTACCAGAGCATCAACGAACTGATTCTGCCCGGCGGACGTCTGCGTGAGCAGCGCGATCTGGCGTGGAACCTGATTACCTCCATCCCGGGTGTCAGCTGCGTGAAGCCCAAGGGCGCAATCTACATGTTCCCGAAGCTGGACCCGCAGGTGTACCCGGTCAAAGACGACGCGAAATTCGTGTTCGATCTGCTGGAGAAGGAAAAGATTCTCCTGGTGCAGGGCAGTGCCTTCAACGTGACAGACACCCAGCATTTCCGCATCGTGTTCCTGCCCAACAGCGATGTGCTGACGCAGGCCATCGGCAAGATCGAGCGCTTCCTGTCCCGCGCGGAATTCTGATCAGTCAGACCGCGCTACCTCCCATTGAAAGCCCAATGCCGTCACTTGCGATGCAAGAGCGGCACTGACTCTCCCCTCCCCCAGCCCGGTCACCTGCAGGGTGTAATGCGCGAACTCGCGCCGCTCACTGATGCGTTTGCGAATCGCGTCGAACAGGTCTGCGCCTGGTTCTGACGCGCGCAATTCCCTATCGATCTGCGCCACTGGCAAGGCCGCTCGCAGACAGCGTGCCAAGGCCAACTCGTCGGTCCCGGCTCCGCCAAGATCGACCTGCAGTGTCACACGCTCCGCAGCCGCAGCAGGCACCGCACGCGCATCCGGCAACGCGAAATGCTGCAGGAAATCCCGGTAATTGCGCTCACTGGCACTCGCCTTCGCTTCCACGCTGTAGCCTGCAATATGCGGAGTCCCCAGGGCCACGTGTTGCAACAAGGCTGAAGAAATCTCGGGCTCGTTCTCCCACACATCCAGAATGCAGTGAAGATCATTGCGACGCTGCAAACGCGCCAGCAGCGACGCATTGCACACTACGCCACCGCGGGCCGCATTGATCAGCACAGTGCCAGCCGGCAAGGAATCGATGCGCGTCCTGTCCAGCAGGTGCCGGGTGGCGTGCGAACCATCGCGCGTCAGCGGCGTATGCAGGCTGATGATTGATGCCTGCAGAGCCTCATCCATGGAGCAGAACTGTACGCGGGAATGGCGGCCATCCCGACGGCTCTCCCTTTCCACGAAGGGATCACAGACCAGGGCCTCAATGCCCAGTGTGTGCAGCGCGGTGTGCAAACGCGAGCCCACCTGCCCGAAGCCGATGATGGCCACGGAGCGCCCCTGCAGAGTGAGATTGCCTCGCAGCACCAGCTCGGCAAGGCTGGCAAGACAGTACTCCACCACGGCATTGGCATTGCTGCCGGCCGCTTCAACCGCGGCGATGCCCTGCTGCGCCAGCCAGAGCAGGTCAAGGTGATCGGTGCCACTGGTGGCCGTCGCCACAAAGCGCACGCTTGAGCCTTCCAGAAGCCCGCGATCCACCCGCGTAATGGAACGCACCAGCAGCACGTCGGCATCCCGCACGTGCTCTCGTGCTATGGCCCGGCCAGGCATCAGCAGCAGCTCGCCATGGCGGCGATAGAGATCGGCCACCGCCACGATGTTTTCATCGGCAACGATTTTCATGCGGTGTCTCCTGCGGCTGCTGGCTGCAAACCCTGCAACAAGGTTAGAAAGCGCTCGCGTGCGAGCTCCTCAACAGCCATTTGCTCCAGCAGCGCAGCCACGCCTTCCACGTCCGGGCGTTGCCACTGCAGGTCTGTGATGCTGGCCTGTGAAAACCCTTCGGAAGGATCATCGACATCGTTCACGATCGTCGCAAGTGTGCGGCTCAGGCGCGCCTGCGCTTCGTGACGGCGCAGCAGATCGGCCCCCTTGCTGGCACCGCGATAGCGCAGACTGCCCACGTCCTGCAGATTCTCGTAAAGCAGCGGAATGGACTCAAAGTGCTGCAACAGGCTCGTGGCAGCCACCGGGCCGATGCCAGGCACCCCGGGAATGCTGTCCACGGCGTCACCTACCAGCCCCAGGTAGTCGGGAATCTGCTCGGGGCGGATACCGTACTGCCGTTGTATGTCTTTGCGGTAGCGACGGGTGTTGCCAGTGTAGTCCCAGAGGTGGTCCGCATCGCTGTGCAGCAGCTGGGCGAGGTCTTTGTCGCGGGAGACGATGCAGATGGGGCGCTGGCGCAGAGTCGGTTCGCGGGCAGGGCCCGCTCCCACAAGGGCAGGGCCCGCACCCACAGGGGCAGGGCCCGCTCCTACAATGTCAGACTCCAAAGTATCAGATCCCACAGTGGCAGCTCCCATAGACGCCAGCGTGCCAATGATGTCGTCGGCCTCGTAGACCTTGCTGCCCCACGCTGCCACGCCCATGAGTGGCGCCAGCGCCGCGCAGGCGTGCAGTTGCCGCGCGAGTTCCTCATCAGGCAATTCA
>Ga0255127_1001057_pt1 | contig 11744 bp, 8 predicted proteins | sample Law_Miss_RepB_8d_FD_188555 | JGI IMG/M metagenome (GOLD analysis project Ga0255127, IMG submission 188555) | Freshwater microbial communities from St. Lawrence River, New York, United States - Law_Miss_RepB_8d | ecosystem: Environmental > Aquatic > Freshwater > River | place: USA: New York...
CAATGAGGCCTTCGCGTTTTACGGAACCGTCCTGCGAGGTCAGCCCCAGCAAGAGCCTCGCTGGCAGCGATCTGCCAAGTCCATTGACGGCGCGCTCGGGGAGGCATTGGGACGGCTCTATGTCGAAAAACATTTCCCGCCGGCTGCTTCAGCACGCATGTCGGAAATGATCGCCAACCTGCGCGTCGTATTCCGGGAGAGGCTCGCCAAGCTGGAGTGGATGGGCGAAGCCACCCGTCGGCAGGCTCTCCAGAAGTTTGACCGTTTCACTGAGAAAGTGGGGCACCCCAAGAGCTTCCGTGATTACTCCGGGCTGGAGATCCGGCGGGACGATCACCTGGGCAACGTGCTCCGGGCCAATGCCTTTGAATCCCGACGGGATCTGGCGCGGGTCGGTAAGGCCGTGGATCGGACCGAGTGGCACATGACCCCGCAAACGGTCAACGCCTACTTCAGCCCGCCCTTGAACGAGATCGTTTTTCCGGCCGGCATTTTGCAGCCGCCGTTCTTTGATTTGGAGACGGATGACGCGGTGAATTATGGAGCCATCGGTGTGGTGATCGGCCACGAAATCACCCATGGCTACGATGATCAGGGGCGCAAGTACGATGCCGAGGGCAATTTGCGCGACTGGTGGACCGAGGCTGACGGCCGGGAGTTCGACCGCAGGGCGGCCAAGGTCGTCGACCAGTATTCCTCGTATGAGGCGTTGCCCGGAAAGCGGGTCAACGGCCGCCTCACATTGGGCGAGAACATCGCCGATTTGGGTGGAACCAGTATTGCGTTCGAAGCCCTGCAGCGGGCCTTGGCCAAGGACCCCAGTCGTCGTCAACTCATCGACGGTTTGACTCCCGAACAGCGGTTCTTTCTCAGCCTCTCCCAACTTTGGCGGGTCAACTGGCGCGAGGCAGAACTCCAACGCCGTCTGGTGGTCGATCCGCACTCTCCGGGACAGTTCCGTGGGATTGGACCGCACGTGAACCTGCCGGAATTCTATCAAGCCTGGGGCATCACCGAGGGCTCGCCTCAGTGGCGCAAACCCGAAGACCGCGCGAAGATCTGGTGATCGCCAGAGCGTCGGGGCGGCTGGTGTTGGACTCCAGGAGCCAGTCCTTGCCAAGCCGCCCTGACGTTGATGAACGCCCTACCAGGGCAAGCTGAACGTCTTGACGTAGCTGTAGCCCTTGATGGCTTCGATGACGCCCTCCTTGATGCCGAGGCCGCTGTCCTTGATGCCTCCGAAGGGCGAGCTTTCGACCCGGAATCCCGGCACTTCATTGATGTTCACCGTGCCGCAACGCAGCGTTCGGATCGCCTTGAGGGCATGGGCCATGTTGTTGGTGACCACGCCCGAACTCAGGCCATAGGCCGTGGAGTTGGCAACGGTGAGCGCGTCGTCCAAATCGCGGATGGTGACGATGGGCGCCAGCGGTCCGAAGCTCTCGCACACCACCATTCGGCAATCGCGCGGCACCCGGTCGATCACGGTCGGTTGCATCAACGCTCCATGGCGCTCGCCACCGATGAGCACGCGTGCACCCTGAGACACTGCTTCCTGCACGACGGCCTCGAGAGACCGTGCTGAAGCCTCATCAATCACCGTGCCGACCTTGGTGGCTTCATCCATGGGGTTGCCACAAACGTATTCCCGGGTCTTTTCGACCAATCGACGGGTGAATTCTTCGGCGATGGATTCTTGGACCAGGATGCGTTTGACGGCGGTGCAGCGTTGGCCTGAGTTGCGGTAACTGCCTTCGGCCGCCAGCGTGATGGCTAAGTCCATATCCGCGTCTTCCAAGACGATGAGGGGATCGTTGCCACCGAGCTCCAGCACCAGCTTCTTGTAGCCCGCCGTGGCGGAGATCTTCTTGCCCACCGGTACACTGCCGGTGAAAGCGACCACTTCGACCTCCGGATGTCCGACCAGCACCTCGGCGACCTCGGAGGTCGGTCCGAGCAGCACGCTCAACATCGGTCCCGGAAGCCCGGAGGCATGGAGCAGTTCGGCAAATCGCAGCGCGACGAGCGGCGTCTTTTCGGAGGGTTTGAGGACGATGGGTGTGCCGGCGGCGATGGCGGGTCCCAACTTGTGGGCCACCTGGTTCAACGGATGGTTGAAGGGCGTGATCGCCACCGCGCAGCGCAGCGGTTCCCGGGTGGTGAAGATCTTGCGGGCCTTGCCCTGTGCGGAAATGTCGCACGAGAAGATCTGGCCGTCGTCGCGCAAGGCTTCCATGGCGGCAAAGCGGAGGACGTCTACCGTTCGACCGACCTCGTAGCGCGCTTCACGCAGCGCCAAGCCGGCTTCCGAGGTGATGATGCGGGCGAACTCCTCACGCCGGCTTTCCAGCGCGCTCCGGGTCTTCTCCAGGATTTCAGACCGCTGGTAGCGGGTGGGGGTATCCCGGAAACCTGTGGCGGCGGCGATCGCATCCAAGGCGTGCTGCCGGGTGGCGAGAGTGACCGTGCCCGAGACGGACTGGTCGTAAGGATTGCGGACGGTGAGCACGGAATCCGAATCAATCGGTTTTCCGGCAACGAGGCTCTTGAGGTTCATCAGAAGAAAAAAGGTGAGACGGTCAACGGGGTGATGCCGAAGCGGGGAGGGCTTCGGCGAAGGCGTCCATGAAGCGATTTAGAATGGTTTCGGAATGGTCGAGAGAGAGGTAGAGTTTGGTGCCCATCGGGTTGAGGAAGATGCCGCGCGCCAGCAACTCCAACATGAGGCGGCCACCGCGGGCCCGGTCGCTGGCCAGCCAAGAGGTCTGATCGACGACGGGGGTGCCTGAGAACGCCACCTGACCCAGCGGGCCATCTCCGAGGATTTGAGCCGATTCTCCAGCGCTTTGGATCACCGATTGAAGGCCTTCACGGAAGCGGCGGCCGAGTTGGTGCAGTCCGTCATGGACCCCGGGTTGCAGTAAGAGGTCGAGGGTGGCCAGTGCGGCGGCACAGGAAACGGGATTGCCCCCCGTGGTGGAGGCACTCCACAGGTAACGAGGACCCGGCAGTCGGCGTTCCTCCAGTACTTCCATGATGTCGGCTCTGCCGGCGAAGGCTCCGATGGGGAAACCACCTCCGAGGGCTTTTCCGTAGGCCACCAAATCGGGGATCACACCGTAGTGTTCTTGGGCGCCGCCGGGCGCGAGTCGGAAGCCGGTCACCACTTCGTCGAAGATGAGCACAATGCCATGACGCCGGGTGAGTTCGCGCAGGCCTTCCAGAAAACCGGGTTTGGGTTTCAGGCAGCGATGCAACGGTTCCACGATCACCGCGGCCAGCGATGGGGCGTGCGCTTCGATAATTCGGGTCGTCCCCTCGAGATCGTTGTAAGGGGCGACGAGCACGTCCCGTTCGGTCCAGGGCGCACCGGCTCCGGCCGCGTCGCACGTGGGCAAATCGGTCGGTCGGCTGTGGATCATGCCTGCCACTCCGACGGCATGCTGGCCATGATAGGCGCCTTCGAAGCGCAGCACTTTCGGCCGACCGGTCGCGGTGTGGGCCACACGCAGGCAGAGCAGGGTGGCTTCGGTGCCCGAAGCGACGAAGCGGATGCGCTCAGCGCAGGGACTCACCGAGGCGATGCGCTCGGCCAACTCGATGGAGCGGCGGTTCAGCGAGGCGAAGTTCACGCCGTCCCGGGCTGCCGTGGCGGCCGCCTCCACGACTTTCGGATGCGCATGACCCACCAGGGCCGATCCCCAGGCCATGGTGAAGTCCAGAAATTCCCGCCCTTCGGTGTCCCAGATTTTCGCGCCTTGGCCGCGCTCCGGAATCACCAGGAGCTCGTGAGGAATGCCGAATTCACCATTGGATCCGCCGGGAAACAGGCGGAGGGCTCGGGAAGTCCAACCGTCGGTTCGGACATTTATCCGAGCATCAGTGGGCTTGGGTGCCATTGCAGGTGAAGTCGAAGATGTCGAAGTTGCGCGGGTCGCCCAGGGCTCGAGCCATGTACTCGGGCCGCAGCGGGTGGCTCAGGATGAAGGGAACGATTTCTTCGTACCGTCCGCCGTGCGAGCGCAGCCCTCCTTCGATGGCCTTGAGGTCGTGGTAGGCCGGGGTTCGCCCAATGACCGCGTCGCGACCCGAACAGACCACCAGGTCACCCATGCGGTCGGTCGGCAATTCCATGAGCCGGGCGGCCTTGTCGCGGGACATCACTTCGGTGATTCCGGGCAGGGTGGCGACGAAGTCCAACACTTCGGTCAGCGGGATGGACCGATCGGTCGGCAGGTGCACCTGCGCAAACGAACCCAAAGCCCCGTGATGGACGACATAGGGATCGGTGATCGGCAGGATCACGCGGAATCCTTCCCCCCACCGTGCGTTCAATTCGGATTCGAGATACACCACGTTGGGGGACCCATCGGCGCGTTGTTTCGAGTTCATGCCGTGGTCGGCCGTGATTCCGACCACCGCACCCAGTGAGAGCAACCGTCCGACCTCCGCGTCAATGGCGGCATAGAACGCGAGTGCTTCTGGCGCGTCTGGCACGTACTTGTGCTGCATGAAGTCGGTGGTGCTGAGGTACAGGAAATCCGCGCGTCCGGCCTGCAGCAGTTGCACGCCGGCCTTGAGCACATACAGCGAGGCGTCGCCCGAATAAATGGCCGGTGTCGGGCCCACCAAGGCTTCCACCCCCTCGATGCCGTGGGTGGCAATCGTAGCTTCCCGCGCTTTTTCGGAAGAGAAGGCGATGCCTCCCTGGCTGATCAGGCCGCTGGCGAAGATGTCCCGGAGTTTTTCTTTGGCGGTCACCACGGCCACCTTGCGGCCGGCCACTTGGGCGGCCGGAAACAACGTGGGAACGCGGAGGAACTTTGAGGAATTCATCATCACCTCTTGGCCGATGGAGGTGTCGTAGAAGAAATTGCCACCGATCCCGTGAACGGCCGGAGGCACGCCTGTGACAATGGCGCTGTTGTTCACATTGGTGAAGGTGGGCATGGCGGCTCGGGCCGAGCCGCGCCATCCCTGAACGGCCAACCGTTGTACCTGCGGCATGAGTCCGCGGGCCATGGCAGCATCCAAGTAGGCATCGGCGGAACCATCCAGACACAAGACGGCCACCGGTCGGGCCGGCGGGTTATAGGTGCGTCCGTTGACGGTGAAGGATGGGGCGGTCGAATTCATTGCGCAGGGCCATCATGCCTTCGGTAGATCCAGGAGGGAATCCGAGAAGCTGTTCCAATTCTGCGACGGATCGGCCCGGAAGGTCGGGATGTCCTTGTCGATGCCCAACGGTCGGAACACTCTGAAGGCATGCCCGCCGCATTGGAACTTCGGAACGTCTCCAAGTCGTTCGGGGCCTTCCATGCGGTACAGGGGTTGTCCCTGTCGGTACCAGTGGGTTCGGTCTACGGATTTTTAGGGCCCAACGGTGCGGGCAAGACCACCAGCCTCCGGATGATTCTCGGGATGCTGCTGCCGGACTCCGGAGAACTCTCCGTGTTGGGGTCTCCATCGGCGATGGCGGTCCGCAACCGCGTCGGCTATTTGCCGGAAGAAAAAGGATTGTACCGCAAAATGACGTCTGCGGCCGCCATCGCCTATTTTGCGACACTCAAGGGTGTGGCTTGTGGCGAGGCTCACATCCGTGCCCGAAAGTTGCTGGATCGGTATGGACTGGGCGCCTTTGCCGACAAAAAAATCGAAACGCTATCCAAGGGCATGGGGCAGAAAGTCCAGGTGCTGTCCGCGATCGCTCATGATCCGGAGTTGGTGCTCTTCGACGAACCGTTCTCCGGCTTGGACCCCGTGAATCAGGAGGTGCTAGAAGAAATCCTCATCGATCTCAAGGCCCGAGGGTGCACCATCCTTTTCTCCACCCATGTCATGGCCCACGCGGAACGTCTGTGCGATCGGTTGTTGATTCTCGGCGGCGGCCGCGGGCTCTTCGAGGGGACGGTGTCCGAGGCACGATCGGTGCTGCCCGTGCGGATCTCGCTGGAGACGGTGGAGCCCACCCCGCTTCTGGAAGCCTTGCCCGGCGTGCGACATTTGGAGGCGCGAGGCGAGGGTCGATGGCAACTGGAACTGGAACCCGGAGCGTCGGCCTCGGCGGTGTTGGAGGCGTGCTTTGAGCGATCACTGCGCTTGCGGCGTTTCGATGTCCGGGAGCCGGATCTTCACGAAGTCTTCGTTCATCTGGTGGGCCCGAGTGCCCGAGAGGCTTCACTGCGATGAGAAACGCCCTGTTGATTGCGATCCGCGAATTCCTCGACAACACCAAGACCCGCGGCTTCTGGTTCGGGATCCTCTTGGTTCCGCTGCTCTGGTTGTTGGCCTCCCAAGTGCCGATTCTCCTGGCCCGAAAAGGGACTCCCACCCGCCACTTCGCGCTCATTGATGCGACGGCCGGCCAACAGTTATTCGATGTGGTTCTGAATCACCTCAATACCGCAGAATCCCGTCGTGAGCTGTTCCATTTCCGTGAATGGGCCGCTCCGAGATTGAAGTCAGGCCAGGTGCTTCCGATGGCCGACAAGGCTACCGAGTCATGGTCCCGGTTGCAGGAAGACTTGGGGCCGCACATGAAGGTCGATGCGGGCCGGTTCGTGCCACCAGCGCCTCGCAACCGTCCGGTGGCACTGCCGGAGGAATTAACTTGGCGCGGTGACCTTGTGGAGTTCGAAGGACGCCTTCGGGACTGGATGAGGGAGGAACGCCTTTATAAGCCCGTGGGCGTCGACGAGGAGGTGCCTCTCTTCGCCGTGGCCATTTTGCAGGAGGGGGCCTCCTCGAATGCGGCGCCGATCCTGCGGTTTTGGTCGGTCAATCAGGCGGACACCCAATTGCAGGATCGCATCGTGGAAGCCCTTTCTCGAAATTTTCGCAGCCGCGAATATTCACGGTTGGGTATGGATCCATCGGCCATTGCCCGTGTCGAAGGTGCTCAGGCGCAGTTGATGAGTTTCAATCCTCGCAAGGCCGAAGGAGAGGAGCAGGTGGGGATGACGGACTTGTTGAAACAGTGGGCACCCAGCGCGTTTGTGTACCTCCTTTGGATCGCCGTCTTCAGCATTTCCCAGATGCTCCTCAATTCCCTCATCGAGGAACGTTCCAACCGTATCCTGGAGGTGTTGCTCTCCTCGGTGACGCCGCTGGAGTTGATGGCCGGCAAATTGGTGGGTGTGGCCGCCGTGGGAGCCGTGATGACGTTGGCTTGGATCGGGTCTTTGGTGCTGATGACTTTCTGGACGCTGCATACGGCGGGGGCCGCGGCCTTGGCGCCGGATTCCGTCGCCAACCGCCTGCCGATGGAGTTGATCACCTTGCTGGGAGATTCGTGGATGTTGCCCGCTTTTGGTCTCTATTTCCTTCTGGGTTACCTGTTCTACGCCGCGGTGATTCTGGCCTTGGGTAGCACCTGCAACAATTTGAAGGAGGCTCAGAATTTCACCGGAGTCATCGCTCTGTTGATGATGGTGCCCTTGGTTTCCATCGCTTTTATACCCAAGGATCCCAACGGCCCGGTGGCGACGGTGTTGTCTTGGATACCGCCCTACACGCCCTTCGTGATGATGAACCGGGTCGCAGCCAACCCGCCGCTTCGGGATGTTATCGGCACACTGGTTCTGCTGGTGCTGTCCGATGTGGCCGTTCTCTGGGCTTGCAGCCGCATCTTCCGAGCTGCCGTGCTGCGTACCGGACAGCCGGCCTCCTTGCTTCAATTGTTCCGATGGATCTTGGGTCGTCCCTGATTTCGGGAATTCGCAATGTGTGCCAAGAGCTGGGTGCCGGTTTAACGGTTTTGCTCGGTTGTCCGGGATCTATAGACCCCCGAAACGAAACCGGCGGCATCCTGAATGAGGAAGCCGCCAGTCTGAGGCTGCTGCTGCGCTGATTATTCCTTGTCAGGACGCGGGGGGCGTCCTTCGCCACGCGGGCGTCCCTCGCGATCCTGACCCTCAGGACCACCAGGACCACCAGGACCACCAGGACCACCAGGACCGCGGCCACCTTGCGGACGAGCCGGGCGCAGTTCTTCTTGGGTGAGTTTGCCGTCGCCATTCTTGTCGAGCTTCAGCAGGGCGACCGCGGCGTTCTTGATTTCGTCCGCATCGAGAGTGCCGTCACGATTGGTGTCGAGAGCTTCCATCAATGGGGAGGCCATGCGCGGACGCCCGCCACCGGGGCCGCCGGGACCGCCATTGGGACCACCGCCGGGTCCGCCGTTGGGGCCACCGGGAGGCTGCGGACGCCGGTCATCCTGAGCGATGGCGGTGAGGGTTGCGCCGGCCAAGGCCAGTGCCATGAGTGTGCGATTGAGTGTGTTCATGGATGTGTGTGTTGTCGTTCTTGTTGATGCCCAGCGAAGGATCGCTGTTTTGTTCTGCCAACAAGAGACATCGAACGTGTAATGAAATGATGTGTCCCGGAGCGAAAATTGTTAAGCAGGCGTAAATGTGCGTCCGTGTGACTCATCGTCCGGTTAGCATCAGCCCCGTTGAAATGGACGGATCTCCAGCCTTTCTCCCATGAAATCTGCCACCACTGATTCACCAGTGCGCGACGCGCTGCCAAGGGTCTTGGTCATCGATGATGATCGGAAACTCTGCCGTCTCATTCGCGATTATCTGGCTCCCATGGGCTATGCCGTCGAGGCGGTCCATACCGGACCAGAAGGAGTGGAACGGGCGGTTGCCGAGCCGTGGCATGCGATTCTCCTCGATCTCATGTTGCCGGGTTTGGATGGCTTCGAGGTCCTCAAGCGTATCCGGGCCAAAGTGGATGTGCCGGTGCTGATGCTCACGGCCCGAGGCGATGAAGCCGACCGCATCGTTGGCCTGGAAATGGGGGCCGATGATTACTTGCCCAAGACCTTCTCCACTCGAGAATTGCTGGCGCGTTTGCGTGCGGTCACTCGTCGAACGGTGCGTTCCCAGAATCCGGAGTCCGGCTCCGATGAAGAGTTTGTGGTGGGGCCGTTGCGGGTTCGACCGGCTTCCCGCACCGCGATCTTGGGCGATGTGCCGCTGACCTTGACGCCGGTCGAGTACGATTTGCTCGTCTCGCTGGCCAAGGCCCGTGGGCGGGTCAAGACCCGCGAAGCCTTGCTCGATGAAATCCGCGAGCGGGATTACGACGTTTTTGATCGGTCCATCGATGTGCACATCTCGGCACTCCGCAAGAAACTCAACGACGACCCGAAGCATCCGCGGTTCATCCGCACACTCCGCTCAGCAGGCTACATGATGGTCGATCCGGAGGATCCGGAATGACTCTTCGACTCCCACTTTTCGGCCGCATCCTGATTTGGCTGCTCCTGAACCTGCTCATTCTGGGCATCGCGTTCGGGGTGTTCTTGTGGACTGAACTCGGTGGGGATTCCCTGTTGGGCCGGGTGGCCGGGGACCGCTCGATGGCGGCCGCCAATGCACTCATGGCTGAATTGAGGGACCGGCCGGTCACCGAATGGGAGAAGGCCATGGCGCGATTCGAGGAAGCCTATCCGGTGCGTGTGTTGTTGCTCCGGGAAGATGGAACCCGATTCTTGGGTGCCAAACTGGAAGTGCCTCCCGAGTTGTTGTTTCGCCTCCGACAAATCGCAGGTCCTGGCCCCGGTCCAGGCCCAGACGTTCGCAGGCCAGGTCCTCCACCGGGGATGTTCCCCGAAGACCGTTTCGATCCCGATCCCAATGGAAACCCTGGCCCTCCGCCTTCTCGCCCCGGGATGCGTTCCCCTTCGGGTGGCCCGCGCGTGTACATCCGGGCGGGTCGTCCTCCACGGTATTGGTTGATCCACGGAAATCCCTTACGCGGACCGGGCCTCCCGCGAGGTCTCCGAATGGCCATGGTCTCGGAGAGTTTGTCAGCGGGCGGTTTGTTTTTCGACCTGCAGTCGTGGTTTTGGGCGGCCTCGGCGGTGCTGGCGGTTTCGGTGCTTTGGTGGCTGCCATTCGTACGTGGAATCACCCGCTCGGTATCGCAAATGACCTTCGCAACGGAGCGCATCGCCGAGGGGCGCTTCAACACGCGGGTGCCAGAGGATCGCGGCGATGAGTTGGGGCGACTGGGCGGGGCGATCAATCGCATGTCCGGACGGTTGGATGGATTGGTGAATGGCCAAAAGCGGTTTCTGGGCGATGTCGCCCACGAGTTGTGCTCCCCGTTGGCTCGCATGGAAATGGCTTTGGGGGTCTTGGAACATCGCACCGATGACGAAGGGCGGCCCTATGTGGATGACGTGCGCGAGGAGGTGCGGCACATGTCCGGTTTGGTCAATGAGCTGCTGCAGTTTTCCAAGGCGGCCTTGAAGCCGGCCGACGCAGAGATGGCCGTTGTTTCGTTGGCTGATCTCACCCGCCGGGTGGTGGCTCGGGAAATGCCGAATACCACGGATCTCACGGTTGAAGTCCCCGAGGGATTGGAAGCTCTGGGACATCCGGAATTGGTGGGGCGCGCCATGGGCAACCTTTTGCGAAACGCCCGAAATCATGCAGGAAATCGAGGTCCGATCCGAATCGAGGCCACTTTCGACACCGCGAATTTTGTTCTCTGGCGGGTGGTGGATTCCGGGTCCGGTGTGTCCGAATCGGAATTGCTCCGATTGGGTGAACCGTTCTACCGGCCGGACCAATCCCGTTCGAGCGACACCGGGGGCACGGGGCTTGGGCTCGCCATTGTCAAAAGCTGCATGGCGGCCTGTCACGGCCGGTTGGAATTGGCCAACGGTCGGGAGTGCGGATTGGTGGCCACTTTGGTGCTTCAACCGGTTCCTACGGCGTGACGGGGCGGAAGCTCAATTGCTGAATAAACGCTTTCCGCGTTTGCGGTGAGGGGTGGCCAGAGTCTATCCATGTCCGCGATGCGGATCACGAACCTCAACCCGGACCACGACATCGGAGCCAGCGCCTGGATGCTCTCCGTTGACGGGCACCAGCTCCTGATGGATGCCGGGACTCACCCCAAGCGCGAAGGCCTCTCCTCTCTCCCACTGTACGAATCAGTGAAGGATCTGGAGGTCGACGCTATCGCTTTGACCCACTGCCACCATGACCATGTCGGGTCTCTGCCGGTGGCGCTCCAATATTTCCCCCATGCCCGGGTCATCATGACCGACCTGAGCTATTTCATTGTCGAGCGGGTCCTGCATAATTCGGTCAACGTGATGGTTCGTCAGCGTGATGAGTTGGGTATTCGCGAATACCCCCTCTACACCCACGAGGAAGTGGACGACTACGCTCCGGTGTTCCAAGGATTCGGCTACCGTCGGGAAATCGAGTGGGCCCAGTTCGCGCGGAGCACCGGTACCGCTCCGGGTCGCCGGCATACCCCGACACTGGAGTTGTTCGATGCCGGTCATGCCCTGGGATCAGCGGGAGTCTTGGTGCGTGGCCGCAAGCAGAGTCTCTTCTATTCGGGCGATGTTTGTTTCCACGATCAGACTCTTTTGCGTGCGGCTGACTTCGAGGGGGTTCGTGCGGATGTGCTGGTGATGGAAACCACCCGTGGGAACCGCCAGTTGCCGCCCAATTTCAGCCGGGATCAGGAGCTGGATCGCTTGGCCGATGGGATCAACCGGGTGCTGGCCCGCAAAGGGACGGTGCTCATTCCCGCCTTCGCACTCGGTAGGACTCAGGAAATCCTCGCGTACCTCGCGTTGCTCATGCGATCTGGAAAACTGCGTGAACAACCGGTCTACATTGGTGGATTGGGTCGTGTCTTCACCGAGATCTATGATCTCCAGTCCAATAGGACCAACCGACATCATCCGAATCTCAAGCTCACCCATGCGC
>Ga0255127_1001075_pt1 | contig 11640 bp, 12 predicted proteins | sample Law_Miss_RepB_8d_FD_188555 | JGI IMG/M metagenome (GOLD analysis project Ga0255127, IMG submission 188555) | Freshwater microbial communities from St. Lawrence River, New York, United States - Law_Miss_RepB_8d | ecosystem: Environmental > Aquatic > Freshwater > River | place: USA: New York...
GCAAGCCCGGTGGGCGCGGCTGAACCAGCAACAACTCTTCCTGGACCAAAGGGGTGTGCTCAATGCCTTGCACCTGGCTGGGGTTGTAGAGCACGGCAATGTCCAGTCGGCCCTGGAGCAGGTTTTCCTGCATGGCGCTGGACAGCCCCTCGCTGATGGACAGCTGCGCCTCGGGCAGGTGTTGCCTGAACGCCCGAGTCAAAGGCACCATGAGCACCCGTGCCACGCTGGGGGGCAGGCCCAAGGCCACGCGGCCAGACAGACCGCTGCGCACACGGTCGAGTTCTTCGCGGGCGCGTTCGAGCTGGTGCAGGATGCCCCGGCCATGCTCGAGCAACAACTGGCCCGCCTGCGTGGGCAGGGCGCCACGCCCGTTGCGCACCAGCAGGTTTTGGCGCAGTTCCACTTCGAGCAGGCGCACCTGGCGGCTGAGCGCGGGTTGGGCCACGTTCAAGGCCTGCGCCGCCCGGGTGAAGCTGCCCAGTTCGGCCACGCGCACAAAGTATTCGAGCTGTTTGAGGTCCATGGGGTTTTTTTGTTACTGTGATTTTGACATATCCACTGCTGTGTTATGCAAATTTGATATAACAGGTAGAGGGCGAGGGGGCTGGGTGTTGGCGGGGCGGCCTTGCACAATGTGTCACAGACATTTGATCCTTCAGGAAACTGCCATGAGCCAAAGCCAACCCTTGATCATCGACGTGCACGGCCACTACACCACCGCCCCCAAGGCCCTGGAAGACTGGCGCAACCGCCAGATCGCGGGCATCCAAGACCCCGCGTCCATGCCCAAGGTGTCCGAGCTGAAGATCAGCGATGACGAACTGCGCGAGAGCATCGAAACCAACCAACTGGCCAAGATGAAAGAGCGTGGCTCGGACATCACCATCTTCAGCCCCCGCGCCAGCTTCATGGCGCACCACATCGGCGACTTCAATGTCTCGTCCACCTGGGCCGCCATCTGCAACGAGCTGTGCTACCGCGTGAGCCAGCTGTTCCCTGACAACTTCGTGCCGGCCGCCATGCTGCCCCAGTCGCCCGGCGTGGACCCCGCCACCTGCATCCCCGAGCTGGTCAAGTGCGTCGAGCAGTACGGCAACGTGGGCATCAACCTCAACCCCGACCCCTCGGGTGGTCACTGGACTTCGCCCCCTTTGAGCGACAAGGCCTGGTATCCCATCTATGAAAAGATGGTCGAGTACGACATCCCGGCGATGATCCACGTGAGCACCAGCTGCAACAGTTGCTTTCACACCACCGGCGCGCACTACCTGAATGCCGACACCACCGCCTTCATGCAGTGCCTGACCAGCGATCTGTTCAAGGATTTCCCGACGCTCAAGTTCTTGATCCCGCACGGCGGCGGTGCGGTGCCCTACCACTGGGGCCGTTTCCGCGGCCTGGCGCAGGAGCTGAAAAAGCCCTTGCTGTCCGAGCACCTGCTCAACAACATCTTCTTTGACACCTGCGTGTACCACCAGCCCGGCATCGATTTGCTGACCAAAGTCATCCCGGTCAAGAACATCTTGTTCGCGTCCGAGATGATCGGCGCGGTGCGCGGCATCGACCCCGAAACCGGCCACTACTTTGACGACACCAAACGCTATGTGCAAGCCACAGCCAACCTGAACGACCAAGAGCGTTACATGGTCTATGAAGGCAACGCCCGCCGCGTCTTCAAGCGGCTGGACGACCAACTCAAGGCCAAAGGCCGGTGAACCTGTTGTAGGAGCCCACCCCGTGGGCGATGGGTGCTTGGAGGTTTGTGCATTGAACAAACCGCAGACCCCAAAACACCATCGCCCACAGGGTGGTCTCCTACAAATACCCCATCCATTTGCCAGACAGGAGCAAACCATGTACGAACTCGGCGTTGTTTACCGCAACATCACCCGCGCAGACCGCGCAAGCACCGACGCCCTGGCGGCGCTCGGCTCGGCCACGGTGCACGAGGCGATGGGCCGGGTCGGCCTCATGAAGCCATACATGCGCCCGATCTATCCCGGGGCACAGGTGTCCGGCACGGCGGTGACGGTGCTGCTGCACCCCGGCGACAACTGGATGATGCATGTGGTGGCCGAGCAGATCCAGCCCGGCGACATCGTGGTGGCGGCGATCACCGCCGAGTGCACCGACGGCTATTTTGGTGACCTGCTGGCCACCTCCTTTCAAGCCCGTGGTGCCCGTGCCCTGATCATCGACGCCGGTGTGCGCGATGTGAAAGAGCTGCACAAGATGAACTTTCCGGTCTGGAGCAAAGCCATCAGCAGCAAGGGCACGATCAAGGCGACGGTGGGCTCGGTCAACATCCCGGTGGTGTGCGCGGGGATGATCGTGCACCCGGGCGATGCCATCGTGGCCGACGACGACGGCGTGGTCTGCGTGCCCCAGGCGCTGGCGGCCAAGACCCTGGCGGCTGCGCAAGCGCGTGAAGCCAACGAAGGCGAAAAACGCGCCAAGCTCGCCTCGGGCGTGCTGGGTCTGGACATGTACAAAATGCGCGAGCCGCTGGCCGCAGCGGGTCTGAAATACATCGACTGAGCAGCGGACGGTGGCCGCAAGGCCTGACCGCGAATTTTTCAATGGCCCAAGGAGTTGCTGTGAATTTGACAAGAAGATGGATCAACGCCGCCCTGATGTCGGGCGTGGTGTTGTTGAGTGCTTGCGCCAGTTTTCAGGCGCCGGTGGACCCCAAAGTTCGTGAATCGCTGGTGCCGACCGGCACGCTGCGGATGGGCGTTTACCAGGGCAGCCCCACGTCCTTGGTGGTCGATCCGAAAACCGGCCAACGTGCCGGCGTTGCACTCGACATGGGTCCCCTCCTGGCCCAGAAACTCGGTGTGCCGGTGCAGGTGGTGGAGTTCCAAAGGCTGGCGCTGGTGCTCGAGGCCCTGAAAACCGGTCAGATCGATTTCACAGTCACCAACGCCACCGAAGCCCGGGCGCGCGACATGGACTTCACGCGTCCCTTGGTCCAACTGGAGTTGGGCTATCTGGTGATGAACGATTCAGCCATCCAGCAGGTGCAACAGATTGACCGTGCGGGCGTCAAGGTGGGCGTGAGCCAGGGCAGCACCTCCCAGGGGGTGTTGACGCGGGAGTTCAAGAACGCCAGCGTGGTTGGCGCTGCGAGCCTCAAACAGGCGCAGGACATGCTGCGGCAAAAAAGCATCGATGCTTTTGCCACCAACAAGGGCATCCTGTTCGAAATGTCCGACGAGCTGACCGGCTCGCGCATTCTGGCCGGACGTTGGGGCCTCGAAAACCTGGCCATCGCCATCCCCAAGGGCCGCGATGCCGGGCGGCCCTTTGTCAACGCTTTTGCCGAGCAGGTGCGTGAGAACGGCCAGTTGCAAAAATCTGTTCAACGTGCAGGTTTGCGCGGCACCACCTCAGCGCCTTGAGGCCTGGAGCCCTTCATTTCATTGACTTCACCGATCGCAACCCATGAAAAAAACCTACATCTCCTTCTTGCGCCTGCCCACACTCGCGGTGGCGGGTTTGGTGGCTGCCCTCCTCAGTGGCGGGGCCAGCGCCCAGACAGCGGCCACCGCTTACCCGGCCAAGCCGATCAAGATTCTGGTGGGTTATGCCGCAGGGGGCGCGGTGGACACCGTGGCACGCACCATCGGACAAAGCCTGACCGCGCCGCTGGGGCAGCCTTTCGTCATTGAGAACCGACCCGGTGCGGGCAGCAACATCGCCTCGCGCGCCCTCATCGACGCCCCTGCCGATGGCCACACCCTGATGATGGCGGCCAACGCCATTGCGGCCAACATGGCCCTCTACCAGCCCGCGCCCTTTGATGCCGAAAAAGAAATGGCGCCCGTGTCCTTGATCGGCCGCGTGCCGGTGGTGATCGCCGTCAACCCCAATGCGCCTTTCAACACCATTGGCAAGCTGATTGAAGCGGCCAAAGCCAAGCCGGGCAGCCTGTCCTTTGCCAGTCCAGGCAATGGCTCTACGCCCCACATGGCGGTGGAGTTTTTTGAGCGTGCTGCCGGCATCACGATGCAGCATGTCCCTTACCGAGGCGGCACCCCGGCGATCACCGATGTGATTGGCGGACAGCTGCCCATCGTCGCGGTCAACGCCCTGGAAGTGCAGCCCCATGTTCGCAGTGGCCGATTGAAGCTGCTGGCCGTCCTCAGCCCCAACCGCTCGCCCATCTATCCGGATGTGCCCACCATCGCCGAGTCCGGTTTTCCGGGGTTCGAAGCCTCGGTCTGGTACGGTCTGGTGGCACCCGCTGCCACACCGCGCACAGTGGTGACGCGCCTGCATGCAGAAGTGCAAAAGGCGCTTCAGACCGCCGAGGTGCGTGAGCGCATGAACTCCGTGGGCGGCGAGGTGATTCCCGGCAGCACCGAGATGTTTGCCGCCCTGATCAAATCCGAACGCGTGCGCTACGAAAAGCTGGTGCGCGAAGCCAACATCAAACCCGATTGACGATCGCCATGAGCAAACCCACCACAGGTGACTTCACCAAAACCGCAGGTTGGCTGGACTGGTACACCGGTCCGAGCCGACCCACTTTCAAACTGCCGCTAGGCGCGGTCGATGCCCATTGCCACGTGTTTGGACCTGGCGCCGAGTTTCCGTATGCGCCCGAGCGCAAGTACACCCCGTGTGACGCCAGCAAGCAGCAGCTGTATGCCTTGCGCGACCACCTGGGCTTTGCGCGCAATGTGGTGGTGCAAGCCACCTGCCACGGCGCTGACAACCGGGCCATGGTCGATGCGCTGCTGCACTCTGGCGGCAAGGCACGCGGTGTGGCCACCGTCAAGCGCAGCGTCACCGATGAAGAGCTCCAGGCCATGCACGACGCCGGTGTGCGCGGCGTGCGCTTCAATTTCGTCAAGCGCCTGGTGGACTTCACGCCCAAGGACGAGTTGATGGAGATTGCCGGCCGCATCGCGAAGTGGGGCTGGCATGTGGTGATTTATTTTGAAGCGGTCGATCTGCCCGAGTTGTGGGATTTCTTCACCGCGCTGCCCACCACCGTGGTGGTGGACCACATGGGCCGCCCCGATGTGTCGCTGCCGGTGGACGGGCCGCAGTTTGCGCTGTTCCAGAAGTTCATGCGCGAGCACAGCAACGTGTGGAGCAAGGTGTCCTGCCCCGAGCGTTTGTCGCTGACCGGACCCAAGGCGCTGCACGGTGAGCAAAACGCCTATCAGGATGTGATCCCGTTTGCCCAACGCATCGTGCAGGAATTCCCGGACCGCGTGCTGTGGGGCACCGATTGGCCACACCCCAACCTGAAAGACCACATGCCGGACGATGGCCTGTTGGTGGATTTCATCCCGCACATCGCACCCACCGCCGAGTTGCAGCGCAAACTGCTGGTCGACAACCCGATGCGGCTTTATTGGCCTGAAGATCAGGCATAAATCGCCTTGCAGGAGCTCACCCCGTCGGCGATGGCTCGTGGACCCTTCACGGTCTCATCGCCCATGGGGAGGCGCCTACAAATAACAGCATTCACCACGGAGTTTGACCATGGCCCTAGACAAACCCTACAAAGACGTGCCCGGCACCATCATTTTTGACGCCGAGCAGTCGCGCAAAGGTTACTGGCTCAACCAGTTTTGCATGTCGCTGATGAAGGCCGAAAACCGCGAGCGCTTCAAGGCCGATGAGCGCGCCTACCTGGACGAGTGGGCCATGACCGAGGAGCAAAAGCAGGCGGTGCTGGCGCGCGACTTGAACTGGTGCATGCGCACCGGCGGTAACATTTATTTCCTGGCCAAGATCGGCGCCACCGACGGCAAGAGCTTTCAGCAAATGGCGGGCTCCATGACCGGCATGACCGAAGAGGAATACCGCCACATGATGATCCATGGCGGGCGCAGTGTGGAAGGCAACCGCTACATTGGCGAAAACGGCAGCGCCCAGGCGCACAACCAGCCGCAAGGCGCTGCGGGCAAAAAATCTTGATGGGGCTCAGACCCCATGATTCACGGAAAGACAAACATGGCCAAAATCACCGCATCCGTCTACACCTCGCATGTGCCCGCCATCGGCGCGGCCATGGACCTGGGCAAGACGCAAGAAGACTACTGGAAGCCCGTCTTTGCGGGCTATGACTTCTCCAAGCAGTGGATGAAGGACAAGCAACCCGATGTGATCATCCTGGTGTTCAACGACCATGCGACAGCCTTCAGCTCTGACCTGATCCCCACCTTTGCGATCGGCACGGCGGCCGAGTACAAGCCTGCCGATGAAGGCTGGGGGCCACGCCCCGTGCCCGTGGTGAAAGGCCATCCGGAGTTGGCTTCGCACATGGCGCAATCGGTCATCCAGCAGGACTTCGACCTGACCATCGTCAATAAGATGGACGTGGACCATGGCCTGACGGTGCCCCTGTCCCTGATGTGCGGCGAGCGCGATCCTGTCAAAGGCGCCTGGCCATGCCCGGTGATCCCGTTTGCCGTCAATGTGGTGCAGTACCCGGTGCCCAGCGGCCAGCGCTGCTTTAACCTGGGCCAAGCGATCCGCAAAGCCGTTGAGAGCTACGACGAGGACCTGAATGTGCACATCTGGGGCACGGGCGGCATGAGCCACCAGCTGCAGGGGGCAAGGGCGGGCTTGATCAACCGCGAGTGGGACAACGCCTGGCTCGACCAGTTGATCCAGGACCCGGTGGCCGCGGCCGCCATACCGCACATCGACTATGTGCGTGAGGCGGGCAGCGAAGGCATCGAGCTGGTGATGTGGCTGATCGCGCGCGGCGCGATGGGCGACATTCGGGACGGCAAAGTCACAGGCCCCGCGCCCCAATTGCGCCACCGCTTCTACCATGTACCGGCCAGCAACACGGCGGTCGGGCATGTCATTCTTGAAAACAACTGAGAGATTGCAACCATGAGCAAAACCATCCAAGTCGCACTCGCCGGCGCCGGCGCTTTCGGCATCAAACACCTCGACGGCATCCAGAACATCGACGGCGTGAAAGTCGTCTCGCTGATCGGCCGCGAGTTCGACAAGACCCAGGAAGTGGCAAACAAATACGGCATTGGCCACGTCACCACCGACCTCAACGATTCCTTGGCTTTGAAAGAAGTCGATGCCGTGATCCTGTGCACGCCCACGCAAATGCACGCCAGCCAGACCCTGGCCTGCTTGAAGGCGGGCAAGCATGTGCAAGTCGAGATCCCGCTGTGCGATGTCTACAAGGAAGGCCAGGACGTGCTGCGCCTGCAAAAGGAAAGCGGCCTGGTGGCCATGGTGGGCCACACCCGCCGTTTCAACCCGAGCCACCAGTGGGTCAACCAGAAGATCCGGGCCGGGCAGTTCAACATCCAACAGATGGATGTGCAAACCTACTTTTTCCGCCGCACCAACATGAACGCACTGGGCCAGCCGCGCAGTTGGACCGACCACCTGCTGTGGCACCACGCGGCCCACACGGTGGACCTGTTCGCCTACCAGTGCGGCAGCCCCATCGTCAAAGCCAACGCCGTGCAGGGCCCGATCCACTCCGCCTTGGGCATCGCCATGGACATGAGCATCCAGCTGCAGGCCGCCAATGGCGCGATCTGCACCTTGTCGCTCAGCTTCAACAACGATGGCCCCTTGGGCACCTATTTCCGCTACATCGGCGACACCGGGACTTACCTTGCCCGCTACGACGACCTGTTCACCGGCAAGGAAGAAAAAATCGATGTGTCACAAGTGGCGGTGTCGATGAACGGCATCGAGTTGCAGGACCGCGAGTTCTTTGCCGCGATCCGCGAAGGCCGCGAGCCCAACAGCTCGATCGCCCAGGTCTTGCCGTGCTACCAGGTGCTGCACGACCTGGAGCAGCAATTGGCCTGAGCTTGGCCCTCTTGACCCCCGCCGTGGAGCGCCAACACCTGCGGCTGTTGGCCTTGACAGGCTTTGCCAGCATGGCGTCGATGCGCATCTGCGACCCCATGCTGGTGGTGCTCAGCGACGAGTTCCAGGTCAGCACCGGTGATGCATCGGCGGTGGTTTCGGCGTATGCCGTGGTGTACAGCCTGTCGCAATTGCTATATGGCCCTTTGGGGGATCGCTTTGGCAAGCTGCGCGTGGTGTCTCTGGCGGTTCTGGCTTGTGCGGTGATCAGCGCCATCACTGCGGTGTCGTACAACCTGACCATGCTGGTCATCATGCGCGGCCTCATGGGGGCGACAGCGGCCGGAGTGATCCCCCTGGGCATGGCCTGGGTGGGTGACCAAGTGCCCTATGAACGGCGCCAGGAAACCTTGGCCAAACTCATGAGTGCCACCGTGCTGGGCATGATGGGTGGTTTGTGGTTTGGTGGCCTCACCGCGGACACGTTGGGCTGGCGCACGGCGTTTGTGGTCCTGTCTGCCTTGTTCGCTGTCGCTGCCGCGCTGCTGCTGCGTCTGCTGCATGCCCAGGCTGTGCCCATGTCGGTGGATGCCCCTGGCTTTTGGGCTTCGTTCCGAACCACTGCACGCTTGTTGGCCATGCCCCGTGTGCGAGGGGTGTTGGGCGTCACGGCCGCCGAGGGGGCCCTGGTGTTCGGCGCCATGGCCTTCATGCCCACCCATTTGCACCAGCACCATGGTTTCAGTGTGGTGGCGGCGGGCTCGGTCATGATGTTGTATGGGGTAGGGGGCTTGCTTTACAGCCAGATGGCGCGGCAATGGTTGGCATGGCTGGGTGAGCGGGGCCTGGCGAAAACCGGTGCTGGCCTGGTGGCGGTGGGCTTTTTGTTGTTGGCCTGGAGCACCTCGCCCGGGTTGGGCATGCTGGCTTGCCTGTTGGCGGGGCTGGGCTTTTACATGCTGCACAACACCTTGCAGGTGCAGGCCACCCAGATGGCGCCGGTCGCGCGCGGCACAGCGGTGACCTTGTTCGCCAGCTCGCTTTTTTTGGGCCAGTCCACGGGGGTTTTGCTCATGGCGCAAAGTGTGGACATGGGCTGGCTGGCTCACGCCTTCACCGCGGCGGCGTTGGGTGTGACGGTGCTGGGCGCGGTGGTGTACCGCCTGGTGGGCCGCCACTGAGCATGGCCCACAGGCCCAGCGCCGGGCCGGGGGCCAGCAGCCACAGGGCCATGCTGCCCGCTTGCTGGACGGCCCAACCCAGCAGCAGGATGCTGAGCACGGTGATCAAAAAACCCACGCCGTTTTGCAGCACCAGCGCACTGCCCAGCCACTGCGGGGGGGCATGTTGGGCTGACATGGCCGAAAACTGAGGTGAATCGGCGACCACACAAACCCCCCAGAACAGCAAGGCCCCCAACTGCACCAGCGGCCAGGTGTCGGGGATCCAGGGGTAAATCAGGCACATCAGACCGGAGGCCCCCAAGGCTGTGACCGCCACCCGGGCACTGCCCACGCGGCGGCTCCACAGGCCACCCAGCACACAACCGAAAAAGCCGATGCCGATCACCCCAAAACAGATCCATGGCACCGAGGGGCTCCAGCGGTAGGCCTCGGCGACCATGGCCTGGTGGATGGGCAGGCTCAGCCAGGGCAGCACGCTCCAGAAAGCGTACAGCTCCCACATGTGGCCAAAGTAGCCCAGCGCTGAAGCCCTGAAGCCCCGCACCGCCAGGATCTCGCGCAAGACCCGGGTGTTCAGGACAACGCGGGCGGCCAGAGGGCGGGGCAGTTGTCGCTGTCCTGGTGGCTGGCCCAGCCAAGCCACCAGCAGGGCGCCCGACACGGCCAGCACCGACGAACCCAGCAGCACCTCGGACCAGGGCCAGCTCTGGCCCCAAGCCCGCAAACCGTGCGGCATGGCCGTGCCCAAAGTCAGCATGCCCACCAGCCAGCCCAGTGCGGCGGCGGGTTGGCTGCCCACGCGTTGCACCAGCATCTTCATGCCCAGCGGGTAAATGCCGGCCAGGCACATGCCCACCCCAAATCGCAGGGTCCAGAACACCGCGAAATCGGCAACGCCCCAGGTGACGGCGGCATTGGCCACGGCCCCCAGCAGGCTGCACACCACAAAAATGCGGGTGGGCTGGAAGCGGTCGGCTGCGCCGCTGAGGGCAAACACCAGCGTGCCCGCAATGAAGCCCAATTGGGTAGCGGCCAGCAGCCAGCCCAAATCGGCTGCGCTGAGCGCCCATGCCTGCATCAGGCTGTCGGCGACCCCGCTGGGGCTGAACCACAAGGAGGTGCTCAGGCACTGGGCCAGCACAATCGCGGCCACCGCCATCGATGGCGTGGGCCCGTTGTGCGGATGAGGTCGGCCATGAGGGAGGGCATTCACCACAAAAGTATATCGACAGGCATGCCCTGCGCCTCGGTCATGAAGCGTTCGAAGCGGGGGGGCGCTAAGATCGCAGATGACCACGGAAAGCTTCTTTTCATCATGACCGACCATTACGCCGTCATCGGCAATCCCATCGAACAAAGCAAGTCGCCTTTGATCCACACCGCTTTTGCACTGGTCACGCTACAGAACCTGGTCTACACCAAGCTGTTGGCCCCCTTGGGTGGTTTTGCGGCGGCGGTGGACGCCTTTCGTGCCAGTGGCGGACGGGGCATGAATGTGACGGCGCCCTTCAAGCTCGAAGCTTGCGCCTACGCCACCGACCTGGCGCCAAGCGCGCAAATGGCGGGTGCAGTCAACGCGATGAAGTTTGAGGGGGACAAGGTGTACGCCGAAAATTTTGACGGCGTGGGCCTGGTGCGGGACCTGCTGCACAACCAGGGGTGCACGCTCAAGGGTCAGCGGGTCCTGATTCTGGGCGCGGGCGGTGCCACGCGTGGGGCTTTGTTGCCGCTGCTGGCCGAGCATCCAGCCACGCTGGTGATTGTCAACCGGACCGTGGCCAAGGCCCAGGAGCTGTCTGCGCTGGCCCGGCAGCACCAGACCGGTCAGGTGCCGGTGCAGGGGATGGGTTATGACGAGCTGCAGGGTGTTTTCGATGTGGTGCTCAACGCCAGCTCGTCCAGCCTGACGGCCGAGCGGCCGCCCCTCGACCCTGCTGTGTTCGCGCCGGGCAGTCTGGCTTACGATCTGACCTACGGCAAAGGCCTCACGCCTTTTTTGCAGCTGGCGCAGCAAGCGGGCGTGACGCGTCTGGCCGATGGCGTGGGCATGCTGGCCGAGCAGGCCGCCGAGGCCTTTGCCTGGTGGCGTGGGGTCAGGCCCGATACCGCAGAGGTCATCCGCATGCTCACGGTGCCATTGAAGTGAAGGCCGGGTCCCTGGCGCCTGGCGGGTGTGTGCAAGTGTTTGTTGGAACAGAGGTCAGCGCATGACGATGCTTTTTAGATGGCTCCTGGCGGGCTCGGTGGCTGCGGTGGCACTGCCGACTTGGGCTTCTGGTGAAGAGACCTTCAAGGCCGTGTGTGCCAGTTGTCACGCACAGGCTTTCCCCAAGGCCCCGCAAGTGGGGAATCAGCGCCAATGGGCGCCCCTCATTCGTGAAGGCCAGGTCACCCTCACCGCCCATGGTTATGTGGGCGTCAGAACCATGCCGCCCAAAGGCGGCAAGCCCGACTTGACGGTGGAAGCGTTTGCCGAGGCCCTGAACCACATGGTGAACCAGTCCGGCGGGCAGTGGAAAACCCCGGATGCCCGCATGCTCCAGGCCATCCAGGCGGAGATCGCCCGACGTCAGAAATCCCAGGCCGCCAAGTAAGGCCGCAGCGGGGCGGGGGCGGGCGGGTCAACCGCGGGGGC
>Ga0255127_1001076_pt1 | contig 11631 bp, 4 predicted proteins | sample Law_Miss_RepB_8d_FD_188555 | JGI IMG/M metagenome (GOLD analysis project Ga0255127, IMG submission 188555) | Freshwater microbial communities from St. Lawrence River, New York, United States - Law_Miss_RepB_8d | ecosystem: Environmental > Aquatic > Freshwater > River | place: USA: New York...
CCCGACTCACTCCCACAGGTCTGCATCCGCGCCAGCTGCAGGATCTCGCCCTCCAACCGCAGCCCCTCAGGCGCCCCGTTCAGCGCCACCAGAAACGCGACGATGTCGCCAATGTCTTCCTCACTCAATTCCCTGCCCAGCTGATAGCGGGCCATCTCGGCCGTCACACTCTGCAGGCTGTCCAGGCTGCCGTCGTGCAGATAGGGTTCGGTCACCGCCACGTTGTGCAGGCTGGGCACCTTCACCACGTATAGGTCCTGCGCGCGATTCGTGCGCTCGGCCAGGCCGGCGTCGTTGGGGCCGGGCTCGCGCACGGCGGGGAACCAGGGCTGGAACGCGCCGAGCTTCTGGTAGGAATTGCCGCCCAGCCCGATGCCGTTGTGGCAGCTGCTGCAGCCGATTTCCTGAAAGCGCTGCCAGCCGCGTTGTTCCTGGTCGGTGAGCGCGGTGGTGTCGCCCTGCAGGAAATGCTGGAACGGCGTGTCCGTAACGGCAAAGCTGGTACGCTCGAAGTGGGCGATGGCGTCGGCCAGGTTGTTGCTGGTGATGCCGTCGGGATAAAGCGCGCGGAACTCCTCCATGTAGGCGGCGTCAGCCTGCAGCGTGGCGAGCACCTGTTCCAGCGTGTTGGCCATCTCGTGGGGCGTGACCAGCGGCATCAGCGCCTGGTCGGCCAGGGTGATGGCTCTGCCATTCCAGAACTGGCGAAAATTGAAAGCGGCGTTGAGCACGCTCAGCGCATTCACCTTGCCTTCGGCCTGCGCCACACCGCGCGGCACGGTGCGCCCGTCGGTGCCACTCATGGGCCCGGCGTGGCAGATGAAGCAGCCAATAGAGTTGTCCGCAGAAAGTGCACGCTCGTGGTAAAGGTCGCTGCCCAGCAGGTATTTGCGCGGGTTAACGTCGGCCAGGTCGATGGCCGGGAACGGCCGCACCACGCTGGCAGCCAGTGGGTGATCCGCATTGGCGCCGATGGGGGCGGGCGCACCGAGCGCGTGCTGGAATTCGTGCCACGCGGGGTCGGCGGGGTCTTGCGCCAGCACGGGCGTGGCGAGGATCGTCAGAACCAGCAGGGCGATGGCGGGGAGCAAGGTCATGGTCAGTCGCAACGGAGTGAGTTGGCGGCATGATAGCGTGTCGGCGGGGGAGGCGTCAGGTCTGGGAGGAGAGGCCTGCGATACAAGAGCGGACCTCTGGCCGCAGAGCAGAGCCCGCCCACCCGGGCGCTCTGGCCGGGCCTGCAGTAGTTCCAGGTTCGCGAGCAGGGCTCGCTCCTACAGGCAAGGCAGTTCGCGGGCAAGCCCGCTCCTACAGGCTAGCCCGCTCCTGCAGGGCTCAACGCGGCGGGGTGTCTTCGGTTGACTTGCGGATCTGCCGCGCCCACTCCGCATTCAGCTCCTTCACCTTGGCCACATAGGCCGGATTTTCGTGGCTGGGAATGTCCGGGTTGTAGAGGCCGGCCATCTCCCGCATGTAGCGGCGGTCCACCGTCTCGAACTCGCTGCTGATCTGCTGCGCGCGTTCGCGACTCATGCCCAGCGCTTCCAACGCCGAGCGCCCCACCCGCAGCGAACTGTCGAAGGTCTCGCGGATGATGTCGCGGCAGCCCGCCGCCCACAGGTCGTACACATGGTGACGGTCCACCGCCCGGGCAATCACGTGCACATGGGGGTAGTGGGCGACGACGTAGCGCGTCAGCTCGGTGATGTGTTCCTTGTCGTCGATGGCGATCACCATCAGGTCGGCCTCGGCGATGCCCGCCGCGTGCAGCAGGTCGGGGCGCGTGGCGTCGCCGTAATACACCTTCACGTTGAAGGCGCGCAGCATCTCCAGGGTGGAGGCGCTGTAGTCGATCACCGTGGTCTCGAAACCCGAGCCGCGCAGCATGCGGTTGACGATTCCGCCCACCCGGCCGTGGCCGGCGATGATCACCTTGCACTTCTCGTCGATGGCATCGGCGGGGCGCTCGGTGCGTGTCTCGAAATGCGGAGCGATGAGGCGTTCATAAACGATGAACAGCAGCGGCGTCAGCAGCATGGACAGCGCCACGATCAGCAGCAGCTGGTCGGCCACCTCGGCGGGCAGCACGGCAATGCCCACGGTGAACGACAGCAGCACGAAGCCGAACTCCCCCGCCTGCGCCAGACTCAGGGCGATCAGCCAGCGGTTGGCGCCCTGCAAGTCGAACATCCTGGCCACGATCAGCAGCACGCCGGCCTTGATGACGATCAGGCCAATGGTCAGCGCCAGGATGGTCCACAGGTCGGCCAGCAGCAGCCCGAAGTTGATGCCCGCCCCCACCGTCATGAAGAACAGTCCCAGCAGCAGACCCTTGAAGGGGTCGATGTCGGACTCCAGTTCGTGGCGGTATTCGCTGTTGGCCAGCACCACCCCGGCCAGGAAGGTGCCCAGCGCGGGCGACAGCCCTACCAGCGACATCAGCAGGGCAATGCCCACGATCAGCAGCAGCGCCGTGGCCGTGAACAGTTCCCGCAGCCGGGCCGAGGCAATGAAGCGGAACAGGGGCGAAGTCAGCCGGTTGCGCACCAGCACCACACCGGCGATGGCGGCCAGCGTGACCAGCGCCGTCTGCCAGCCATTGAGACCTTCCACCAGACTCAGGCTGGCACTGTGCTCGGCATCGGCGGCGCCATGGCTTGCCGCGCCCGCCGACAGATCGGCGAACAGCTCGGGCATGGCCAGCAGAGGCAGCAGGGCCAGCATGGGAATGACAGCGATATCCTGGAACAGCAGCACGGCGAAACTGGCCTGGCCGCCGTCCGACTTCATCAAGCCCTTCTCGTTGAGCGTCTGCAGCACGATGGCGGTGGACGACACCGAGAGGATCAGGCCCACGGCCAGCGCCACGGTCCACGACAGCCCGAGCAGCAGCGCGACCGTCATCACCACGGCGGTGGTCACCAGCAGCTGCAGGCCGCCCAGGCCCAGCAGGCGGGCGCGCATCTTCCACAGCAGCGCGGGCTCCAGCTCCAGGCCCACCAGGAACAACATCATCACCACGCCGAACTCGGCGAAGTGCTGCAGTGACACCACGTCCACCGAGAACAGGCCGAGCAGGGGGCTGATGGCGATACCGGCAATGAGATAGCCGAGCACCGAGCCCAGTTTGAAGCGCGAGGCCAGGGGCACGGCGATGACGCCGGCACACAGGAAGACGAAGGTGAGGAAGAGGTAGTCAGTCATGATGGGCTAAAGCCTACCCGATTCGGGGGGGGGTGGGAGCGAGCCCTGCCTGTTGCGGCCGAGCTGTGCCCGTAGGAGCGAGCCCTGCTCGCGAACAGCCGCGGTGAGGTTAGTGCCCCCAGGCTCCGGGCAGGGGGCACCCCGTTCTGCGACTGACCCGCACTCATCCTGAGTGCCCTCGCATCACAAAAAGCCCAAGGTCTTTTTGCTCACTCGGTGCGGGTCTTTCATGTCGCTGAACGGGCTGCCCCCCGCCCGGAGCCTTCGCGAGGCGCAGTGCAGCGGCTGTTCGCGAGCAGGGCTCGCTCCCACGGGATTGCCAGCTGGTGCCCAGCTGGACACTATGGCCGCGCCAACCCTGTGAAAAAGTTCGCGGGCAAGCCCGCTCCCACGACCACACCGGGTTATGATGCGGCAACGCCCCTCACTCATTGCGGAACACCCATGCCAGCCATTGCTCCGGATATCTTCAGCCTTGTGCCCGTCCTGCTCGCCCTCGTCATCTCCATCAGTCTGCGCAATGTCATCGTCGGGCTCTTCACCGGGCTGTTCGCCGGCGTGCTGATGGTCGAGGGGCCGGCGCTGCTCGGCGGGGTGAGCGTGATGGTGCGTGACTATCTGGTGCCCCAGGTCACAGACAGCTACAACGCCGGCGTGCTGGTGCTGCTGGTGTTCATCGGGGGCTTCGTGGCGCTGATGGAACGCTCGGGCGGTGGCGGGGCATTCGCGGCGAAAGTGGCGCGCTTCATCACCACGAAGGCACGTCTGCAGATCTCGGCCTGGATTGGCGGCGTCATGATCTTCTTTTCCGATCTGGGTACACCGCTGATTGTAGGCCCTACCTTCCGTCCTATGGCCGATCACCTGCGGGTGTCCCGCGCCAAGCTGGCATGGATCATCGATTCCACCGCGTCGCCAGTAGCGATTCTGGTGCCCTTCATTGGCTGGGGCGTTTACATCATGAGCTTGCTGGAACAGCAGTTCACCGCGCTGGGTATCGAACAGTCCGACTTTCAGGCGCTGGTTGCCGCGCTGCCGTTCCAGTTCTATGCCTGGCTGGCGGTGCTGTCTGTGCCTTTGATGGCATTGACCGGCGTGGAGTTCGGCCCGATGGCGCGTTCGGAGCGCCGTGCCGCAGAGTCGGGTCTGACGCCGGAGGAGGCCGCCGCCTCTTTGAGCATGGCGCCGGCTCAGCAGCACCAAGACAAGGCGCGGGCGTCCTTCATCTGGCTGCCGCTGCTGGTGCTGTTCATCGTGCTGCTGTGGACCCTGGTCCCGCTGGGATTTCCCTTCGGGCGGGTGAGTGGCGCCGACTTCCGTGCCGGGTTGTCGACGGCCTATCTGAGCGCGGCGGTCGCGCTGATTCTGCTGATGGCGTTCGCAGGGGCGCAGCGCGTGATGGCCAGTGTGCAGGTGTATCTGGAAGGCATGAGCCGCATGATGCTGGTGGCGGTCATGCTCTTGCTGGCCTGGGCCATGGGCGACATGACCACGGCGCTGGGCGGCGATGTTTACGTGGCCACGCTGGCGGCCGAGAACGCAGCCCCGTGGGCGCTGCCGGTGATGATCTTTCTGGTGTGCTGCAGCATCTCCTTCGCCACGGGCTCGTCATGGGGCACCTTCGCCATCATGCTGCCCCTGGCGCTGCCGGCCACTGTCGCCGTCGATGCACCGCTGTATGTGTGCATCGGCGCGGTGCTGTCGGGCGGACTGTTTGGTGACCACTGCTCGCCGGTCTCCGAGACCACGATCCTGTCATCCACCGGTGCCGGCTGTGATGCCTTTGAACACTTCCAGACCCAGCTGCCCTATGCGCTGGCCAATGGCGTGCTGTGCATCGGTGGCTATGTGCTGGCGGGCTTCACTGGTTCAGCCTGGACGCTGATGCTGCTGATCCCGCTGCAGGTGGGGGGGCTGCTGTTGTACGGCAGACTGCGAAAGGTCACCGAGTAGACTGGATTTTGAAGGAGCGGGCCCTGCCTGTGGGGGGTGCTTGTCAGTGAGAGCGGGCTTGCCCGCGGAACGTGGCACAGAGATCAAGCGCGGCCAGCGCGTTCGGGTGGGCGGGTCTGCGAAGCGGCATAAGAGACCCGCACCGAGTAAGCAAGGAGACCGAGGCTCTTTGCGATGCGAGGGCACCCGGGAGGGGTGCGGGTCAGCCGCAGAGCGGAGCCCGCCCACCCGGACGTGCTGGCCGCGCCACCAATGAGAAAAAGTTCGCGGGCAAGCCCGCTCCCACAGGCTCGCTCCCACAGGCAAGTTCGCGAGCAGGGCTCGCTCCTACAGGTTCAGCGCAATTCCAGCGCATCCGCCATGATGTGGAAAATCACGTTCTGCTCCAGCGTCCCGCTGAAGTAGTGCGCCTTGGGACCCGAGGCATAGATGGCCACGTCTTCCCCCGCGTGGGTCTCGCTCATCATTGGCACGGCACTTTCCTGCATATAGTCCGGGGCAGTCGTGGCCACGGCACTGAGGTCGGGCCGCGACTTGTCGCCCGTGAAATCGGCTTCACGGCTCTGGCCTTCCTCGCCCGTGAATTCATGGCGATCGCCGTCGGCCACATAGCCCGGGCCGTTCGCATAGCCCAGCGTGGTGTAAGGCAGGCCAAGCGCGTCCTTCATGGGGCCATTCGCCGTGGCGGCCAGTCCCAGAATCGGATTGCCGCGCATGGGGTAACCCGCCAGCGTGAATACGTGACTGTGGTCGGCGGTGACGATGATGAGGGTATCCTCGTCGCTGCTCATCTCCCTGGCTACGGCCACGGCTTCCGACAGCGCGATGGTGTCGGTCAGCGCGCGGTAGGCATTGCCGGCGTGGTGGGCGTGGTCGATGCGGCCGGCTTCCACCATCAGGTAGTAGCCGTTCTCGTTGCCCTGCAGCAGGCCGATGGCAGTGCGGGTCATCTCAGCCAAGCTGGGTTCACCGGCCTCGTCCTGCGCACGGTCGGCTTCGTATTTCATGTGGGACGGTTCAAACAGGCCGAGCACCGGGCCGGCTGTGTCAGTGTCCAGTGCCTCGAACTGCGCCTGGTTCCATACATAGGTCGCGCCTGGTTTTTCCAGCCACTCCTGCGTCAGGTCGCGGCCGTCGGTGCGCCTGCCGGACATGGCGGGGTACTCGGGGTCCGGCGTCTGTTCCGGGAGGAAGAAGCCGCGGCCGCCACCCAGTACCACGTCGATGCCGTCGCCATGGCTGAACTCCAGCAGCTGGCGGGCGATGTCCTTGACGGTGGCGCCAGCGGGCAGTGCTGCGTTGCCTTCCCAGTCGCGGTTGCCGATGTGGGCATAGTTCGACGCGGGGGTTGCATGGGTGATGCGGGCCGTCGACACGATGCCCGTGGCCATGCCGCGTTGTTCCGCGAGTTCCAGAATCGTCGTGACACTGTTCGCTGCGATGACGCTGGCGTCGGCTTCGTCCTGCGCGACCACCTGGGCGACGGACAGTGCGCCGTCATTGGCCTTGATGCCGGTCACCATGGCGGTGGCAGTGGGGGCCGAGTCAGAAGTCTGCTGGTTGGCGCTGGCAGTGACCGAGTGCGCCAGCCAGGGCAGGGTCTCGAAACTCAGTCGGTTGCTTTCGCCATCCACCTGGCGCTGCTGGCCTTCAAGAATGCGCGCGGCCGTGACCGTCGACACGCCCATGCCATCGCCCACGAAAAGAATGACATTGCGCGCCTTGCCCGTGTTCGGCGTGCGGGCGCGGGCAGCTTCCAGCGCTTGCTGGCCCTGGGCGTACCACCCGGCGGCATCGGCCGGCTGCGCGAACGCGGGGGTGCAACAGACGAGGAGCATTGGCAAGGCAAAGCAGGAAAGAACGCGGAACATTGGTGACACCCGGCGGCAGTGAATGGAAACCTGCACTATAGCCGAGGTGTGTGACAGGGTTGTGAAGGGGTTCGCGGGCAGGGCCAGCTCCCACAGGCAAGCCCGCTCCCACGAACAGGTCTGTGGGAGCTTGCTTGCAAGCGAACCTGGCCAATCGAATGGCACAAAAAGAGGCCCCGGGCGGCGGGCGCCGCGTTCAGCGACATAAGAGACCCGCACCGAGTGAGCCAGGAGACCTAGGCTCCTGGCGATGCGAGGGCATCCGGGAGGGATGCGGGTCAGTCGCAGAACGCGGTGCCCGCCGGCCGGGGCCGGGTCGGAGCACCATCGCTGTTCGCTTGCAAGCAAGCTCCTACAGGGTCATGGCTGGAACATGTACGAGAACTTCACGAAGATCTGGTCGCCATCGCGCTTCAGATCATTGGTCACCACCACTTCGCGCTCGTCTTCCACTTCGATGATCTCGAAATTGCTCTGATTGCTGTTGTAGCCCACGTACAGCGCGGACCACGGGTTGATCACATAGCGCAGCAGGATGTCGAAGTTCAGGTTCTCGTCATCCACCAGACGCGTGTTGGGGCCGGCGTCTGTCTTCTCGTATTGGGTGATGAAACGCAGTGACATCTCGCGGGTGAACTGGTAGTTCCAGCTGCTGCGGAAGATCTCGTTGGTGAACACCTTGCCACCGCGGCCGTCCAGTTCGGACGTCACGTAGGAGTTGTCCACGCGCAGACGCTCGATGGGGCGCCACAGCACGCTCAGATCCACCCGCTGGGTGTCGGCCACGGAGGGCATCACGCCACGACGCGGCACCAGGTTCAGCGCCGTGCCTGTGCGGAAGCTGGCGTCGAAGGTCAGCGTGGACAGCGAGGTGTTGCGGTATCGGGCGTTCAGGTTGTCGTAACCATACGCCACGGGGCGTCTCAGGCCGGCGAAGTCGATCGGGCGCAGTACTTCAGTGATGTCCTGCGCGCCCAGAGTGATGCGGCTGGTAGCGAATACCCAGTTGACGCTCGGCGACACTTCGGAATACACCTTGGTGCCGTCCTGGTCGTCCTGGTACACGAACATCACGCCCGGTGCCCAGTTGTTCAGGTTCGAGTTCTCGGGGTAGAACTGGTAGTCATTGCGCCAGTGAATGCCCGAGGTATCGGACTTGAAGAAGCGGTTCTGGAAGCCCAGTTGCGCGCGGAAGTCGGCGTCTGTGTCGATGAAGTGGAAGTGCGTGTTGAAGCCACGGCCCACGCGATCAACACGGATGTTGCGCTGCATGCCGGTCAGCTCGGCGCCGCCGAAGGTGGGCTCCGTGTCAGTGGCGATGAATTCCAGGTTGGTCACCCAGTTCTCGTTGATGCGGAACTTGCCGTCGGTGCTCAGCACGCGGTTGTAGCCGTCGGCCAGTTCGCGGTCGGTAAAAAGCATGCCCACGCGGTCCTGGCCCTGCAGGTCACGGTAGGCGCGGAACACACCGATGGTGGCTTTCTCGCCATTGAGCGGGTCGGTGGCGGCACGATTCAGACCGGGAGCCTCATCGTTCATCAGGATGGTGCCGAAGCCCCACGGGCCGGTGCGGCCCGTGAAACGCAGGCCGCCTTCCGGGTCGACGATGCGGCGCGTGAACAGCAGGATCGAGTCGGTGGCGAAGAAGTCGGCGTTCTCCACGAAGAACGGGCGACGCTCGGGGTACTGCACTTCGAAACGCTCGTTCACGGTGACCTGTGGCTCGTCCGATTCCACCTGCGAGAAGTCCGGGTTCAGGGTCAGGTCCAGCACCCACGAATCATTGAACACGAACTTGGCATCAACGCCCACGTCGTATTCCTTGTCGCTTTCCATCAGGGGTCCGCCAGCTGCGCGGGGGTTGATAGCCTCGACATCCCGTGCGAACAGGAAGGGGATGATCTGCGTGTTGCTGCCAGGGGACACATTGCGGATGCCGGTCAGCAGGGCGGTCTGATTCAGGCGCCCGTCCACGTTGATGGAGAAGGGTGGCCAGAAGCTCTCCTCGCTCAGGCGCGGGATCTGGCGGCTGGCCTGCACGCGCCACACCTGGTCCTGTGTATCGGGGAAGCGCAGACCGCGCAGTGGCACGCGGATGCTGACCATGTAACCCTGTTCGTTCACTTCGCCGTCGCTGTCCCATACGGCTTCCCACGTGGTGTCGAAACCGGCACGGTTGGAGAAGCCTTCCGTCCAGCGGGCGTCCCACTGCACGCCCAGCGGCGTGACGCGGAAGGTGTAGGCGGTGCGCTGGTCATTGAAAGTGTCGATGGTCAGCTCAACGGTGTCGTCGCCGCTGATGTTCTCGCGGGACGCGAGGTTGGCGCGGATCTGCGACGGGTCGGTGTCGAAGGCCAGGAACACGGCGTACAGCGCGCGTTCGTCATAGCCCAGGTAGACCTCGGTGCGCTGCGACGCCGGGGCGCCGTCGGTAGGTTCACGCTGGATAAAATTTTCCATCTTCGACATCTGCCGCGCCAGGGCGGTCGCGGGCGTCATGCCGGCGAAGTCGCTGAGCGAGGGTTCCTGCGCGATGAGGGGGATGGAAATGCTGGGGGCTGCGTCTGCTGCGTAGGTCGCGGCGGGCAGGCCAAGAGCGAGCGCGCATACGAACAGACCGGACATGAATCTGGAAACAGGCATTGTGTTCTCTCCACCGGGATTGCTTATTGTTTTGTGTCTACTTGATGTAGCCGGGGGCTTGTTTGCCCCTCTGAATGATCGGGGCGGAAGTTAGCACGAAAAGAGCTCTCAATCAGTCACTTTTTGTCACGCCCGCACCGCTTCAGGGCGTCAGCAGCGGGTTGCCGAAGCGCTCGCGGTAGCGCTGGCCGATGAGTGTGGCGCCCACGTTGTTGAGATGACTTTCATCCCGGTACAGCGGTGTGCCGTCGAGCACGGTCTGGCAGCGCTGCGCATCGCAGAGCACGGCGCTCGGGTCGATCCACTGCAATTGGGGGTGGCGTGCCTGCGCCAGCGCCTTGAAGCGGGCAAACGCCGCCCCCCGCTCGCGCACCCGGGCGGCGTCGATCGAGCAGTCGGGCATGTTCTTCAACAGGCAGTGGGCATAGCTGGCGGAGGGCAGCTCAGGCACATCTTCCAGCACCACCACGCGGTGGCCACGGGCCACCAGCCAGTCAAGGGCGTCGAGGAAGTATGTCTCGAAGGCGGGGTTCTGCAGATAGGCATTCCACCATGCACCCACAAAGACGGTCATGGGGCGCTGGCTCAACCAGGCCTCCAGGGCAGTATTGCGGTCAATTTTTTCCTGATTGCCGTCAAAGGCGGCGCTGGTCTGGTCGGCACGCACGAAGGGGTTGGAGGCCCGCGTCACCATCAGCATCGACAGGTCGGCCTCCTCGAGGAAAGCGTCCATGAAGCCGATGAGCGCGGTGGCGTGGGAGTCGCCGATCAGCACGCTGTCGGGCACGCCGTTGCGGGCGGGCACGCCGAACAGGCAGGCCTCGCTCTGGTCGAAGGCGTACTCCTCGCCCTTGAAACATTCCTCGTAGAGATCGGCGGCATTGTGCTGCGAGATGATCTGGTACAGCTCGCGGCGCTCGGGCGAGATGCGGAAACTGATGTCGTCGGCGATGCGGATGGTGGACTGGATGGCCCAGATCAGCAATGCGGGCGCCAGCAAGAGCAGCAGAGCGGACTTCTTCAGGCTCCAGGGCCGATAGCGGAAGCGGTTCTCCACGAACCGGTAACTGAGCCACGACAAGCCCAGCACGCCGGCCAGCATCACCAGGCGCAGTGGCCAGGTCAACTCGATGAGCTGATAGTGCAGCAGCGCGACTGGCGGCCAGTGCCACAGATAGACGGAATAGGAAATGCCCCCCAGAAACACCATGGCGCGCAGGCTCAGCAGGCGGGCCACCAAGGTGTCACCGTGGTGCTGTCCGGCACACAGAATCAGGGCGGCGCCCGCCGTTGGCCACAGCGCGTTGTAGCCAGGGAAATGGGCGCTGCTGTCCAGCACCAGGGCCGTGGCGAAGATCAGCAGGAAGCCTGTGCCTGCCAGTGCCTGAGCCTGTCCGTGGGACATGCCCTTCAGGCGAGCGCCGAACAGGGCCACGCCGGCACCCAGCAACAGTTCGAAGGCCCGGGCAGGCAACAGGTAGTAGGCCGCTTCCCGCTGGGTGGCTGCCAGCCAGATGGAAAGCGCCAGGGCGGCCAGCCACAGCAGGGCGAAGGGCCAGAACACCAGGCGCCCCTTGCTCAGTCGCCACGCCCCCAGCAGCAGGGCCGGCCACAGCAGATAGAACTGCTCCTCCACCGCCAGCGACCAGGTGTGCAGCAGCGTCAGCGCCTGGGCTTCGGGCGCAAAGTACTGACTCAGCTCGCCGTAGTAATACACATTGCTGAGCCCCAGCAGCGAGGCCAGCCAGCTCTTGGCAAACAGGTAGTAGTCGTCGTCCAGATAGAACGGCGAAATCATCAGGAAGCTGACGGTGGATACCAGCAGGAACACCGGCACCAGGCGGCGCAGGCGCCGGGCATAGAACTCACTGAAGCGGAACGTGCCGGCGCTCATGGCGCGCACCAGCAGCTGGGTGATCACGAAGCCGGAAATGACGAAGAACACATCCACGCCAACGAA
>Ga0255127_1001082_pt1 | contig 11589 bp, 2 predicted proteins | sample Law_Miss_RepB_8d_FD_188555 | JGI IMG/M metagenome (GOLD analysis project Ga0255127, IMG submission 188555) | Freshwater microbial communities from St. Lawrence River, New York, United States - Law_Miss_RepB_8d | ecosystem: Environmental > Aquatic > Freshwater > River | place: USA: New York...
GGACGGGGTCAACTATTCAAGGACACAGTGGCGGAACTGCAAATTCTAATTGGAGATTGTTAGACACAGGTGGTTGTTGTATTACAGGATTTACATATAATAATGATAATAGTTTTACAATATACGATGATAACGGTGGTGTGTTTACCGCATCATTTGATGTTGTTACAGGTTTAACCGTATCGGGGGGATCTCTAATTGTTAATGGTGTTAATATTACAGGCGACACTTTTACAACAGGTGGTACGTATTTTAGTGGATCAAGTACTATAGATTTATATGATAATCAAGGTGGAGTTATTAGTATTACAGGAATAACCGCATCAGGGGCCGCAGGATCAAATGGTAGTTCAGGTTCATCAGGATCAAGTGGTACTTCAGGATCAAGTGGTTCATCAGGATCCTCAGGATCTAGCGGTACTTCAGGTTCTAACGGTACTAGTGGAAGTTCAGGATCAAGTGGTACTAGTGGGTCATCAGGATCTTCAGGATCATCAGGTAGTTCAGGATCAAGTGGTACTAGTGGAACAAATGGTTCATCGGGAACTAGCGGATCTTCAGGGTCAAGTGGAAGTAGCGGCACATCAGGTAGTTCAGGGTCAAGTGGAAGTAGCGGTACGTCAGGTAGTTCAGGGTCTAGTGGTTCTGCCGGAACATCAGGATCTAGTGGATCTACAGGATCAAGTGGTAGTAGTGGATCTGCGGGAACATCAGGATCAAGTGGTAGTAGTGGATCTGCGGGAACATCAGGATCTTCAGGAACATCAGGTATAAATGGAACAAGTGGTTCTTCAGGTTCTTCAGGATCAAGCGGTTCTTCAGGATCAAGCGGATCATCTGGATCTGCAGGAACAAGCGGGTCATCAGGTATAAGCGGTACTGCAGGATCAAGCGGATCTGCAGGAATATCAGGTAGTTCAGGATCGACAGGTACAAGCGGTACGGCAGGATCAAGCGGATCTGTAGGAACATCAGGTAGTAGTGGTTCATCAGGTAGTAGTGGTTCATCAGGTAGTAGTGGTTCATCAGGTACTAGTGGTACTTCAGGATCAAATGGATCAAGTGGTACTTCAGGTACATCTGGTTCTTCAGGATCAACAGGAACTAGTGGGTCAAGCGGTAGTTCAGGATCAAGTGGGTCAAGCGGTAGTACAGGATCAAGTGGTTCATCAGGTTCAACAGGGTCTAGCGGAAGTTCAGGAACATCAGGTTCTACAGGTACATCGGGATCTAGTGGAAGTGCAGGATCTTCAGGTAGTAGCGGAAGTTCAGGAACATCAGGTAGTTCTGGATTAACAGGTACAAGTGGATCATCAGGTTCGGCAGGTTCATCGGGATCAACAGGTACATCTGGTTCAAGTGGTTCTTCAGGAACTAGCGGAAGTGTAGGTACATCGGGATCATCAGGATCAAGCGGTTCTTCAGGTAGTAGTGGATCTTCAGGATCAACGGGTACTAGTGGTAGCTCAGGTACATCGGGAACTACAGGTTCGAGTGGTAGTGCCGGATCATCAGGAAGTTCAGGTTCAACAGGTACAAGTGGAAGTAGTGGAGCAAGTGGTTCTGCAGGTTCAAGTGGAAGTTCAGGTTCTTCAGGTAGTACAGGAACATCAGGTTCTTCAGGATCAAGTGGATCTTCAGGATCAAGTGGAAGTGCTGGTTCTTCAGGATCATCAGGAACTAGCGGAAGTAGTGGATCGACAGGAACATCAGGTTCAAGTGGTAGTACAGGATCGAGTGGATCTTCAGGAACTAGCGGAACATCAGGAAGTTCAGGTTCAAGCGGAACATCAGGTGTAAGTGGTTTGTCAGGAACAAGTGGAAGTAGCGGTACCTCAGGAGTATCGGGTTCAAGTGGTAGTGCCGGATCATCAGGAAGTTCAGGTTCAACAGGTACAAGTGGAAGTAGTGGAACAAGTGGAAGTGCGGGTTCTTCAGGAAGTAGTGGTAGTACAGGTACATCAGGATCAAGTGGGACATCAGGTAGTACAGGTTCAAGTGGTTCTGCGGGTAGCTCAGGTTCTTCAGGAAGTAGTGGAACATCAGGATCTACAGGTACATCTGGTTCTAGCGGAAGCTCAGGATCAAGTGGTAGTAGTGGATCAACAGGAACATCGGGTTCATCAGGAACAAGCGGTACAACAGGAACTAGTGGATCAAGTGGTACTTCAGGTTCAAGTGGGAGTAGCGGTTCTGCCGGATCTTCAGGTTCATCAGGAACTAGTGGAAGTACAGGTACAAGTGGATCATCGGGATCTGCGGGATCAAGCGGATCATCGGGATCTACAGGTAGTTCAGGATCAAGTGGGTCAACAGGTACTAGTGGAAGTGCGGGTACAAGTGGGTCATCAGGATCTTCAGGAAGTAGTGGTAGTACAGGTACAAGTGGAACATCAGGTTCTACAGGAACAAGTGGTTCTTCAGGTTCAAGTGGAAGTAGTGGTTCTGCTGGTTCTTCAGGTTCATCAGGAACTAGTGGAAGTACAGGTACAAGTGGAACATCAGGGTCAAGTGGATCTTCAGGATCTGCGGGTAGTTCAGGTTCAAGTGGTTCAACAGGGACTAGCGGAAGCACAGGATCTAGCGGTAGTTCAGGATCTTCAGGAAGTAGTGGTAGTACAGGAACATCAGGTTCTTCAGGTACTAGTGGAAGTTCGGGTACATCGGGAACAGGTGGGTCATCAGGAAGTTCAGGTTCTGCAGGATCAAGTGGTTCTTCAGGAACTAGCGGAAGTACAGGCACATCGGGATCAAGTGGAAGTGCTGGGTCAAGTGGTTCATCAGGATCTGCAGGTAGTTCAGGAAGTAGTGGTAGTACAGGTACATCAGGGTCAAGTGGAACATCAGGTACTACAGGTACAAGCGGATCTTCAGGATCAACAGGTACATCGGGATCAAGTGGATCATCAGGAAGTAGTGGAAGTGCCGGATCTTCAGGATCAACAGGTACAAGTGGAAGTAGTGGAACATCAGGTAGTACAGGTACAAGCGGATCTTCAGGTAGTAGTGGATCAACAGGAACATCAGGTTCTGCAGGGTCGTCAGGTTCTGCAGGGTCGTCAGGTTCAAGTGGAAGTGCTGGTTCTTCAGGTATATCAGGTAGTTCAGGTTCTGCCGGATCAAGCGGGTCTTCAGGTTCAACAGGAACTAGTGGATCAAGTGGTACATCAGGGTCCGCAGGGTCAAGTGGTAGTGCCGGATCATCAGGAACTTCAGGTTCAACAGGTACAAGTGGAAGTAGTGGAACATCGGGAACAGGTGGGTCATCAGGTAGTTCAGGAAGTGCTGGATCTGCAGGATCAAGCGGGTCTTCAGGAACATCAGGTAGTGCAGGTACAAGTGGTACTACAGGAAGTTCAGGATCAAGTGGGTCATCAGGTAGTAGTGGTTCGTCAGGAACTAGTGGTACAACAGGATCTAGTGGTTCTGCGGGATCTTCAGGTAGTAGTGGAAGTTCGGGTACAAGTGGATCTGTAGGTACATCAGGATCTGCAGGATCAAGTGGTAGTTCAGGATCATCAGGAACTAGCGGTACAACAGGTTCAAGTGGAAGTAGTGGTTCTGCAGGATCTTCAGGATCTAGCGGAACATCAGGTATAAGTGGGTCAAGTGGTAGTTCAGGTTCTAGCGGAAGTACAGGATCATCAGGAACTTCAGGATCATCAGGAACAAGTGGAAGTTCGGGTACATCTGGTACTACAGGATCAAGCGGTACCTCAGGTGTAAGTGGTTTGTCAGGAACAAGTGGAAGTAGCGGTACCTCAGGAGTATCGGGATCAAGCGGTAGTACAGGATCAAGTGGTTCTTCAGGAAGTTCAGGATCTAGTGGAAGTTCAGGTATTAGTGGGACATCAGGTTCAAGCGGTAGCTCAGGTTCAAGCGGTTCTTCAGGGACTAGCGGAAGTGTAGGTACATCAGGGTCAAGTGGTTCTTCAGGTAGTAGTGGTTCTTCAGGAAGTTCAGGATCAACAGGATCAAGTGGTAGTACAGGTACTAGTGGTTCATCAGGAATAAGTGGGACATCAGGATCAAGCGGAAGTACGGGATCATCAGGTAGTTCAGGAACATCAGGATCAAGTGGTTCTTCAGGAACATCAGGTTCTTCAGGGACATCAGGAACAAGTGGGTCTGCAGGTTCAAGTGGAAGTGCTGGATCTTCAGGATCAACAGGTACAAGCGGAAGTAGTGGTTCTGCAGGATCTTCAGGTTCAACAGGAACATCAGGTTCTAGCGGAAGTACAGGTTCTTCAGGAAGTAGTGGGTCTGCAGGATCTTCAGGTTCAACAGGAACTAGCGGATCAAGTGGTACATCAGGGACTACAGGTTCAAGTGGGTCTAGCGGAAATTCAGGATCTTCAGGAACATCAGGTAGTGCAGGTACAAGTGGTACCAACGGTACTTCAGGGTCTAGTGGATCATCAGGTAGTTCAGGTTCAAGTGGGTCAACAGGAACTAGCGGAAGCGCCGGATCAAGTGGTTCGTCAGGATCTTCAGGTTCAACGGGAACAAGTGGGAGTGCAGGAACATCAGGATCTGCAGGGTCTAGCGGAAGTTCAGGTTCAACAGGATCAAGTGGGTCTTCAGGATCTTCAGGTAGTTCAGGAAGTAGTGGTTCTACAGGAACATCAGGATCAAGTGGTACTTCAGGTGCGAATGGTACAAGTGGAAGTTCAGGGTCTAGCGGAAGTGCAGGATCAAGTGGTAGTAGCGGATTAACAGGAACATCAGGTTCCTCAGGAACAAGTGGAAGTAGTGGAACATCAGGATCTAGCGGAAGTGCAGGTTCTAGCGGAAGTGCAGGTTCTAGCGGAAGTAGTGGATCAACAGGAACATCAGGTTCTTCAGGAACAAGTGGTGCCAATGGTACTTCAGGATCAAGCGGTTCATCAGGATCATCAGGATCAACAGGAACTAGTGGAAGTTCGGGAACAAGTGGATCTTCAGGATCTGCAGGTAGTAGTGGAAGTTCAGGATCAACAGGATCAAGTGGGTCTTCAGGGAGCTCGGGTTCAACAGGATCGAGTGGAAGTACAGGTACATCAGGATCTTCAGGATTAAGTGGTAGTAGTGGATCTTCAGGGTCAACGGGAACAAGTGGAAGTTCAGGTGTTAGTGGAACATCGGGATCTAGCGGTAGTTCAGGTTCAAGCGGTTCTTCAGGGACTAGCGGAAGTGTAGGTACATCAGGATCAAGTGGTTCTTCAGGGTCAACAGGTACTAGCGGAAGTGCTGGAACAAGCGGATCATCAGGATCTAGCGGAAGTGCAGGTTCTAGCGGAAGTTCAGGATCCGCAGGGACAAGTGGATCATCAGGTGTTAGTGGAACTAGCGGTAGTTCGGGATCAAGTGGAAGTAGTGGATCGACAGGTACATCGGGATCTGCCGGAACATCAGGTACAACAGGATCAAGTGGATCTAGCGGTAGTTCCGGATCTTCAGGTAGTTCAGGATCAACAGGTACTAGTGGAAGTGCGGGTACAAGTGGATCAACAGGTACATCAGGATCAAGTGGTTCTTCAGGTTCGGCAGGAAGTTCAGGTTCTACAGGAACAAGTGGATCTGCAGGAAGTAGCGGAAGTTCAGGGACAAGTGGTTCTTCAGGATCAACTGGTACTAGTGGAAGTAGTGGAACATCAGGAACTACAGGAACAAGCGGATCATCAGGAAGTAGTGGTTCTGCAGGATCTTCAGGTAGTTCAGGATCAACAGGTACTAGTGGAAGTTCAGGTGTTAGTGGAACATCGGGATCTAGCGGTAGTTCAGGATCATCAGGTTCAAGCGGTTCTACAGGTACTTCAGGGACATCAGGTTCTGCAGGAACAAGTGGTGCTAATGGTACTTCAGGAAGTTCTGGATCTAGCGGAAGTGCAGGTACAAGTGGGACATCAGGAAGTAGTGGAAGTTCAGGGTCTTCAGGTTCAACGGGAACAAGCGGAAGCTCAGGAACATCAGGATCTGCAGGGTCTAGCGGAAGTTCAGGTTCAACAGGAACTTCTGGATCTTCAGGATCATCAGGAAATAGTGGAACAAGTGGGTCTTCAGGATCGAGCGGTTCATCAGGTACATCAGGTAGTGTAGGTACAAGTGGAAGCGCTGGATCAAGTGGATCGTCAGGAAATAGTGGGACATCGGGATCAAGCGGTTCTGCAGGTTCAAGTGGTACTTCTGGTTCATCGGGAACAAGTGGGGCTAATGGTACTTCAGGGTCTAGTGGATCATCAGGTAGTTCGGGATCGACAGGTACTAGTGGAAGTGCGGGATCATCAGGATCAAGTGGGTCTACCGGCACTTCAGGAAGTGCTGGAACATCAGGTTCATCAGGAAGTAGTGGTTCTTCGGGGTCATCAGGATCTGCAGGGACAAGTGGATCTTCAGGCACATCAGGTGCTAACGGATCATCAGGAAGTTCAGGTTCAAGTGGAAGTAGTGGTTCTTCGGGTACATCAGGTACTAGTGGATCTAGTGGTACATCAGGTACTAGAGGATCTTCAGGTTCAAGTGGAAGTTCGGGATCTACAGGTACTTCAGGTTCATCGGGAACAAGTGGTGTTAATGGTACTTCAGGATCATCAGGTAGTAGTGGAAGTACAGGATCAAGTGGTTCTTCAGGTTCAACAGGAACTAGCGGAAGTTCGGGTACAAGTGGAACTTCAGGTAGTAGTGGTTCTGCGGGATCTTCAGGTAGCAGTGGTTCATCAGGAACATCAGGATCTAGCGGAAGTGCGGGGTCATCAGGTTCAAGTGGTTCATCAGGGACATCAGGTGCTAATGGTACTAGCGGAAGTAGTGGAACATCAGGTTCTGCAGGTAGTTCAGGATCAAGTGGAAGTAGTGGTTCCTCAGGTTCAACAGGAACTAGCGGAAGTTCGGGTACAAGTGGTTCCTCAGGTAGTAGTGGTTCTTCTGGATCTTCGGGGTCTGCAGGAACAAGTGGTTCTTCTGGAACATCAGGGGCAAACGGTACATCAGGATCAAGTGGTTCTTCAGGTAGTTCAGGTTCATCAGGAACTAGTGGAAGTGCGGGAACAAGCGGATCAAGTGGTACCTCAGGTACGAGAGGTTCTTCAGGATCAAGTGGTAGTAGTGGTTCTTCGGGATCAACAGGAACTAGCGGTTCATCGGGAACATCAGGAGCGAACGGTACATCAGGATCAAGCGGTTCTGCCGGTAGTAGTGGTTCTTCAGGAAGTTCAGGAAACAGTGGGACTTCGGGTTCTAGCGGAACATCAGGTTCTGTAGGTACAAGTGGTTCTGCAGGGTCTTCAGGCTCATCAGGAACATCAGGTTCTAGCGGAAGTGCGGGATCATCAGGATCAAGTGGTTCTTCAGGGACTTCGGGATCATCAGGTACATCAGGTGCGAATGGTACTAGCGGAAGTAGCGGTTCTGCGGGAAGTAGTGGATCTTCAGGTACTTCAGGAACTTCAGGTGCTAATGGTACAAGCGGATCGTCAGGTAGTAGTGGTTCATCAGGTACTTCAGGTGCTAACGGTACATCAGGTTCTAGTGGCTCTTCAGGGTCTGCTGGCAGTAGCGGTTCATCAGGATCTACGGGAACAAGTGGAAGTAGTGGTACATCAGGTTCAAGTGGGTCTTCAGGTTCAACAGGTACTAGTGGTTCATCAGGAATAAGTGGAACTAGTGGGTCTTCGGGTTCTAGTGGAAGTGCGGGATCAAGTGGTTCATCAGGTTCTACAGGTACAAGTGGAAGTAGTGGTACTTCAGGTGCGAATGGAACATCAGGGTCAAGTGGATCTTCAGGATCTGCGGGTAGTTCAGGATCAAGTGGTTCTTCAGGGACATCAGGTAGTTCAGGTACATCAGGGGCTAACGGTACTTCAGGTTCAAGTGGAAGTTCGGGTTCTTCGGGATCTACAGGTACTAGCGGAAGTTCGGGAACATCAGGTGCTAATGGAACAAGCGGTTCTTCAGGATCTAGCGGAAGTTCAGGTTCAAGTGGAACATCAGGTGCTAATGGAACAAGTGGTTCTTCAGGAAGTTCAGGTTCTGCGGGATCAAGTGGAACATCAGGTAGTAGTGGTTCTACAGGGACAAGCGGTTCATCAGGTACTTCAGGAGCTAACGGAACATCAGGTTCAAGTGGGTCTTCAGGTTCAAGTGGGTCTTCAGGAACTTCGGGATCATCAGGTACATCAGGTGCGAATGGTACTAGTGGAAGTAGTGGAAGTAGTGGATCGTCAGGTTCTAGTGGTTCTGCGGGAAGTAGTGGAACAAGTGGATCTAGCGGTACTTCAGGTACGAGAGGTTCTTCAGGATCAAGTGGAAGTTCTGGTTCTACAGGAAGTTCAGGAACAAGTGGAAGTTCAGGTACAAGTGGTGTTAGTGGATCTTCAGGTACAAGTGGTGTTAGTGGATTAAATGGTACAAATGGATCGTCAGGTTCAAGCGGTAACAGTGGAACATCAGGTTCGGCAGGAAGTTCAGGATCTAGCGGTTCATCAGGAAATAGCGGAACAAGTGGATCTTCAGGAACATCAGGGGCAAATGGTACATCAGGTTCTAGTGGGTCATCAGGGTCAAGCGGTACTTCAGGTACAAGAGGTTCTTCAGGTTCAAGCGGTTCATCTGGATCTTCAGGAACAAGTGGTGCTAATGGTACTTCAGGAAGTTCAGGTTCAAGCGGTAATAGCGGTACATCAGGTTCTAGTGGTAGTGCGGGATCATCAGGATCAAGTGGTTCTACAGGAACATCAGGATCAAGTGGTACTTCAGGTGCGAATGGTACTAGCGGAAGTAGCGGTTCTGCAGGAAGTAGTGGATCATCAGGTTCTTCAGGAACAAGTGGTGCTAATGGTACTTCAGGATCTTCAGGAAGTAGTGGAAGTTCAGGATCGAGCGGAAATAGTGGAACTTCAGGTTCTTCGGGTACTTCAGGATCTGTAGGTACAAGCGGATCATCAGGGTCTAGCGGTAACAGTGGTACATCAGGGTCAAGTGGATCGTCAGGGAATAGTGGTACAAGTGGAAGTGCTGGAACAAGCGGTTCTTCGGGTACATCAGGTGCTAACGGATCATCAGGATCTTCAGGGTCATCAGGAAATAGCGGAACATCAGGATCTAGTGGTTCTTCGGGTTCTGTTGGAACAAGTGGAAGTGCGGGTACATCAGGATCAAGCGGAAATAACGGTACAAGCGGATCTTCAGGTAGTTCAGGTAATAGTGGTACATCAGGTTCAAGCGGAACATCAGGTGCCAATGGTACATCAGGTTCCTCAGGAAGTTCAGGTAATAGTGGAACAAGTGGATCTTCAGGAACAAGTGGTGCAAACGGTACTTCAGGGTCTAGTGGTAATTCAGGAACAAGCGGATCTTCAGGTTCAAGCGGAAGTTCGGGTTCTTCAGGGACAAGTGGTTCTTCAGGTACTTCAGGAACAAGAGGATCTTCAGGTTCAAGCGGAAGTTCGGGTTCTTCAGGGACAAGCGGTGCTAATGGTACTTCAGGATCTTCAGGGTCAAGTGGATCGTCAGGTACATCGGGAGCGAATGGAACTAGTGGTTCTTCAGGTTCATCAGGAAATAGCGGAACAAGTGGATCGTCAGGTACATCGGGAGCGAATGGAACTTCAGGTTCATCAGGAAGTAGTGGTAATTCAGGGACTTCGGGATCAAGTGGTACAAGTGGAGCCGCGGGAGCACCTGGTACTTCAGGTAGTTCAGGAAGTAGTGGAAACTCAGGTACTTCAGGTTCTAGCGGAACATCAGGAGCAAACGGAACTTCAGGATCATCAGGTTCAAGTGGTAATAGCGGAACTTCAGGTTCAAGTGGTACATCAGGTGCAAACGGAACTTCAGGTTCGTCAGGTTCATCGGGTAATAGTGGAACAAGTGGATCTTCAGGATCTTCAGGTAGTAGTGGAAACTCAGGAACCTCAGGTTCTAGCGGTACAAGTGGAGCGGCAGGAGCACCGGGAACATCAGGTAGTTCAGGATCATCAGGAAATAGTGGAACATCAGGCTCATCAGGAAGTTCAGGAAACTCAGGTACAAGCGGATCATCAGGATCTAGCGGTAACAGTGGTACATCTGGCTCAAGCGGAAGTTCAGGTAATAGCGGAACAAGTGGTTCATCAGGAACATCAGGAGCTGCAGGAGCACCTGGTACTTCAGGTAGTTCAGGTTCATCAGGAAATAGCGGTACAAGTGGATCTTCAGGAACATCAGGAGCCGCAGGAGCACCTGGTACTTCAGGATCTTCAGGTAGTAGTGGAAACTCAGGTACTTCAGGCTCTAGCGGTACAAGTGGAGCGGCAGGAGCACCTGGTACATCGGGTTCTTCGGGAAGTTCAGGTAATAGTGGAACAAGTGGTAGTTCAGGTACATCAGGAGCGGCAGGAGCACCTGGTACTTCAGGATCAAGTGGTTCTTCAGGTACTTCAGGAACAAGTGGAGCTGCAGGTGCACCAGGATCAAGTGGATCAAGTGGTTCTTCAGGAACAAGTGGAGCTGCAGGTGCACCAGGATCAAGTGGATCAAGTGGTTCTTCAGGAACATCAGGAAACAAAGGGTCAGACGGTACATCAGGATCTTCAGGAACAAGCGGAGCAAATGGTACTTCAGGATCTAGCGGTTCTTCAGGTAGTTCAGGTGCTAGTGTGGTAATTAATAATAATGTAGATAATAGAATAATTACTGCATCGGGTACTGCAAACACTATAAATGCAGAGCCAAATGCAACATTTGATACCGTAACTTTAACATTGTCTAAAGATAGTACAAGTCCTAACATATCAATGACAGACAGTGTTGGTACGGGCGACCCATTTGTAAGGTTTATACCGTCAACCACATCAAACTCAGTTGCAGTTGGTATTGATAACACCAACCAAGCATTTACCATATCTTATGGTACCACTGCAGTTCTTGGGACTAATAACAGAATGTCCATTTTTAATACTGGAAATATTTCAATAAATAACTTCTTACAAATTGGTAGTTCTGCCGCACCTACTTATCCTTTGGATGTAACTTCAGGTGCGAGAGCACTAAATGCAATTTCTGCTCAGATAATTAATTCATCTGCAGACGGTGTTTTAATCTATCCGTATGTAGGAGTATCAGTTGGTAACAACAACAGCTCTTCTGGTGATACCGCAATGGTTTCAACTGCCAGTAGAAATTTGGTAGTTGGTGCAAACGGACAAAACGCAGGTTTTAGATTTGCAGCTGGAACAACAACAACTGTTGGTAATTTACATTTAATAGGTAGTAGTCAAACATTAGGTTATAGTACAGGTGCTGGTGGTACGGTTACTCAGTTAACTAATAAATCAACAGCAGTTACCCTAAACAGACCAACAGGTGCAATTACTATGAATGGGGCTGCATTAAACGCTAACACAACAGTATCATTTACTTTAACTAATAGTACGATTTCCGCTACCGACATTATAGTTCTTCAACACACATCTACAGGTTCAAGTGCGTCTTACAATTTAAACGCATTTCCAGGAGCTGGTTCTGCGGTCATTTCAGTTAGAAATGTTACGGCAGGTAATTTAAGTGAGGCGATTGTAATACGATTTGCGGTGATTGAATCAGCAAGTACATAAAAATAGATGTATATATATA
>Ga0255127_1001086_pt1 | contig 11564 bp, 3 predicted proteins | sample Law_Miss_RepB_8d_FD_188555 | JGI IMG/M metagenome (GOLD analysis project Ga0255127, IMG submission 188555) | Freshwater microbial communities from St. Lawrence River, New York, United States - Law_Miss_RepB_8d | ecosystem: Environmental > Aquatic > Freshwater > River | place: USA: New York...
CGATAAAGGACGGCGTTGCCAGCGGTAGCGAGGGTGGTGGTTCCACCGACCTTCAGCGCGCCGTTCGAGGTTTGAACAACGCTGGTGTTCGTCGCGCCAGTGATCGTCACGGTCGGAAGACCGGCGCCGGCGACACCGTTGGTGTAACTACCGTTGCTCGCGCTGTTGGTGACGTTGAAGCCAGTGATCTGGCCCGCGGCATTGAGGGTGGCCGTTACCGTTGCGGGGGTAGCGGGAGCGCCACCACCAACACCGTTGCCAACCACTGTGACCGTCGGGGCGGTGGCGAAGGTCACCATGCCGACGGTTGAGGATGAGTTGGAGGCGATGGCGGTAAGACGTCCGGTGTTTTCGTTGACCGTAACAACCGGTGCAATCCAGGTATTCGTCGGGGCCAAGGTCCCCGCGTCAGCGATCACGCCCGCCGCGGTGAGCGACAGGTTGCCGCTGATCGTCGAGAAGCCAGCGACATTGATGTAACCGCCGGCGTTGACGGACAGATTACCCGTGGTGATGTTGCCGAGGGTGATCGGAGCATTGGCCGTGGTGAGACCGGAAGCAGTGCCGATCGTGGTGGTTCCGTTCGCGCCAAGGATCGACGTAACTTCGACCGCGCCATTCAGATTCGTGATCGAATTGTCCAGACCACCGTTCAGGGCGATCTTGCCGATGCGGCTCTCCGTGGCGGCGGTCGTGAGGGTCGCGGCGGCGACCGGCGTGTCGAGGACAACGTTGTTGTTGCCCGAGACCGTGAAGATCGCAGTGCCAGCGTCGACACGGATACTACCGGAATCAACGATCGAACCAGACGCGCTCGCGGCGGTGAGGTTTCCAGCGGTGATGTTGCCCAGGTTCAGGGTGGTGGTCTCGGTCAGGGTCACGTTACCCGTGGTGCTGGCGGAAATGGCGCCGGACTGAACCGAAGGCGTGAAGGCACCGGGGAAGGTAGCGGCATCAAGGACGATGTCGCCGGACCCCGAGGACAACACCATGCCGCCCGTGGCGGTCAGGGCGGAGTCGTTATTGTCAGTGATCGTGCCAGTCGTGAGAGCGGTCACGGTCAGAACTCCGGCGATGGTCCCCTTGGTGGCGTCAGAGCCGCTGCCAACTCCAAGCTGGATGTTCTTCGCGGCAGATCCGAGGATCGTGAGATTCCCGGTAACGTTCGCCGTACCAAGCGTGAAGTTGTTCGCGCTCTTGATGGTGGCGTTGCCAGCGGTGACGTTGAAGGAACCCGCGGTAGCATTACCGGCGACTAGACTGTTAGCCTGATCGAGGGTGATGTTGTAACCAACCGCGCTGAGGCTGCTGGCGCTGGTATTGTTGGTCGTGATGATTCCCGCGGCGGTCTGAGCGAGGTCGCCGCCGGTAGCGTTCAGCGAAACGCGGCCCGACTGCACAGTACTATTGAGGAGGATGGTTCCGTTGGTGGAAGCCATCGTGGTCGTGTACTGGCTGTTGGAGATCAACACCCGAGCCTGGTTTTCGATCGAGGTACCGCGGATGTTCACGTTGCGATCGGAGGTGATACCCGTGGTCGAGGAGGCAGCGCCGACAGCCTGGGTGACAACCGCGCCCGAGGCGTTGATGGTCACGCCACCGGTGGTGGCATTACCGCCGCCGATCGTGATAGTCGGAGCGGTCGCTCCGTAGCCGGTACCATTACTTGTGACCGTAATGCCAACCATGCGACCTTCGGTGTTTACTACCGCAGTACCGGTAGCAGCAACAGCGGTCGCGTCCTTAGCCGACGTGATAAAGACGGTCGGAGCAGTGGTGTAGCCCGTACCGCCCGTGATGGTGACGCTGGCAATTCCGTCGCCAGCACCGTTCGGGGTGATCGTAGCAGTGGCTCCGGAGCCACCGCCACCGATGATTGAAACTGACCCGGCATTAAGACCCGTGTAACCTGAGCCGGAATTAGCGGCCGTAACGGTCATACCCGCGCCAAAACCGCCTGCACCAATGATCGAGGTGTTTTGGGTCGCGTTGAAAGTGACGGAAGCCGTGGGCGAGGAGAAGGTGATCGCCGGACCAGCACTCGAAACATTGGGAGCAGAAGGGGCGCCCGCATTGAAGTTGCTCGCCGCGATCGTGATCGCTCCGGCACCATCAATTGCCGCGGTAGCGGTCGCAGCCGCGTACGAGCCGCCGCCGATAGGCGTGGCCGTAGCGTTGTTGGTGATGTTACCAACAGTGAGGTTGCCAACGGTGGTGGCGCTGACGGAACCACCGGAGGTCTTCGCGCTGAGATAGCCGCCGATCGAGCTGTTGTTGGCGATCGTGATACCGCTGAGAGCGGACGACGAAGAGTCGAGGTTCACGTTGCCGGTGACGACGAGGGCGCCGTCGGTCGCGATGCCGGCCTGCGAGGGCAGACCGCCCACCTTCATCGACAGGTTGCCCGCGACAGCGGACGCACCCACCGTGATGATGTTGGCGTCGTTGACGGTGACGTTGCCGCCGGTGAGGACGACACGGTCAAAATTGTTCGTCAGGGTCGCGAGGGTGATGTCAGCCGTACCCGCGTTGAGGGTAGCGGTCTGGGTGCCGGTGACGGCGCCCACGGAAACCGCACCCGCTTGGGTGATGGCGCCGTTGACGGTGCTCACCGAGAGGTTACCGTTGACCGTGGTGGTCGGGAGCACGAGACCAGTCGTGTTGCCGAGGGAGCGCAGGACCACATCGCCAGCGGCGGTGATCGAAGCACCCGTGGTGGTGAACGACGAGGCCGTGGCGGTGAGGTTACCGCCGATCGAGACGCCCGAGCCGAAGGTGATCCCACCGGACGCGGTCCCGCCCGAATAGGCGAGGTCGCCGAGGCTAAGGAAGATCGCGTCGGCCAACTCCGGAACCGTGCTGAGCACGAGGTTCTGGGTGTTGAGCTGGGCATTGGCGCCGATGACGATGCCGCCGTCAGCGAGAATGAACACCTTGGCCGAGCTACCGAGGAGCGCGCCGTTGATCACGGCGGCATCGGTACCGGTTCCCTTGCTGACCTTGTTCAGCACGGAGCCGGTGCTCGCGAAGTTCCACGTCTCCCCGACGCCAACGTTGAAGTTGGTCGCGCCGGCGGTCGTTCCCCAAGTGAGGATCGCCTTGTCGGAGAAGTTGACGTTAACAGTCGAGCCCGAGGAGGACAGCGACACAGTTCCGCTCGTCGTGGTGAACGAGCTCGACGTGGGAATCACGGCCCAGACCGGGCTCGGAAGGACCGCGAGGGGTCCGACGGCGAGCAGCGCAGTGAAGAGCTTGCGCAGCGACAACCGAGTTTTGGATGCGATGTTCATGTATGTTTGAGGAAGCAGTTTTTGACTGGATTACGCCTAACAGCGGGAGAAAAAACCGTGGGAAAGAATTGGAATCAAGCGATTTTTTCCCACAGAACTGGGGAAAATTCCCCGAGGGAGAACGGCTGCAAGTTTCACTCCAGCCAGGCTTTTCCGGCCCGGAATGACTGCAAGCGCGTCTCGGTGACCTTGATTGCCGGCGATTGGTTCGAGGCCTTGGCGAGCGCCAAGGCGCGCTCCGCGAAGCTCACCGCCTCCGGGAAACGACCGTTGGCGGCCAAGGCTACCGCCAACGTATTCAGGGAAGTCACAGACTCGGGATCGGACTGGGCCGTTTTTTGCGCCCACTCCAGAGCGCGTGGCGGATTGTGGACGGATGGATCGGAGGAAACGGCGAGGACGAAAGCGAGGTAGGACGCGATCTGACCGCTGAATTGGCGCGATAGAGCGGCCTCGTAAACCACGGCGGCGGCGGCATGCCGCTTGCCGCGGAAGAAGGTGCCACCGAAGGCTGAAGCCAGTTCGAGATGAGTACCCAGAGGGGCAACGCGGATGGCCCCTGAGACGCTTTGGGCAGCCGCCAGATGATCACCCCGAGCAACCTGAAGCTCCGCCTTGCGCACATAGGGCTGGAAGGACTCCGGAGATCCCTTGATGAGGGTATCGAAGTCCTCTTCGGCGCCGGATATATTGCCTAAAGTAATCTTGGTTAAAGCGATATGATACAAGGCATCCGCAGGAGTCTGGTTGAACGCCACCTTAAAGAGGAGGGCTGAGACATTGAGGGGAGCCAGATCGTCGGGAACCTTGTAGGGGATCATTTGCAGCCAGGTCGGGATCACCTTGGCGAAAAGGAGTTGGAAACCGAAGGACTGCTTGAAGTCATCCGCGTTCTTGGAGGGCTTCAGTAGGCGGAAATACGGTTCGACGAAGTTTTCCTCAGAAATCATCACGATGTGCGTGACGCGGTGCTTTTTGACGAGTTCCGCAGCCTCGTCAGCTGAGGAGGCGGAGAGGATCGCGCCGGCGGCCTTGAGACCTGCATTATTTTCCCAGTACAACGTGCCCAAGGTTTTGAACCGCCCGTAATAGCCGATCGCGGTTGAACTGTTCGGGCTGGAAAGAACCACGATGTCGCCCTCCGGCTGGGAAGCGCGGATGACCCGCGCGACATCGCGCGCCAGCGCGGAGTTGGCGTCCTTCGGGGAAACACGCCGGGCAGCCACATCATCCCTCGCGGCGACGAGCCTTGCGTAGGGCTGAGGCAGAAATAGGGAGCCGACCAAAGCGGCCGTGGCAGCCAAGCGCCAACGGGGATGAAGGCGGCCGATAGCAACTGACACAAACAGCAGCCCCAAGCCAATTTGGCACGCGCTAGAGTTCAGAAGCCAGCGCGCCTGAAACCAGGCCATCGAGGTGAGGAGCAGAATCGCGAGAACAGCGAAGAAGATAGAGGCAGGCAGCCGGCGCCAAGCGAAGGCGACGGCCAGAAGCCCGATCCAGAGAGGAAGATTTTCAAGCAGGACAACACCGGCAATCCCCGACCAACCTATGCCCTTCAGCGGAACCCAGAGGGGGAGAAATTCTTGAATGTAGAATTTATGGAGGTCGGAAAGGAAAGGGTCAGAAACGACAAAAACCCTTGATCCTCCGATGATTATGGAGGCTGGAGCAATGAGTACGGCCGCGATATGAACCCAAAGAAGCCCATCCCACTTCCATCGCCGTTCCGCGGGCTGAAGCCAGAAACCTGAAACCCGCGCCATGAGTTCGCCTGCGGCCCACCATGCGGCCGAGTAGAACGGGTGGTTGGCTTCCAACCTCAGGCCCAAGTGGTTAGGGAAGTACTCCACCAAGTAGAAGAAGAAGCTGAGACCGCCTCCGACTCGCCCCCAGAGACGCCAGACCTCGGGGTCAAACTGCTCACCCGCCGCGATAGCACGGCGGCCCAGAGCCAGCACGATAACGAGGCCGGAAACGCCAACTACGGCGATGGAGGGCAAGACGGATGCGGCGCTGACCCACATACCGAGGGCTCCGCAAACCGCGGAGGAAACCGCACCGCGGCGAGCGACCGACGAAGAAACCGGCAAAAACGGCCTCCAGTTTCCCTCGGGTTGCCACCAGCCGGCGCCCATGAAGAGAGCCCCGAGAAACATCCCGAGCACGGATAGGGTCAGGATTCCATGATGATCCACATAGCTGGGGAAGAATCCTTCATAGATTCGGGGGTGCCCGACGATGGCTGCGGCGAGGACGACGCCCGCGACGAGTCCGGCCCGCCGCACCGCCCAAGCGGATAGCAAAACGACTAGAACTGTTAGTACGAGCGGGTTGATCCAGAGCGCCATCCGCTCGGTAGCCCTAGGTAAAGGGGTATTGTTCGCCCAATGCTCGAGTTTGCCACCCAAAGCGATGATCCATCCCCAAGCAGAGTTCCAATGCACCTCCCGGCCATCTGGCGCATTATCCATGTCCGTAAACCGCAGACGCGACTGGCGTCCCTCCGACAAAGTCAGAGCGTGCCTCACCCATGTATGGGCATCAGCCGCGAAAGCCGGGTAGGGCTGGGCCAGAGGGGTGGAAGGAGCCGCCTCACCCCGCAAGCCAAGCTCTCCGGCAACCCCGAGGTAATCGCGGATCAGGCGAGCGTGGGAGAAGACGAGCGCGGCGAGGACAACCCAGACTGCGGCCATGACCAACCAACGGTAGCGGTGACTCTGAGTCAGGGAGGACATGGCGAGGAATGCTTTTCGGAAAGACCTATGGGGAAGGCTGCAGACTTGGAGCGGCTCGTCAGTTAAGCCGAGCGAAAACCAATGCGCACGCCAACGCCTGAAGCGGTCAGTGCGCGACTTTTCTGGGGTTGCTTGGAACTTCCGTGAACTCAACAGCTCTCTAAACGAACCCATGAGCTTACCTTTCCGACGGCATCTGCTGGCCTTGCTCGCTCTCTTCGGGGCGGCAGCGGACTCGTTGGCGACCGTCGCTGAAACCGTTCAGCCGCCGACGGGCCGCGCTTCCTACATCCTTCGTCAGATCATAATCACGGAAAACGCGGATTCCCTGAAGGAGCTGGACTACGATCCGACGAAGGGCTTCGTCGTGCTGAAAGTTTCCGTGGCCGCGGTGGAAGAAGCGGAAATGAACCGCCGGCTCAAGGCGGGGGAAAATCGCGCGATTGACGAACAGCTACTCGCCGCCGTCGCGGCGGTGGTGGAAAACTACCTGAAGAGCCGGGGATTTCCCATGGCCGCCGCGCTCGTGCCGCCCCAGAACATAGCCGCGGGCGCACTCCGAATCGTGATTTCGCTCGGACGAGTGCGGAACGTGAAGTTTGAGGGCAACCGCTGGTTTAGCGAATCCTTGCTTCGCGAGAAAATGCGGTTGGAGCGAGGCGGCATCCTGCAAGTGAGCGAACTCGAGCGCTCACTCGCGTGGACCAACAACAATTCCTTCCGGCGCTTGAAGTTGCACGTCGAGCCGGTAGCCGGAACGGGAGAGGCGGACCTCTTTTTCAAGGTCCAGGAGTCGTTTCCCCTGCGATTCAGCGCCGGCTACGAGAACACCGGGAATGCAATCCTCGGCTGGGATCGCTATTCCGCGGGTCTGACCTACGGCAACCTCTGGGGCCAAGACCACCTCATCTCGTACCAAGAGGTGAGCTCCCACTCAATGAAGCTCCTGCGGGCGCAAGCGGTTGAATACCGCGCACCGCTGCCCTGGAGGCACATTGTGTCCGTTTCCGGCTCATTGGTGCGGGTCAACCCCACCTTCCTCGAGGGCCTGTTCGCGCAGGTCGGACGGAACACGAGCATCGACGCGCGCTACGCGATCCCATTCACCAAAGGCTCCTGGGAAGGCGAAGTGACCGCGTCGCTGAGTGCGAAACGAATGAACAACAATCTGGAGTTCGGTGGGGTCCCCGCCCTCACCTCCGCGATTGAGATCTTCACCGGCAGCGCCGGGTTGGCGGCGATCCGTGCGGACCGCCTGGGGCGTTGGGTGCTATCGGCGACGCTGACGGCGAGCCCCGGCAACGTCACCGCGCGAAACAACGAGGAGGCTTTCTCGGAGAGCCGCCCCGGATCACGCCCTCGTTATCTGGTCGGCCAGTTCTGGGCCCAACGACAGACGGTGCTGGCGGGAACGGTGATCCATGTCGCCAAGCTCAGCACGCAGGTCGCGAGCGCCCGCCTGGTCCCCAGCGAGCAGTTTTCGCTTGGCGGGGCGGGCACCGTGCGCGGTTACGAGGAGAGGATCCTGAGCGGTGACGCGGGAGCTTGGTTCTCCCAGGAGCTGCAAAAGCCCCTTCCTCCCGTGACCATCGGCAAGCGCTGGCCGCGTCTCGACTCCACGATGTTGGTATTCTGGGACTACGGCCGGAATCTGATCCGGCAGCCCCGTCCCAACGAGATCCGGGATTCTTTTCTCAGCAGCGTGGGCGTGGGAATCAGGGCAAGCCTGGGCAGTTACCTTAACGCCTCCGTGGATTTCGCGCAGCAAATCGAGCGGGTGGAGCTTCCCGGCGCGGCTCATAACCGGCTGCACGTGAAGGTCTCGTTCTCGTACTGAATTGATCCGCGTCCGGCCGCCGGCCCCATGCGCATCCACCTCGGGCATCATTTTTACGGGGCGGGAAATCTCGGGGATGATCTGATGCTCGCGGGTTTCCTGCGGGCGCTGAGGGAGATGGAACCAGGAGCGGAGGTCACCGGGGCGGTGCCCTTCGACCGCGATGCGCTGAAGCGGAGATTTCCCGGCACACGTTGGCACGGAATGGACGTCGCGGAACGGAGGGCCGGCATCGCCGCCTGCGACGCCTGGCTGGGGCTCGGCGGCTCGCCGTTCCAGCACGCGCAGTCACGCTGGTTCGTTGATCATCTCGCGGAGGAGGCCGCGCTGTGCCGGGAGCTGGGCAAGCCGATGTGGTTCCTCGGGATCGGGGTGCAGGCGGAAGGCGAGTTGGAAGATCCGACCGTGCGCGCGGTCTGCTCGCAGGCACGCGGCATCTGGACGCGTGACGCGGCCTCAGCTCGTCGCCTCAGGTCATCAGGAGCCTCAACGCACGCTGCCGCGGCGGCTGACCTCGCCCATCTCTTTCTCGAGCACAATCAGCCTCCGTCAGTGCAGCCGGGATCCGTGGCGGTCGTGGCGAACTTCGACTATGGGGATTGGCCGGGCCGGGACGCGGCGCTCGCCGCAATCGAAGCCACCCGCCCCAAGCGCAAAATCTGGCTGGCGCAGGAGTCGCGGGAATTACCCGGGGCGGAACGCGCCCTCTTCGCCGCGCTGCCGCCGGAGCAGCAATGCGAGTGGGAACTTGTTTCGCCGGATGACCCCGGCGCGGCGCTGGAGAAGACGCTCGCCCGGTGGCCGGGCGCGGAACTGCTTCTGACCTCTCGGTATCACGCCGCGATCACGGCGGCGTGGGCCGGCTCGCGCGTGGTGGTGATCGGCATCAACGAGAAGCTGCGCGGGGCGGCGGAGGAATTGGGAACCCCGCTGATCGGCCCCGGGGCGGAAAGAGCGGAAGTGGAGCGGGCGCTACAATCGGCCTTGGTCCACCCCGCACCGCGGCACCTTGCCTCGGCGGCCCGCGCCGCCTGCGAGGACTGGCACGCCGCCGCCAGCCGCCGGATCACGCCCTGAAACGCTGGATGGCGAACCCCCGCCGGAGCGGAATTTTCTGGGAAGCGCGGAGGGCGATGGGGCAGAGTGGCGATTCATGCCGGCGCTCGCGCTCAGCCTTTTGTTCGTCGCCTACCTCGCGCTGGTGGGACGGGCGGCCTTGGCGGCGTGCCGCTGGCGCGGGGGCGTGCTGCGCGCCTGGCTGCTGGCGCCGGCGACGGGTCTGGCGGTGGTGCTGCTGCTCACGACCATCCTGAACCAGGCCGGCCTTCCCGTCCGGAACCTCGCCTGGCCGCTGACGCTCGCGCTGGCGGCGGCCTCCGTTTCCATTTTACGGATACAACGGACGGCGTTCCCGGCCCGCGCACTCGCGCCCTTCATCGCGGCGGCGGTGGCGTCGGTGTTCTGGACGGGCTGGCCGCATTTCCGGTTCAACTTCGACTGGCTGAGCTACGTGAACGACGACTTCGTGAACTACTGCCTGGCGGCGGAGCGGTTCAAGGACTTCGGCTTCTGGCGCGCGCCCAAACTCGAGGAGCTGGCGGGCAAGGACATCACGCAGTACTACTGGTTCATGCACGTGCCGGGGCTGATGCGCTTCGGCGCGGAGCTCACGCTCTCGTGGGTCTCGGCGCTCACCGGCATAAAGTCCCTGCGGATCTTCATGCCGGTGATCATCGGTCTCGGCGTGATCCAGCTTTTCTCGGCGGCGGCCCTCGTGCTGCACCACGGCCGCTGGCGGCGGCGCGCCTGGGTGGCGATGGCGCTCCTCGCGGCGAGCCCGCTCTTCATGCTGGGCACGCTGTACCAGCTGATCGCGCAGGTGGGCGGACTCGGGTTGATGCTGGCGGCGATGGTCTTCCTCACGCGGCGGCTACCGTCCGGTCGCCGCGCGATCGCGCCGACCGTGGCCGGGCTGTCGCTGGTGGGCGCAGCGCTGGCGGTCTTCTATCCTGAGGTGACAGCCTTCGCGGTGCTGGTGGGGGTGGCCTTTGCGGGCGTCGAGGCCCTGCGGGCCCGCGCGTGGCCCCTCGCGCGGGTGCGGCTCTTCCTGTGGGGGATCGTGGGCGTGCTGCTGCTGCTGCACACCAACGTGCTCACGTACGTCTTCACGATCATGCTCCAAATGGGACAGGGATTCCGCAGCGTGGACCTGAGCCTGTCGTTGTTCCCGTACTTCATGATCCCGTCGGGGCTCGCGAACCTGTTCGGCCTGATGCCGCTTGCGGTCGTGCACGCGGAGCCGTGGACCTCGCTCGCGATCGTGGCCGGACTCGCGGCCCTCGCGGCCTGCCTTTTCTCCGCGTTGCGCGAGGCGACACAGCCGGCCCCGATGGCGCTCCTGCTGCTGGTGCAATTCGCGCTCGCCCTTCGCCTGATGACCTCGGGCAACGACTTCGGCCTCTACAAGGTCGCGATGTTCGTCCAGCCCGCGCTCGCCGCCGCCGGCGCGGCGCTGCTCACGCGCGGCCGGCCGGGCTGGGGTGCACCGACCGCCATCGCGCTCGTCGCCCTCGCCTGCGCACCGACCGCGCTGCATTACACCCGCGTGTCCCAGGGCGAGCAGGCCGGCGGACTAACGGAAGCGAAGCTCGCCTCGGCGCTCGGGACCACGCCCCCGGCCGTCGCCCCCGGCACACGCGTCCTGGCCGACATCAACAATCTGGTCGCGGCGAAGGTCGCCGCGTTCGAGCTCCGCGGGACGGATGTACGCTTCCTGTCCCGCGACTATTACCAGCAGATCGCGCCGATCGAGTACGAGCGCCTCGGCGGCACCCTGCTCAGCCTCCATCCCCGATTCGGGGACCTGCTGCGCACGCGACGCATGCTCTCGGACCGTGACGCGGCGATCACGCGCACGCACACGCTGTTCAACACCAGCTTCAGCGCGCCGGCCGCGGAGTTCGCACCCGCCGCGGCCGGCGACGCCTACCTGCAGCTCGATCCCGCGCTCGGGCTGTTCAACAAGTTCCGTTTCGCCGCGCCGGTGCGGCCCGGGCAATTCTTCCAAGCCCGGCCCGCATCCCAGGTGGCCCATCACGTGGTGTTCGTGCACTCGGGCCGCGGCAACCACTACTACCTCGGCGACCGCAACCGCATCGCGATCTTCCAGCCGGAGGCCGACCTCTACGCCGAAAGGCAGGACATGACGGGCATCGGCCGCTTCCTGCTGCTGCGCGTGGAGCGCCCGGACGATGAGTTCTACCTACGCATCGCCGCGACCAAGACGTTCATGGGAGCGGGCAACACGGCATGGTCGCCCGGAGCGCGGATCCTCGCCTCACGCGATGTGCCGCTCGACTTCACGGGCAGCGGGGCCGTGAACCGTATCATCGGGCCGATCCGGCCGGTGCGGCTCGATGGCGCGGACTACCTCGCGATCGATTTCAACCAGCAGCCGGTCCAATTCCCTTCCCCGCGATCGGGCCTGCAGGCCCTCTACAACACCGTGGTGCCGCTTGATTCGCGCAAGCTGGTCGCCTACGGCCGGGACATCTCCGCCCTCTCGCGCGAGGAGCTGCGCTCGCTGCGTCGACCGGCGGAGGTGAGGAAGTTCCCGGATGACCTGGTGTTCGCCCGCGGCCTCGAGTTCGCGGGAATCTACGAGGATGCCTGGCTGTCACCGGAAAGTGAATTCGTTCT
>Ga0255127_1001087_pt1 | contig 11560 bp, 9 predicted proteins | sample Law_Miss_RepB_8d_FD_188555 | JGI IMG/M metagenome (GOLD analysis project Ga0255127, IMG submission 188555) | Freshwater microbial communities from St. Lawrence River, New York, United States - Law_Miss_RepB_8d | ecosystem: Environmental > Aquatic > Freshwater > River | place: USA: New York...
CCCTTATTATACAATATAATATTAACAACAGAGGGAAATGTGGATGATGACATTCTTTACGTGACAGAAAATTCATATTCACGAACCGAATACAATGATTTAATAGACTCCACTGGAAATTTACAAGGCGTGTGCCTTGGGGATTGTAGATTCTCTCTTTCTCTTCACGAATATGTAGGAGGGAAGGCAAGTATATCAATTTTTAATCCCGGAACTCCATTTAACAGCGGGGGAGCCAATCCTAAAATAAAATCCGTTGACCAACAGCTTCCTGCACAAGGGTGGTATGGGCGTTTTATATCCATGAGTCCTATAGATATTTTTAGGCCACAATGGAATCAAAACATCGGTCAAGTAAACACCACCAATTATAAGCAAGGAAACACAAGGCGACTCACAAGTGCGCTTTGCTTCTCCAATCCGCTTATACAAGGCTCTCAGGTGAACGGGCTAAACAAGTTTAACTCTCTTGACTTCCGTCAGGCTCCGGCTGAGAACGGACCTATCACGGCACTTGTAACAACAAACGCTACACAAAGAGAGCCGGGCGTATTGCTATCTATTGGAACTTTTGGAATCAGCTCATTCTATTACGATGCTATACAGCTTACAAATGTGGATGGCTCTTCTAATGTCACCACAACAGATGCGTTCCTTGCTTCACAGCGTCCACTTCTTGGTCAGCTTGGCACATCAAGACCAATGAGCATATCCGTAACACCATTATCCACTGTCTATTGGTGGAGCGATGTGGTGAACGATATGGTGAGGTATTCCAATGCTGGACTTGAGCGTCTTGGCTTAACATATTCTTTTAGCAATTATTTGAGAAAAGAGTATAACGGGAACGAAATGATTACATCTTGGTACGACCAAGTGACAGATGAAATTTTGTTTAGCGGGAAGAATACAAACGCAGCCACCTTCAATGAGAGGTTCAAAACATTTCAGGGAGCAAGAGAATACATCTCTACGAATGGAATCACTCCAGAACGCTCAATGGGAATTGCCACTAAAATCTATTTCATACTACAAGGCAAAATATGGGTGACGGATGTTAATAGCATAACGGCAAAGGAAAACTTTGTCTTTGGAGATTATAAGAATCCTCAAGTTCGTATTGTAACAAATGAGTCACCATCCATTGTTAAAAGATGGAATCAGATAAAGGTGTATGGGCCAAAGCCTATAAGTACAGACTTGTCTTCTGGACTGCCTGACAATGCTATAGCCAACACTCCGCTACTTTCTTACATAGAAGATGGATGGTGGATTGAAAGGAAGGGGGATTGGGAAGCAGCTATTCGCAGAGCATACAATACGCCTGGAAACGTAATGTCAGGAAAACTTATGGAAAGTAGGATATTATATTCTAATTTTGTGTTTGACGCTCAAACATTTTCTAAATTGAACTTTTTAGAAATCAAGAGCAACTCATCAATAGTCCAATAAAGCTATGGCAGAAAGAGGATTCGATTATAATCAACTCATTGCACCAGGCATTGGTGCTGGGGCTGCATTTCTTGGAAGCATTCCACAGATGGTGGAGGCTAGAAGGCTTCGCAAGGAAAGGGAGCGATTAATGGCTGAAGGTGCGCCCGGAATGTCTCCTATTGAACAGGAGCAAATGGCCACTGCCCGTGCTCGTGCTGCTTCTTCTCTTGCTCCCGGATACGGGAAGGAAATGGAGAACATTGCCGAGCAACAAAGCAACGTCCTAGGAGCTGCCAAGAAAGCTGGAATTACAGGAAGCAATATTATGAATACGCTTTCTCGTTTGAATCAGCAAGGACAGGCAGCTAGGAGGAATCTTGTTATTCGTGGGGAGCAAACACAAAGAGCTGCTCAAGGCGACTTGGCTGACATTTCAATGACGGCTGATGCAAGAAGACAGAATCGTGTTCAAAACTGGGAGGCTAAACTTGCAGCTATGGACGCTGCTCGTAGGCAATACAACGCACAGGCTGGAATGTCTCCTATTCAAGGAGCAATGGCCTTTATGCCGTTAGAAGGGATTAAGGCTGGGACAGGGGCTTTAAAGCCTACTCCAGCATCGGTTACGTTTAATCCCGAAACAGACACTCAATTTGGACCTATGGACGCAGGAGATGATGCACCTATGTCTGGAGCAAATATGAGAGCAGGGTTAGAACCTACGGCGGAAATGACAGGTCTTGGCGGTCAACTTAATATGAAAGATGATATTGGGTACGACCCTTACAAAGAACCGTTAAGAAAATACCCAGCTTTAAATCAAATGTATAACAATATGTTTGACCCTAATGCTGCGGCAAAAAGAGCTGGAATAACAAGGGGAGGGTTTGGGCCTTATAAACAGGCTCGTATTCAGGATTACCCAGCCATAACTAGGTGGAAATACTCACAAAAGTTCCTATAATAAATGTTTGCACCAGACCTCACCCTTCCTTTCGATAAGAAGAAGTCCCCGGAGTTCGGGAAGGACTTTGCTACAGGCTTGGAGTCTTGGCACTTGATGCAAATCGAGAGTCCAAACTTTCCAAAGAGGCGTTGGGCAGAAAACTATCAATACGCTTTAGGTAATCAGAGTTACCTCCGCACGACACAGCCAATAGACAACTTGGGAGCTAACGACTCCCAGACACTACTTGGTGCTGACTTGCGGAACATGAAGCTAACTTCAACAATCCTTGAGAGTATCATAGGCAAGTTGAACAAGCAGCGTTTCAAGCCGTCCGTGTCTATGATAGACGCTCTATCAATGAACGAGCGCACAGACATAAAGGCCCGTATGGAGCTTGCCATGATGCTAAAGCAACAGGGGGCAGAGATGGACCAATACTTGCAGCAGCTTGGACTCACAGCCGATGATGTTCCTATTGACAATACGGAACTTCAGATAATGATGGATTGTATGCCTCAGTTTGTAGAGGAAATGAATCTTGAGTTGGCGTTAGAGAAAATTGGACATGAGAGCAGCCTTGAAACCGTTGCTCGTATGGCAGACTATGATGATGCCATCACTGCCGTCAGAGGTCATTATATAAATAGAGTAAATGGAAAGAAACAAATCGAATGGCTTGACCCACTTAATAGTGGTCATAGTATGTCCTTTTATCCTGATGGCCGTGATATCGTTTGGAGTTACAGAATACGCCCTGTCCCTGTTGAACAAGTACGCATCGAAGCGCAGGAGTTTCTCACAGACGACCAGTTAAACAATCTTAAAGGCGGACAATTTAGCCTTCTATACAATTGGCTTTATTGGTGGGCATCACCGGGAGCTAATAGCTATTTAGCTTCTTTCACAAACACATACACAGACTATGTTCTCGTCATGGACTTTGAGTTCGTCTCCACTGACCTACTCTACACCAACATTAAAAACGGAAAGGCTTACAATGGATATTCCAAGAAAACTGCCGGAAAAGATGGAGACGTTTACACAGCTAAGGTACAGAACCTTTTCGGGGGTAGATACATTTGCGGAAGCGGACTTGTCTATGACTATGGTGTCAAGCCTGGTGTTCGTCAACCTATCGTAACCAACAACGAAGATTCGTTCAAGGTGAATGCTTCTAAGGTGTATGGCTCATTCGTGTGGCATCACTCTTCAATGATTAGGGGCGAATCCGTTTCCATCATTGACAGGGCCAAGCCGCACATTGACGCTATTGAAGACACCTTTAAGAAGTTCAAAACGTATGTGAAAGGATTTCTTCCTTGGATGATAAGGGTGGACCAAGATGCCTTGGCCGACCTTGCTATGAAGGAAGGAGATGACGTGACAGCAGAAGACCTAATGACTACGCTTATGGAGCGTGGCTTAGGCGTTGTTTCCTCATCTGCCTACAAGGGCTTCCACAATGCTTCTGTAAAGGACGCAATCTCCATCATGGCCAATGAAGGGGGAGGGAATTTAAATATCCTATGGAGTTTATTGCTTCAGCAGATTAACCTCCTTCACGATGTCGTGGGTGTTCCAAAGGTGGACACAGGAGGTGCTGTAAACCCAGGAGTGGGTAAGGCTGTAACGCAGATGCTTGTTCAAGGAGGCGACAATGTGTTGTCTGGATTGATGGAAGCTAAGATACGTTTGTATTCTTCTTTGTGGGAGAATCTAATGTACGACATTCTTCAGACAGGAGAAGCGGGTGTGGCTAAGAATAAAGCATTCACCATCCCTGCTGGTAATCCTAATGAGCGCATTCCAAATCTTATTTGTGAGCCACTACCAACAGAAGCAGATTGGCAGGACTTGTATAACAAGGCCCAGCAAGCATTAGCGGCAGGAACTCTTACAATGGACCAATATGCCTACCTGAAAATCATAGACAATATGAAGCAGGCTTGGGGCTATCTGGCTGTGCAACAAAAGCGCACAGAGATGAAGAAGATTCAGCAACAGCAAATGGCTGACCAAGCCAACACAGAACGCCAGATGATGTCTAATCAACAGGCGCAACAAGGGAAAGAAAAATTAGAGCAACTCAAAATATTTGGAAATGTTATTCAGGAATATGCGAAGGCTGCCTTTGCCAATCCTATGAATAGTGGAAATCCTGATTTAGTTTTGCAAAGAATACAATTAGAAATGGATAAAATGTATGGAAACAATAATGGAGGACCAGAACAACAACCAGCCGGGCCTGGACAGCAACAGCCAGAACAATATGGAGAGCCCGCTCCAGATGAGCAATACGGAGGAGAACTATCAGGGGAACCCGTTCCGGGTGACGAAGGTGGGCTTCCCGGAGGAGGAGAATACGAGTTTCAATAATGAGTCTCAAGAAGAGGAAGCAATAGCTCCTCCAATTGATGCGCCCATTAACGAAGACCAACCCGTAGTAGATGACATAGATACTCTGCGGGCTAAACTTGCCGAGCTAGAAGCAAGGCTACAACAAAATCCTGAGCAGCCTCAACCACAAGTTAAGGTGGAGTACAGGATGCCGGAAGAGGTGAGGGAGTTGTTAGACAACCCACAAACCTTGGCTATATTAAGCGAAGACTACACAAAGAAGTCTGTCGTTGACCTTATTAAAGATGCGTTTCGTGAGTCCAATCCTTGGGCTAAAACAGACCGTCACATTGAAGCACACTTGAAACGTCAGTATCCCGATATTGACTTTGATATACCCGAAAATCTTGGACTCGCTGAAGAGGACTACGATGCAATTGCATGGCAAGCCGAAGGCATTCGTCAGCAGCGCATGGCTCATCAGGATGAGATTAGAGGGAAGATTGAGTCAGCAAAGACTCCCGCTATTACAGAAGCAGATTTAGAAGGCTACCAATCGCAGTTTACTAATCTTGTGGAAGATGGCATTAAGGGAATTAAGCCAGCTGCACTGTCCTTGGATATTCCGGGGTATAAGATGCCTGAGCTTGACTTTGAAAAGATTCGGGATATTGTCTATAGTGATGCTGTGCCTTTATCACTCGACGCAGAAGGCAATGTGTGGCCTAATATGAAGGCTGCCGCTGCTATGGCTGAATTGGAGATGCTTAAGAGTCAGATTCCAGCGATGTTGGAAGCGGCTCGTAGGGTGGCTCCAAAGGAAGCAGTTGAGGCGATGAACCGTACACTGAACAATCAAGTGCCACAAAATAACGTATCACCCGTTGACCCCAAAGGAGCGTTGTCCGCAAAGGCTCCAATGTTTGGTGGACTTCGAGTGGTGGGTGTACAATCAAATTTTTAACGTAAAGAAACAAAATGGCAAATCCACTTTATGGGTCGACAGGTGTTAGTACCTATAGCCCGCAAAACCCAGCAGACGCTGCTACACTATCTGGCCTAGCAGACACCGTATCATTTGTACGTGAGTTCTGGCCTACACTTCTTGACCGCTATCCTGACAGACAGCTCATCGAGAATGGTCTTATGGCTCACCTTGTTGACAACAAGGCTTTCGTTGGTGTTGCTTCTAACACTACGCAAGTGTTCCACGCAGAACAAGACACTGTTCTTAATACGCTTGAAGTTATCTCTGTAACATCTCCTTCAGGAGCAGCAGGCGGAGCTGCTACAATTAATGTAAAAGCTCCTGAGCTTGTGCAAGGCGCATCTACAACATACTATCCATATGCCACCGTTGGTCAGAACTTTCAGCTTGCAAGCAATCCTGATTTGATTCTGAACGTAGTTAGCGTTACGCCTCCTGCTTCCACTGCAACCAACAATTTCTCTATTGTTGTTCGTCCTTCTTCCACAGTGTTGGTAACTACATCCACTGTTGCTGGTGGCGGCATTTTGCTTCCACAGGACGGTGTGAACGACATCAATGGCGACTTCGCTAATGGTTCTGTTCGTGGATGGGCTCGTTATGGCGTGAACTTCCAATACATGAGCACTCCTTCTGCTATTGTTGGTCAGGATACATACAATCAGGCTTTCATGTTCCAGCTTGAAGGCGGACAGAGCATCCTTGCTCCTCGTATCTTCGCTGATGCTATGATGACTGCTATGTTGAAGAAGTCTGCTGCCATCACTCGTGGAACAGGCGAAACTTTCAACGGACTACAAACCACTGTTGGTTTCACTCAGGCTGCTCAAACTTTTGGTCTTACAGATGACTACGCTCCAGGAGCTGTACAAATTGGTGACCTTGAGAACATTGGTATCCGTCTTATGAACCGTGGTGCTGGTACAGAACTAGACCTTTGGGGTGGCTATGCTTTCTTGCAGAGCATTCAGCGTAACGCTCTTCAGCCTCTTACAGGTGGTGCTGTTCAATACATCTCTGGTGAAATGAACAACGGCTCTGCTTCTTCTCGTCCGGGCTTGAAGCAATCTCTTGGACACTTCATCCTTGGTAAATTCAAGGTGAACTTGAACGAGGCTTCTGAGTGGGCGCACAAGGCTATGTATTCTCCTGATATCACTGGTGATGGTTCTTCTCTTACCAACGGATATTGGGCGAACTCTTTCTGCATCATCCCTAAAGAGCAAGTGGCTGTTCCTCGTGAACTAACCAACACCTCTTACACTGTCACCGCTCCAATGTTCCGTGTTCTTCAATTGAAGGCTCCGGTTACTACAGGCGGCACACCAGTGATGAACCAAATCGTAAAGCGTGACCCAGCTCACTTCAATGCGATGAAGTACCAAATCATCAACAATGAGAACTTTGCTGCTCAGACAATGCTTGCAGGCAAGCTGTACTTTGGCGGAACCATCGTCTAATTGTTAATGTGAAATAAAAAGGGGGCCGCTGAAAAGTTGGCCCTTTTTTTGTTACTTTGTTTTTCAATCAAACAATGTATATATGATAGTATCAAACACAAGGGACTCCATCCATGAAATCAACACATGGCCTGAAGAAGTGGAGAGCAAATTAATTTCTTTAGAGCCAGGAGAAATTATTAAAGTGAGGCTCAATCCGAGTAAATGGAAGACAGTGTTCGAGCAGAGAGGAACTTCTCAGGACATGAACCGTCCAATGTCTTCAGGCACTGTGAGAAAGGTGGGACAGCACGGCATCCCTTCTCCTTGGACCATTCGTTGGGAGAGACAGCCATATCAAGTGGGCTTCCTTGAAGGGTATGATATTAATGGCGTTGCTCGTTATAATCATCCCGTGTTCAACGAAGCAGGAGAGATGATATTCAACGGGGATAGAGTGAACGACAGGGAGAGATTCTTTGCCATTCAGCTACATCCTCAAATGAAGATTGACCCACTGACAGGACTTGAAAGGGGTAATTGGAAGTTTGAAATCATTGATGCTGAGAACGATAGCACAGGAATCACACAGAACTTCGAGGTTAAACTTGCTTTGCTTAACAAGATTAAAGACCTTGACGAGGCTAGCTTGAACATCCTAATGAAGCCTGTGATGTATGAGAGAAGTTTCTTGGGCATGATGGACTTAAACAACAAGCCTAAAGCTGCTCGTGCCGTTCTTGTAAAGAAAGTGGAAGCAGGCGCAATCAAGGAAGTGAACGAACTTTTAAAGTCGCTTGATGAAGTGAACAGGATTGGTCTTGTGTATGATGGACTAACTTCTAAAAAACTCATATGCTCAGAGACAAAGCTGATGCGTTATGATGGATTAGAAATTTGTACATTTGCAGAAGAGATAAGTATTCCGAATATGGAAGTGGCTGCGATTAACATTCTTCGTTTTGCTGGACACGCAGCAGGATTCGAGGAGAAGGTGATTGAGTTCCTTCGTGAAGGATATGAGTCTGCCAAATCTACTACACACAAGGCTCGTAGAGGAACTAAAGAAGACTAATTGACATGGATACGTTAGAAACACTGAACGCTAAATATCTTTCTTCTCTTGGATTTGACATTCAGGGAGGATGCACCGTTGCATCAGAGCGAACTCAAATTTTATTAGCTTTTATTCAAGAGGTTACTTTCAGACAGAGCTCTGCTGTGAACGACCAGGTGACAGCGAATCAGCTTCTAACATTTACGTATCAAAACTATCAATAGACACGGGTTTTTTTCAAAATAAATAAGGCTAGAGAAGGGGGATTATGTCCTCCTTTTCTATTTATATTGCGACATGAATAAGGTGCTGCTTGGGATTCATGTTGGAACTCAGGAGAAGATTCCACAAACGGAGCAAGAAAAGATTGCTCTTATAAGAAGTTCGTTGCTGTGGCAGGAATATAATGGCCCTATGATTATAGCCCTTGACGAAGCATTTTACATATGGCTTCATCACAATGGACTAGAAGGAATGTATCAGGACATCATTCCTCTAAGCATAGAATACGAAGACGAGGAGGACATACGAAAGCACTTCATAGCCCACGTCCCATACGAATTATATTTCGTTGGAATGGATGAACTTTCTACGCCAAATGAGCAGGGGAAAACTTTCTCCATAAGAGAAGAAATGGAACAAAAAGATTTTGTAGATTTGCAAATAGAACTTCTTCCTGAAGAATACAAGAAATTGATATGGCAGTAACTCCTCCACCATCAGCAAACTTAGTCCCTGTAAGGCTAGACTATACGGCCTCCGGGATAGTGTTTGCTAAAGCAACGGCTGAAAATTTAGCCATAGCAAATACCCAAAGTGGTATTGGAACGCTTAACGATGTAATCGAGCCTGTGACATTTGCTCAGGGGCTAATAAATATTACAAACGGAAGCACAGCAATTACAGGAACGGGAACTGTTTTTAGGAGCGATTTTAGTGCTAGTCAGTTTTTGTTTTATTACGATAATGAGGGAGACCCGGTTCTTGTTGGTAAGATAGCAAGCATTGCTTCTGATACCTCAATGACACTCACTGCAAATGCGACAGTGACTAAGACATTGGTTAATTGCGGAATGTCCTCTATAGTTCTTTCAACTAGCGACAACATCATCATCCGCATCCCTGTTGCCTTAACAGGCTTTGGCCCTAATGTGGCAGTGATTCCTAATTGGAATGTTTATAAGAATTTAGTAACGGGGTTTAACAACACTTCGTCAAATACGCTTGAGCAATATAGTACTACAGGAACACCTCAAGAAGCGGCAACACCGCCTCTTGTGAACATTCCATACACCATCACTCCTGTTTATAACTTCCAAAGTTTTTATGCAACAGTGGGTGGTCAGAGAGTAACTTTATATTGGCAAGCAGCTACAGATTTTCCAAGTTTTTGTTTTGCGGTGTTTAATCCTAATGGGGATGCAGATACAAAACTTGCTGCAAGCACTCTTTACAAACTATTTGCAAGCGAAACATTCCCCCTTAACGGTATTAGGGTGACACTTTCATACAATCCAGGTTTACTATCACAAGCAGGATACTAAAATGTCAAATTATAATTCAACGGTACAATACTTTCGTGTAAATGCCAATAATACGGCTATTGCTACGAGTAACAATGGAGTGGGGACATCTGCTCCAACGGAAGAAATAACAGCTCCTGTTCTTGGCGGAACATATGTTAGTGGTGCATCCACTGCTATAATTACCGGAGCGGCATCTGGAAGTCAGGACTTTAATGACCTTGCTGAAAACCAATACTTGTACTACATCAATAGCACAACAGGAGCGTATGTGTTGATGGGTCAAATTGAAACGATTGATTCAGCCACACAAGTGACGCTATACGCTACATCTTTAGCAACTCCAAGTGCATCTCCTGCTGATAATTTGGTTGGTTCTTACTTCCTTATAACAAATACAGAAAGTATTTATTTCCGCATAGCAACAGAAATAGGTGGTACTGCTGGAGCAAACAGGGTGAATCTTCCTGATTTTAGTTTTTGGAGAACTTCTTCTAATGTTACAACGGGCGTTAACAATCCCGGTATAACAAAGTTGGAGCAGATAAGTAATGTTGGCTTCCCTGTTAGTACGGCAGCTTCCGTTCAGAACATTGATTTCACAATTCAGACAATGAATGTGTTTACGGCAGGGTCTGGGGCTAATTCAAGTAATTACTTCCCCAATACCACCCTTTTCCCTACATACATATGGATAAAGATTACTCCAGCAACCACGAACAACAACTTGGCTAGTAAGACTATGTATAGGCTTACAACAGAGGAGTCGTTCCCTGCATTGAATATAGGAATAAACACGCCTCTTGCTACATTGCAAACTGCTGGATACAACATCACGCAAACAAGTACGCAAAGCAATCAAACAAGTGGGTCATAAATAAATGGCAGCTCAGATTGTCTTTAGGACGCAGGGACAGGCTACTTCGTTTGTATCAACAACAAATGGAGTTCCTATATTTCTAACATCCTCACAATCTATACGCTTCCTAAATACAACAAGTCCCACTTCTCTGTTCTTAACAAGCAGTAGGAAGGATGCATTCTTAACAACGACAAGTCCTATTCCTATTTTCCTCACTTCTTCACAGAGTGTGGCTTTCTTAGTTACTCCTGACACAAATACAACAAAGTTACTTGTTCCTAAAATAGGTACATTGACATTTGATTCTGGTCAGACATATGTAGAAGTTCCTGATGCAACAGGAGAGTACGATGCTACAACAGACCCAGGAGGGTGGAATCCAAACGGAGACCCGACAATACCTGGAAGACCAGCAAGAGACGAGGCTTATCTATGGACTGTTTACAGAATATGGAGCAAGCCATTTGCTGATGGGTATGGAGTGAACACACAAACCCCAGACTCTCAAGCAGACCAAGCTGAAGACCCATACATCTACACGCTTACATTCCCTACAGAAACCATAGACAACGAGGCTGTTCCAATCAGGGGGATATATGAAATCATAATGATGGCTGTCCCTGACACGCTTACATATAGCGATTGGAGGGATGCAGCCTTAGCCGTTAGGGCAGAGGAATTCCCTGATTGGTTTGTAACGAGTGTTGGCGTAATGGTGGACCCTGATGTGATTACTTGCCTTAACAGAAATAGGTATCAGTTCCTTCAGGGCGTGATGTGCGGGAATTGTGACGAAGAATACCTTATCTTCTATAGCTTATATATAGGAATGCTAAACGCTATGGAAGTGCAGGAGTATGATAGGGCTGTAGAGTTTTACGAGAAATTAAAAGGAATTTGCGCCCAAGAGAGTAGTTCTTGTGGGTGTTAAATACACAACACATTATGGCTGATTTTCTTGACGACCTTTC
>Ga0255127_1001091_pt1 | contig 11554 bp, 9 predicted proteins | sample Law_Miss_RepB_8d_FD_188555 | JGI IMG/M metagenome (GOLD analysis project Ga0255127, IMG submission 188555) | Freshwater microbial communities from St. Lawrence River, New York, United States - Law_Miss_RepB_8d | ecosystem: Environmental > Aquatic > Freshwater > River | place: USA: New York...
CAAAGAATGACCGCCACAATCCCATTACCGACCAACCTCCATCCCAACCCCGCCTGGGCCTCGCTTCCGCTCTTCGAGCGCACGGGCTGGAAGGGTGTGCGCTTTGGGGGGGTGGTGGAGAACTGAGCTGAGACTTGCGATCCGGCGGAGGCGGGGTTGGAGCGGTTTGTGGCGATGGAGCATTTGGAGCCGGGGTCGCTGTATGTGCGGAGCTGATGGGTGGTGACGATGACTGACAGGGGCAGACAAAAGCCATGAAAGCCCATGGCCCCTCCGCAAGGTTCTCGCGGTTCAGAAATGCAGACCGGCAGACTGAGGTTGCCGGATTTCTGAGGACCGCGTTGATGACGATGGTGCGATCGGTTCCGGTGGGCATTTGGGTGGACCAAGACCTTCGAGCCCGATTCCCGGACTTGAGGGCTGCCCAGGAGCAGGCGATTCGGCGGTAGGTGGATACACAGGCACAGGTCGTCAGCCTGCGGGTTCGGGAGGATGTCCCGGCACCGGCTCTTCGAGCGAACTGCGCGATCAACGCGGCGTTTGCGAAGGTGTGGTCGGTGGAGTTCAACGAACCCGGGTGGTGTCTGCCGTATGTGGTGGATGGTTCCGCTGCTGGCGGTGAGGCATTGCTGGGGATTCTGGATGGGTTTCTAGCCACCCCGGCGAGCGACCGCCGGGTTATCCAGGCTTGGGCTGATCACCTCGGCTTTGGACATTGGCTGAAGTGGATTCAGCATTCGCCCTAGACCTTATGAATTCGAACGCTGTGGACTCATTCACCATCTCCACCGAGGGCTTCGATGTGTCGCTCCTTCCTGAGGGGGCGCGTGTGGTAGGATCGCCGGAATTCCAATCGGCGGTGTCCCGGTTCTTCGAGTCGCAGTTCTTGGAGATGGGCGTCAATGGGCAGGTCGTTGTGAGCCCAGAGACTATCCGTGTGACGTGGGCTCAGTCTGGTGCGGACCCCATTGAGGCTGGAATTGAAAAGCTGCAACGGGGCCAATTGAAGGAGGGATGCCAGTGGCTCGAACTTCTGCGGGCTCGATTCCCCGACTCGGAGAAGTTGCTCCAAGGCTTGGGCATTGGGCTGAGTGAGTTGGGCGAGTTGGACCGTGCCATTGAGTGTCTGGAACGGTTGGTGGAGTTGGCGCCGGGAAACCATCATGGCCGTGTCGCCCTCGGTGTGGCTTTGGGTCGGCACGGCGATTGGATTGCGGCGGAGCGGCAGCTTCGCCAGGTGGTTGAACAAGTTCCGGACGATGTTTGGGGCCAGAAAAACCTGGGCGGGATTCTCTTCCGCCAAGGCCGGTTGTCTGAAGCAGTCGCGCCGTTGGAGAAAGCGGTTCAATTGGCTCCCAAAGACGGCCATGCCTGGTTGGTGTTGGGCGAGACCTTGTTGGCGCTGAACGAAATCGGGCGAGCTCGCGGGGTGTTGCAGAAGGCCAGGACGCTGACGAAGGGCCAGCTGCAGGACAAAGCGGTGGCCCTTCTCGACCAAACATTGGACGCGTTGTTCACCCGAGATGCGGACGGGTTGAGACCGGAGGTGGTCGACGGTCTGGTATGGGCACTGCGTGTTTTGGCTGGAATGGGTGATTCAAAAGCCCGGCAGCAGTTGGTGCTTCGAGCAGCTCTCTTGGGTCAATCGGGCATCGACCTTCTGGCCCCGGAACCGGTGCATTCTTTGGATGGGTACGCTGGTGGGCCGCTGACAGGATTCCAGGTCGGGTGCCTGATTCATGCGGGGGTCCAAGGGCTGAGCCCAGGAACCAAGACAGGACTGGATTGGGAGGCGGAGTACGACCGAGCAGTAGAGCGTTCGAAGGCGGTCTGAAATTCAAAGCGCGAGTTGAACCCAACTCACATCCGGCGGAGGGCGAAGCCTTAATCTATTCGGACGATGAGAGGCGCCACGGTTTGTGGTAGAACTTTAAGAACCGGTCGAATCGCCTCGGATAACGGGCTTTTTCAGCATAATGCGGAGGATTCCAGCGGGGTTTTCGGACCGAGGTTCCTTGGCCGGAGCGGGTGTTTGCTTCGGTTGTTGATGAAATCTGTTGCTGGATGAGTCGGGTTTTTTAGGGAGATAGCGCCAAGATCTAAGTGGCGCCTTGTGTCCTCTGAACCGAACGAAGAGCATCTACCAACCCACGTGAATCCACCGAATCAAAGTCCACCGGAGTCGGAAATTGCCGTGCTGACGGAACGGTTGATTCGGTTCCGGGATGAGCGGGATTGGGGGCAGTTCCATAATCCGAAGGACCTAGCCGTCGCTCTCAGTATCGAGGCTTCGGAGTTGTTGGAGCGGTACCTCTGGAAAGCACCGAACGACGCGGATCCGGCAACGGTGAAGGAAGAGTTGGCGGATGTTTTCGCCTATGCCTTCCTGCTGGCCGATCGCTACGGATGGAACGTGACTGAGATTGTCACCGAGAAGATCGCGCGAAACGCCGAGAAGTACCCCGTCGCCAAGTCCAAGGGTTCGGCCAAAAAGTACACGGAGTTGGGCTCGTGATTATTTACCAAGCCCCCAAGGTGTCGTTCCTCGGTGATTTGGAGGAGTCTCGGATCGATCAGTTACTGGTGGATGGCTTCCGGGAACGACTCGGGCGAGGCGTCTCACCCAGCGAAGTGGGCAGCTGGAGGAACTCGCTTCAGTACGTAGGCAATGTTCTGCGCGACCCACTTCTGCCGGATGATTTGGGCGTGAGCGTCGAATGCCAAATCCCGAGAACCAGCAAGCGGATCGACGTCATCCTGACCGGGCAGGGTAGGTCGGGATCGGATCACGCGGTGATCGTTGAACTGAAGCAGTGGGAACGAGCTGAGAGAACTGCTAAGGACGGAATCGTTTTGACGTTTGTGGGTGGTTCTAAACGTGAGTTGGTCCATCCCAGTTATCAGGCCTGGGGTTACGCGACGTTGCTGGAACAGTTCAACGAGACGGTCCAAACCGACGGCATCGTGCTCCACCCATGCGCATTTCTTCACAACTGCGCCGAACCCGCAGGGCTAACGGACCGTTTTTACAGCGAATACCTCAGCAGAGCGCCGTTGTTCATCCGGAATGAGGTGGGGAAGTTGCGCGGCTTCATTCGTGAGTTCATCACGTTGGGCGATCGGACCAATATCATGGGTCGGATCGAGCAAAGTCGTTTGCGGCCCAGCCGAAAGCTCTCGGATGCGGTTTTGGGCATGCTCGATCAACGCCCGGAGTTCGTGCTGGTCGATGAGCAGAAGGAAGTGTTCGAAATGGCGCTGCAATTGGCACGCCAGCCTACCGGGGCTAAGAAGCAGGTTTTGATTGTCCATGGAGGGCCCGGCACCGGGAAAAGTGTTGTCGCCATCAATCTTGTTGCGCGCCTCACGGGTGAAGGGCGGTTTGCTCAGTACGTCAGCAAAAACAGTGCTCCTCGCGCGGTTTACAGCGAGCGATTGGCAGGATTCCGCCGGAAGCGTGAGATAGACGGTCTGTTCTGCGGCTCAGGGTCGTACATTGGTATCGAGTCCGACTCCTGCGAATGCTTGATCGTGGACGAGGCCCACCGGCTGAACGAAAAAAGTGGCCTCTACGGCAACAAGGGCGAGAACCAGATCAAGGAAGTGATCAGTGCCGCTCGTTGCTCTGTGTTTTTCTCGACGAAGACCAGCGGGTCACGCTGAAAGACATCGGCACTACCGATACCATCAAGGGTTGGGCTGCTAGGCTCGGTGCCAACGTCACGGTAATGCGGTTGGAGAGCCAATTTCGGTGCCAGGGCAGCGATGCTTATCTGGCGTGGTTGGACAATACCTTGGGGATCCGCGATACCGCGAATACGACACTCGAGGGCTTCGGTTACGATTTCAGAGTCTTTGATTGCCCCTCCCAACTTCGAGCGGCCATCGAAGCCAGGAACGGCGAGAACAGTGCTCGGTTGGTGGCCGGATACTGTTGGAAATGGAAGAGCAAGAAAGAGCCGCTGGCGTGGGACATCGAATTCCCCGAAGCGGAGTTTCAAGCGCGCTGGAATTTGTCGACGGATGGAAGCCTTTGGATTGTCCAACCCAACTCGGTTCGCGAGATCGGCTGCATCCACACCTGTCAGGGGCTCGAGGTGGATTACATCGGAGTCATCATCGGTCCTGATCTTGTCGTCCGGAACGGACAATTGGTGACCGCCCCCTCTGCCCGTGCCGGATCCGACAAGAGCGTTCACGGTTGGCGCAAGTTGGCATCCAAAGACTCACAGGGAGCCGCAGAATTGACCGACCGCATCATTCGGAACACCTACCGTACCCTGATGACGAGAGGCACCAAAGGTTGTTTCGTTTATGCGGTGGATCCGGGTGTTCGCGAGTTGCTCAAGCAAGCGCAGCGGCCCCTGAAGTAAAACCGGCCAACCGGCCGTCTTCACTATTTCCTCTTCCTCCACCGATCTTTGACCCCAACCACCACCGAAGCTTTACTATGCGCCCTGGAATTTACGAACGGTTGGTTCGCGAAGGCGAGGAGGCTGAACTCCAGCAACTTGAGGCGGCGGGACGTGCCTGGGTCGATGGTGTCTCTGAGTCTGAACGTCGTGACCTGCTGCTGGATGACCTCGCCTCGCGCATTCCGGAGCTCCTCGATCGGGCAGCATCATCGTCCGGCGATGAGGTGGAACAGGCGCAAAACGAGCTACGGGTTATTGCGAAGATGCTGCGGGCCGCCCGCGACGGAGCCGGTGACGATTTGGTGGCACCGTTGCCAGCCTCAGCGCTCCGGTTGTTGCGGGCTATTCACGAACCGCAGATCCGTCCAGTCCTGCCCCGAACCGGTCTTAGCAAGCCCTGGCTGTTTACCTCGGGCAAGGGAGAGCCGTCGCTGTACTCCGAGCTGCGGGCCGAATTGGAGACGGCAGAGCGACTAGATCTCCTAGTCAGTTTCATCAAGAAAGCTGGAGTCAGAAAACTGGCCGACGTCTTTCAACGGGTGACTGCTGCCGACGCTCAGGGAAAGACTCGTCTCCAGGTACGAATCCTCACCACCACCTACCTCGGTGCCACTGACCGATCGGCGTTGGATCAGTTGGCACAGTATCCCGGGGTCCAAGTCCGTGTTTCGCTCGATGGTCAGCGTGAACGACTCCATGCCAAGGCATGGATTTTCGAGCGTTCCAACGGTTTCGGTACTGCGTTTGTCGGTAGCGCCAACCTGTCGAAGTCGGCGCTCATCGACGGGATCGAATGGACGATCAAGATATCCCAGACGCGGGATGCGTCGTTGTTTGAATCGGCGAAAGCCAACTTTGAGACCTTATGGAACGATCCAGAGTTCTCTCCGTATGACCCACATAATCCGGAACATCGAGCTGCTCTGGATCGCGCCCTAGAAGTTCAACGAGGAGGTCCAGCCGGTCAGGTGATTGCGCTGCGGACCTGGTTCGACCTTCAGCCGAAGGGTTTCCAACAGGTGATGCTCGATCGTTTGGAGCATGAACGAGCGCATGGGCGAAATCGTAACTTGCTGGTCGCCGCGACCGGAACCGGCAAAACCGTGGTTTCGGCCTTTGACTACCGGAGGCTTTGCACCCAGCGAGGTGGCCAACCGCGACTCCTGTTCATCGCCCACCAACGCCAGATCCTAGAGCAGGCCCGGGCTACGTTCCGACATGTCCTCCGAGACGGGGTTTTTGGCGAGGTGCTTGACGGTTCAACGGATCCCGCCGGCCATGAGCATCTCTTCGCGATGATCCAGACTCTAAACAGTCGGGATCTCGTGGGCCAACTGGGTGGTGACTATTGGACTATGGTCATCGTGGACGAGGCACACCACCTTCCGGCGGCGAGTTTCCAAGCCGTCCTCCGAAACCTTCGGCCATCCATCCTCTTGGGGCTCACCGCCACGCCAGAGCGTCTCGATGGCCAGCCGCTGAGCGAGTTTTTCGACTCGCGGCCCGACGGATCACCCGCCTGTTCATTGCGACTTTGGGATGCGCTCGATCAGCAATTGCTCTCCCCGTTCGAATATTACGCGACGGCCGATGCGGTGGATTTTCGTGGGGTGAACTGGGGTCGTGCGGGCGAGATGGGCCAGGTGTCACGAGTATTGACCAGCAGCGACATCCGCGCGCGGAGTGTGGCGGAGTCGATCGAACGGTATGTGGACGATCTCGCCGCCATGAGGGCTCTGGCCTTCTGCACCAGTGTGGAGCATGCCCGGTTCATGGCGGACGTATTCACGAAACTCGGATTGGCAGCGGTGGCGGTGTCCGCCGACGATTCCCATCAGATCCGTGAACAGGTTATTGGTCGGCTGCAGACGGGCCAATTGCAGGTGGTGTGTTCGGTCAACCTGTTCAACGAGGGTGTCGATATTCCGGCCGTTAACACCCTGTTCCTGCTTCGGCCCACTCAAAGTCCGGTTGTGTTTCAGCAGCAGATAGGCCGTGGCCTGCGGCACCACCCTGGTAAGTCATGCTGTCTGGTGCTCGATTACGTAGGGCTTTACGAGCATGAGTTCCGTTTCGACATCCTCTATCGGAGTCTGACAGGGCTCAGTCGTCGGCAATTGGGTGAGGCGGTTGAAAAAGGCTTCGGGCAGTTGCCACCCGGATGCCACCTCCAACTCGACAAGGTGGCTCGAGAGCGGGTCTTGGCGAACTTGCGGCAAAGTCTTCAGATCAATGCCCGTCGGCTCCGAGGTGAAGTGATGGCCTGGGCAGCCAACCGGTCTGGACCGCTGCGACTGGTTGATTTTCTCAGGGACCAGGGGATTGAAGTCACCGAGCTTTATGAGAATGGGCGTTCTTGGCAGGGGTTACTGCGCGCTGCAGGTCTCCCGCACGCTACCTATGGGCCAGAGGATGAGATTTTGTTGCAGCGAGCGGGTCGCTTGCTTCACGCGAATGACCCACGATTGCTCAAGGCTTGGATCGACTGGATATCGAGTTGTACCGAAATCGAATCCACCCCGCCCGTTGACCAAGCCAGAGTTGCCCGCCCCTCAGCGGATTCGATTCAAACCCGTGCACCGTTGATGCTGGCCCACCAAATCTATCATGACCCAAGCCGGCTCATCACGTTGCCGGATTTCCGGACAACCCTTTTGAACAACCCCGCATTCCGCGGGGAGGTGACCGAGCTGCTGGCATACTTGGAGGAGTGTAGCGAAAATCCAGGCCACCCAATGATGGGAGCCCTTGCGGAATGGCCACTGTCGTTGCACGGCAGGTATAGCCGGCTCGAGATCCTCGCCGCGTTTGGTTACACCAACCAAACGCGGCGTCCCGTCCAGCGGGAAGGTGTGTTGGCATTTACCGAAGATCGTCTTTGCGTGCTGTTCGTTACACTCGACAAGAGCGAGGGGTTCCATGATCGAGTGAAGTACCGCGACTACGCGATTAGTCCCGAACTCTTCGCTTGGGAAACCCAGAATCGGGCCAACCCCGGCAACCGACTTGGGCAACGCTTCACAGAAAGTCCCGGCAATGGCTGGAGGTTCTTCCTGTTTGTCCGCGAAACTCCCGACCATGAATTTGCCGCCTTGGGTGAGGTTCGACTTGAACGCTGGGAGCGGTGTGAAAAAGGACCCATCCCGATCGTCTGGCGTTTGAATAACCCTCTGAGCGCAGCGTTGTATCGCAGCTTCAGCATACTCAGGGACGCGTGAGGCACACCTTCGCCCACCAGCCCGTGAGTTCGTAAACTCCTGCAGCAAGGAACAGGAGTTTGCTTCGTCCAACCGGAACTAGAATCCCGAACAGGGCGTGTACGAGTGGACGCCAGAGCGCCCCAAGGGATTTCACCGGGATCCCCAACTTGAAGGCTACACGCTGCCCAACATGCTCTTTCTCTCCAAAGCTGTGGCGAGCAACCGCACGGATTTGGAACCGGTGTTCCGCTCGTTCAAGAAAAGGGTAGAAAAGGGGGCATGGCCCGGAAGTTGAGAGTCGAGTAGGCTGGCGCGATTTATCACGTCATGAATCGCGGTGACCGGCGTGAACTAATTTTCATGGATGATGCGGATCGCCAGCGCTTCGTTGAGACGCTGGGCGAGGTTTGCGCCAAGACGGGCTGGCAGGTTCACGCCTATGTCCTCATGCCGAATCATTTTCATTGGGTGGTCGAGACGCCGCAGCCAAATCGGGTCGCCAGAATGAAATGATTGCTGGGCACTGACACCAGTCGCTTCAACCGGCGTCACAAGCTCTTTGGCCACTTGTTCTCTGGACGCTACAAGTCGCTGATCGTGGACGGATCGGGCAGCGGTTATCTCAAGAGCGTGGGCGATTACGTCCACTTGAATTCGGCGCGAGTGAAACTGGTGGCAGCGGATGCGCCCTTGCAGACTTTTGCCTGGAGGTGTTGGCCGGCGTACTTGCTCGCGCGCTCGAAACGTCCGGCGTGGTTGCGGGTGGATCGGAGGAAGGCGAGGAGTTCAAGCCGATTCGGCGCGGCTGGTGTCTGGGCGAGGAGACGTTTCGGGAGGAGTTGCTGATGCAGATGAGCGCGCGGATGGGGGCAGAGCATTACGGCGAGGAGCGCGCGGAGACGGCGGAGGCGCTGGCGGAACTCATCATCGCGGAGGAGTTGAAGCGGGGGCGGTGGCAGGAAGTTGATCTCAAAACTCGGCCCAAGGGGGATTCAGTGAAGGTGGCTTTGGCGGCGCGCTTGCGAGCGGAGACGACGATGACGGTGGGGTGGATCGCCGAGCGTCTGGCGATGGGAACGCACGGTTACCTGAACCATGCCCCCTTATCTTTTTCGGATTTATCAGAGACATTTCATCGTTGCCGAACCCATTTCGCCGAAGTTTAATTAGAAAAATCCCTGCCAGACCGGCTGCTCTCTCGCCGTTGGCGACCCCAACAGTACATTTACTATGGATCAAACTGGTTTTTCAATCGACGGAAGTGATCTGGCAACCAATCCCGAACACCGATGTCCATCAATACTCTTACTTGATATTTCGGGCTCAATGCAGGGCGAACCAATTCGCCAACTCCAAGAGGGTGTCACCGTATACCGCGACTGCCTCCTGAGTGACAACTTGGCGCAAAAGCGGGTCGAGGTGGCCATAGTGACATTCGGAGGTAACGTTGAGGTAATTCAAAGCTTTGCGACTGCTGTCAGCTTTACCGCCCCAACGCTAACTGCGCGCGGAAATACGCCCATGGGAGAAGCAGTGGTGACTGCTCTTCGTCTTCTGGAAGACAGAAAGCTGCAATACAAAGCCGCCGGTATTCAATATTATCGCCCGTGGGTTTTCCTTGTAACCGACGGCGGACCAACTGACGCCAACTCGACTCACTGGAGCGATGCCAAAGAGATGATTACGCAGGGAGAAGCCGGTAAGAGATTTTCGTTTTTCTGTGTCGGAGTCGAAGGCGCAGATATGGAGCGACTGAATGAGTTAAACTCTGCCCGACAAGCACTCAAACTGACCGGTCTGGAATTCAAGAAAATGTTCCAATGGCTTTCTTCATCGCAGCAATCCGTGTCCAAGTCAAATCCGGGAGACGTAGTTCCCCTAGAGAACCCCACCGCGGGGCCTTCTGGCTGGGCGACGGTCTGAGGAGGTTCCATGTGGGCCGTTGTTTCAGCGTCGGTCATTGGCACATCGCACGAAGCAAGTGCGACCATATGCCAAGACTCCTGCCACGTCCTGCGGTCACGGATCGCAGAAAATGACGTGCTGCTTATAGCCGTCTCCGACGGCGCGGGCAGCGCTTCGCATTCCCATATCGGCTCTAGCGAGTCCGTCCAGCATCTTCTAAGAGTAGTGAACCGAGATGCTCCGGAGCTCTCGGAGATTGACGCTAACAAAGTCAAGGGATGGTTTCAGGAAGTATTAGAGCATCTAGTCGGAGTCGCCGACCGGGAATCCGTCGCCCTTGGTGACCTAGCTTGCACGCTCCTCCTCGCAGCTGTGTGGCCAAACGGCGCTGCGTTCGCTCAGGTTGGAGACGGAGCATGGATAGTCGATAAAGGTGGACAGCTGATTTCAGCCACCTGGCCGGATGTTGGCGAATACGCCAACGTAACCGTTTTTGTCACCACCAAGGGTGCGCTCCATATGGACGAAGAGGGTAATGCCGCCCACCTCCAGTTTCGGCGACTGGACGGACCAATTGACGCTATCGCCGGAATCTCAGATGGACTCCAATCACTCGTTCTGGACTTTGCCTGCAAATGTCCATCCGAACCATTCTTCAGGAAGATCTTTGATCATTTGCGCGCGGCCGACGATGAAACACAAATGATCGCGCCGCTACACCAGTTGCTGGCATCTGACGTCATCAACTCGCGCACCGATGACGACAAGACTTTGGTAGTGGGGGTGTGGCGAGATACAGCAGCGGCACTCTGTGATGGAACTCCGGAATGAAAACGGGCAGCCGTTCCGGCTCGTAAAACCCCTCACCCGTTCCGGAGGTGAGGGACAGGTCTATGAGCTAGCAGGAACCACAGCGGTGGTAGCGAAGGTCTATCACCACCCTCCTGACTCCCAGAAGGCTGCCAAGCTGCTCCATCAGGTGCAGATGCCAAGAACCGGACTGCAATCAATCGCGGCTTGGCCTACCGGGTTGCTGTATCACCAACATCATCCAAACGTGATCCGAGGGATCCTCATGCCCCGCGTTGCTGGCAAGGAGATTCACAAGCTCTATGGTCCGAGCGATCGGGCATTGGAGTTTCCACAGGCTAGTTGGAATTTTCTAATTCATGTGGCGATGAACTGTGCTGCCGCTTTCGAAACGTTGCACGAGCACGGCGTGACGATGGCGGACGTCAATGAGGGCAATCTGCTTGTACAAGAAAGCGATGGCCGTGTGGCGCTGGTCGACTGCGACTCCTATCAGATCCGAAACAGTGCCGGGACATTTCCCTGCAACGTTGGCATACCAATGTGGACGCCACCGGAATTGCAGGGAAAAGACTTTCGGAGTTTGGAACGCACTCCAAACCACGATCGATTTGGACTCGCCGTTATTGTGTTCCGTCTACTGTTTATGGGCCGACATCCTTTTGCTGGGATCCCCACCGGTCCGGATCAGTTCGAGATTGCAGATGCTATCAGAAAGTCCCTCTTCGCCTTCTCACCTCAGGTCTGGTCCCTTGGGGTCAGTCAACCTCCCCATTCACTTTCTTTAACTACACTTCCAGAAAGGATTCGGCGACTATTCGATCGGTCATTTCTGGCAGATTCTGCCAAGCCCAACGGCCGCCCCACGGGGCGCGAATGGGCCCTTGAACTGAAGGCGCTAATTTCCTCACTGAAGAAGAGTTGCCTGGATCCCGGCCATCAGCATTGGAATGGGCTGTCGACTTGTCCGTGGTGCACCATCGTCAATTCGGGCGGACCCAACTTTTTTGTTTCCGTCGCGATTCACATTGGCTCAGCGGATTGGACAGCAGAGTTCAACCGGCTATGGGCGGCGATTGATCGGGTGGCATCCGGATCACTGATGCGGGAACACGCCACCCTAGTCTCGCAGGGTCCCGTTTCGGGCCGTCCAATGCCAGTCTCCAAGCCGACTGCCCCATGTATTGCTCCACCCGCATCGCCAATAAGGTCCACCCCTAAGGC
>Ga0255127_1001093_pt1 | contig 11543 bp, 6 predicted proteins | sample Law_Miss_RepB_8d_FD_188555 | JGI IMG/M metagenome (GOLD analysis project Ga0255127, IMG submission 188555) | Freshwater microbial communities from St. Lawrence River, New York, United States - Law_Miss_RepB_8d | ecosystem: Environmental > Aquatic > Freshwater > River | place: USA: New York...
ACGCTCCACCGAATAAGTCCCGCCTTCCAATGCGTTCCAGACGAGGGTGACTTCGCCGGCCGCCTCCACCGAGGGTTGGACGACCACGGCCGCATTCGTGCCTCCCACGAAGTGAGTCGTTGCGCCGGCGGTGATCTCGGTGACGACGGAGCCCGTCGGGTTGCCGTGGTACGATCGGCCGATGTTGTAGGGGTACACGGGAGTGCCGTCGTCGGCCATGGCCACGAAGTAGGCGTAGGTGCCCGCGGGGAACTCCGGCGTCACGCACCAGCGGCCGTTGTTTTCGTCGAGGTCGTAGTCGACACCCATCACGAACTTCTGCCCGGTGGTCGGGTGGGTAAGGTCTCCGAGGAAGGCGTTGTCTTCCATGTACCGACCCAGCGGGTACTGCGTGGACACCGCCGGCCCGCTCTGATTGGCCCCCACGCCATAGGCGCGTTGGGCCCAGGCCGGGATCGTGGAGCGGCCGCCCGTCGAGAGGTTGTCGGTTCCGCGTTGGCCATTGCGGAGTTGGAATCCGGAAGTCATGCGCCGGAGGGCGCTGGTGGCGTTGGTCGCCTCGGAGAAGGCGTAGGGGCCGTACACCGGAAATCCGTCGCGCACCCAGCCGAGGATGGGTGAGTGCCGGGTCACGGGTGCCGTCGATTCGCGGTACTTCCGGGTGGTCTCATCGAAATCCACATGGTCGCCCAACAGGTAGCGCAAGGCCACCGGGTTGGCGTGGTAGTGGTGGGTGCCGCTGTTTTCCTGATGGGCGTACCCCGGATCGAAGGTGGCCCCTTCATTCACATAGGCTTCCCGGTTCCAGTAGCCGTTGCCCATGCCGGCCTCGGCCGCGCCAGTCCAGACGAAGCCGTCGCGGGAGTCGAACATGGCCACACCGTCGACGAAGCAGCCGATCACCCCAAGGCCGGTCAAGGTCTGGGTCGTGGGCACGGTGGGGTTGCGCGGGATCCGGTAGAGGGTCTTCCGGTTGGTGGGCAAATTGGGGAAGGTGCCGTTTTGCCACGGGCCCATGGGGTGCAAGGCCAGCCCGGTGGTGCGGACGTACACCCAGTCGGAGTCCGAGGCCAGTTCCTGAACACCGGCATAGGCGGGTTGGGTCTGCGTTTGGGATCCGTTGCTCCAAGTGGTGACGGAGGTGCCCGATTGGAGCGCGGCGTCGTTGAGGTAGATTCGGGCGTAGCGTCCAGAATGTTGGGTGATCCAGGAATCGATCCGGGCATCGGCGGCGAGAGGCAGGGAAGCCAAGCCCGCGGCGGCCAGGAGAAGGTTCAGGTTTTTCATGCGAAGGATCCGGTGGGTGGTTGCAGTGCAGTCCCAGAAAACCCGAGGACTGTTAACTCCCGATGAGTTCCAGGGGCCAAATTGTTAAGCCCGCGTAAAGCCTCACGGTTTGCCCAACCGGAAGAAGCGGAGATTTTCGGTCAGCTTGGGCGAGGCCACGTTCCGGCCTGCCTCGGCACCGATGGTCTCGTCGGAAGGGAACCACGGGGTCTCGAGAGACTTGGTTTCCTGCAACTCGAAACCGATGGCGGTCACGGGCCAGCTCAGATGGATTTGTTCGGAACCGGTGCCGAACTCCAGTCGCGGGGCCGTGGCCGAGGAGGGGCGCAACAATCCGCTCAACTGCAGGGCGAAGCGCATGTCGGAGCTGTCGGGGGCATACTGGTGTACTTCCACGGCGAGAACGTTGGTGCCCGAGCGGAACCACTTGGGGTCCACCGAAGCTTCGTAAAGCGTGGTTTCGTCGGTCCCGCCAACGCTGGCACTGGCCCGAGTGGCCGCGGTCAAGGTGCCGGTGGGCAAGTTGCTTCGGAACACTTCGGTGCCGTTCAGGTACACGGCCGCACCGTCATCACGGATCAGTCCGAGCATCACAGACAAGAAGCGTGTGGGGTCGTCCACCTGGAAGCTGTGGCGGAACCACGTGGTGATGTACTTGGCGGTCGTCGAAGGCCCGAACTTTACAGGTGTGACGATGTTGTCGTCGCCATAACCCAATGGAGCGGCTCCGTTGTTCCAGGCGCTGTCATTGAATGCAGTTGTGCGCCACGAGGTGCCGGCCAGGTTGCCGCTGTCGTAGTAGCGCCATTGGGCTCCCAGCGGCACCAGCGCAACTTGGGCGAGGTCGCCGGGTGCGGAGGCTTCCAGGTTGATCCCGTCCGCATGGCCGGTGATCGACAGCGGGTTGGAAAACCCGGACGGTGTAAAGAGGTAGCCTTCAGCGATGGCCTTCACGGTGTAGGTTCCGCGGGCCAGTCCGGTCAGCGTGTAGGTGCCGTCGCTGGTGGTGTAAGTCTGCTGCGTGTTGGACACCTCAACCCGGATGCCCGCCACGGGCTTGCCACCCTGCAGCACGCGTCCGGCAATGCGATAGGTGGAAGGATTTCCGATCCGGACCAGGACGGCCGCGCTGCCTTCGCCGCCCTTCATGTCGCTGACCGTGCAGCGGACCCAATACTCTCGGGCGACGGACCAGGTGCGGCTCACTTGGTTGGTGTTGGCGGCGACGATTGCGTTGTCTCCGAAGTCCCAGGAATAGGCCAGCGTGTCGCCGTCGGGATCGGTGGCGTTGGCCGTGAAGGTGATGGGGGCTCCTGCGAAGGCGGCGGTGGCATTGGCCGTGAGGGTGACACTCGGGAGTTGGTTGTTGGTGAACTTGCCGAGGTTCACCTGTAGGTCGAGCGATTCTGGGATGGTTCCGCCCTTGGCCAGCGGGGTGATGTGGATGCCGGCCACCCGATCGGAGAAGGTTCGGCCAATGAGCAGTGCCGAGTCGTTCTTGCCGTCAGCGGAACCGGGCGTGACGTCGAGCAGGAGTGATTGTTGGTTGCCAGAGCGGGCCCAACGCAACCCCACGCCGTCCATCAGGGCGGGGCGATCGGTGAACTTCTGGCGGAACTCCAGCCAGTAGTTGGTTTGTGCATTGCGGGCGATGCGCACGGCCCGAGGGGTCGCCGCGTTGGTGGCGTCGTGGGCGAAGAGCCGGTAGTTGCCCGAGGCAGTAACGATCTTCACCTGGGTCGTTGGCAGCCAATCGAGGTAATTCTTGTATCGGGTGTTGAAGTGGCGCTTGCCGGCGGTGGCATTGCCCATGGTGTCGAAGCTGTCGCCGTATTCCACGTTGCTGCCGGCTCCGAGAACGCTCAGGCCGCCGGTGTCCCAGGCGTTGGCGTGGTTGAGCCCGAAATTGTGGCCTAGCTCATGGGAGGATACCCCGCCTGCCGCATCGAAGGAGGCGCGGATCCAGGAACCGGGAGCGCCGACATAGCCGAGTCCGGCCCAGTTGAAGCCGGGAACAGCGCCAACGCAAATGAGGTCGAAGTCGAACTGCGCCAAAGTAACGCCAGCGGTGCGGGCGGCATTGCGGGCGTCGGTTCGCAAGATCGACGGATCCGAGGCGCCGTACACCGCGGCCGTCTTCGGCATGCGCAAGGTCGCGGTCATGGCGCTGCCTGCTCCCAGCGGCCTGAAAGTCGTCTTGCCGAAGCTTTGTTCCAGATAGAAGGCCGCGATCCCGTTGAGCATGTTGGTGCCGGCGGCATCGCTCAGGGGTGCGCCGGCCAGATCACTGAAATCCACGCGGAGAATGAGCAACCGCTTGAGGCCCTCGGTGTAAGCCGATTTTTGGCGGAAGACGCCATCGGCATCCGTCCCGTTGCCTTTGTCTACCGAGGCTAGGATGAGTCGTTCGTTGTAGTTCTCGGTGTGGGCCGCGCTGCACAACCAGGCGGTGTGTCCGCCGGCGTCCACCGGCACTTCTTCGGCAAAGGTGGTCACGGGTTGGTTGGACACGGCGCACAGGGCGTCCTTCGCGGGCGTGGCCATCTGGGCGACCTCATTGGCGTCGAGAATTCTCACGGCGTTGGGGTCCAGCGCGAAGAGGCTGTCCAAGGCAACGCCATGCAACGGGACGTCAGTCAGCGTTGGGCGGAGCAGGGCGGATCCGTAGGTGTAGGCCCGCCAAGCGCGATCACCCAACGACACCGTCCGGTAGACCGGTTCGAAGGGTCCGGAGTGCTCCGGGGCCGGAATGCCGGCCAAAACACCGAAATCGCCCCGGCCGTCTACGGGCTCTTCGAGAAAGGGGGTGATGGACGCCGGCAGTTGCTCGCGGAGTCCGCGAGGGATCGCCAATTCCAAGGCGCGCCGAGGATCGGCGGGGATCAACTCGGCCATATCCTGACGGCGCAGCCGGGCCAGTTCCTGGCCTTCAGCCTCCAGGGCCTTGCGTGCCTCGGGCGAGGGTTGATTCAAATAGCGTTGGGTCCAGCGAGCGAATTGGTTGAAGGCGGGCTCCGGCACAGGGGTAGACCAGCTCTGGGCGCGAGAAGCAGGGACTTGTCGGGAAGTCGGCAGTGGCGGTGGCAGTTGCCGCTGAGCCAGCGCTGAGTCCGGAGAATGCTCAGGACGGGCAGCGCGACCTGAAGTTGTCTCGCCCGCCTCCGTGGTTGGGTGGTCTGCGGGGATTCCTTCATGCCGGACCAGCACCAGCAATCCTAGACCAATTCCGGTCAGCAGGCTGACGGCAACGCGGCGCTTCATGATGTTCCCGACTATGCAAACCCCGTGCCGCAAGTCTCGCCGGAATCGAGTTTTCCGCGAATTTCCAAGGGACACTCGGGAGGGACAGGCTGCTCGGGAGGGACAGGCTGCTCGGGAGGGACAGGCTGCTCGGGAATCTCAAGCAACGAATTAAACCCGATCAGAAAAGTGGAGTATTTCCGAGTCAATAATCCTAATGAAAACGGGGTTTCGGACGACCAATCCGAAGTTTAAATTTAAAACTACACCAACGCAGTTGACATAAGTGGGATTTGCCGTGATCGTCATTCCGTCATGAGCGCGCATCGAAACACAGGGAGCCTAGAGTCTGCCGATCCGGTGGACCGGATTGCCGTCGAGGAACAAGCCCAATGGCTGGAGGCCTTGGCGCCCTGGGTGGCCTCGCTGCGGTTCGGGGTGATCCAGTTGGTGGTTCATGAAGGACGTGTGGTCCAGATGGAGCGCACCGAGAAGGTTCGCCTCGGAGGCTCCAAGGGTGGGAAAGCAACACTATGAATTTGCGTCGTTGGATCCAAATCACCGGGATGTCTGCACTGCTGGCATTTTCTGGTGGGCTCGGGGTGGCTGCACTGGCCAAGGACATCCAGCTCCTCAATGTCAGCTACGACCCCACTCGGGAGTTCTACGCCGAGTACAACGAAGCGTTCTCCAAACATTGGAACGCCAAGACGGGTGACAGTGTGCGGGTGACCCAATCGCACGGTGGCTCCGGCAAGCAGGCCCGTTCGGTGATCGACGGATTGCGCGCCGATGTGGTGACTCTGGCTCTGTCTTACGATATCGACGCCATTGCCAAAAAACCGGCGCTCTTGGCTCCGGAGTGGCAGAAGCGATTGCCCGACAATAGCAGCCCCTACACGAGCCTCATCGTGTTCCTGGTTCGCAAGGGCAACCCCAAGGGCATTCGTGATTGGTCCGACTTGGTGCGGCCCGGTGTCGGTGTGGTGACCGCCAACCCGAAGACCGGAGGCGGGGCCCGCTGGAATTATCTGGCCGCCTATGGTTACGCCCTCAAGCAGCCTGGGGGCGACGAGGCCAAAGCCGTGGATTTTGTCAAAAAGCTCTACGCCAACGTGCCGGTGCTCGATTCCGGGGCTCGGGGTTCCACGGTCACGTTCATTGAGCGGGGCGTGGGTGATGTTCTGATCACCTGGGAGAACGAAGCGATTCTGGCACAACACGAGTCGGCGGCCGCCGGATTGGAGCGTGTCATTCCGACGATCAGCATTTTGGCCGAGCCTCCGGTCACCTGGGTCGATGGGGTGGTGCAGCGCAAGGAAACCGCGGAAGTGGCTCAAGCCTACGTGCAGCACTTGTACAGCGACGAGGGCCAGCGGTTGGCCGCCAAGCATTTCTACCGCCCGCGCAACGCCAAGATCGCTGCCGAATTTGCCGGGCAATTTTCCAAGGTGGAGCTCTTCACCATCGAGGCCGTTTTCGGTGGATGGACCAAGGCTCAGAAGCAGCACTTCGCCGAGGGCGGCACCTTCGACGTCATCACCCGTAAGAACTGAAACACCATGAGCCTCCTCACTGCCTCTCCCGACCGGGTGTCGCCCCAATCGCAGGCCAGTTCGTCCGCCAGTCCGTCCGTTCGTTCGATCTCCCCGTCGACAGTCGAATCGAGGTCCGATTCAACCTTGGCCCAAGGCCTGTCACCGGCGCTCGGCCAGGCTCGCACTCGCTCCATCACCAAGGTCCTTGAGCCCCTCGAGCGCGTGGCCCGGGACTCCCGCCGGTTGGTCGGAACCTCCCATGCCCAGGTGCAAATCGGTGGCCAAGACTACTCCATCCCTCGCTACTTGTATGTCGGGCGCCAGGGGGGTGGCGATTTGCAGCGGATCGGCATTTTCGCCACGTTGCACGGCGATGAACCGGAGGGCGTGCTGGCGTTGGGCAAGTTCCTGCAAACCCTCGAAGAGCGGCCGGAAATCGCCGAGGGCTACGCGCTGTTCATTTATCCACTGTGCAATCCCACCGGTTTTGAAGACGGCACCCGTCACTCCCGCGCCGGGGTGGACCTGAATCGCGAGTTCTGGAAGCAGACCCCCCACTCGGAGGTGCGGTTCCTGGAGTCCGAGATTTGGATGCAGGCCTTCCACGGTATCGTTACCTTGCATAGCGACGATACCAGCCAAGGACTCTACGGATTTGTGAAGGGGAGCGTGTTGTCCGAACACTTGCTGCAACCCGCTCTCCTCGAGGCCGGCCGATACTTGCCGCGCAATCACGGGGCGGTGATCGATGGGTTCAATGCCCGATCCGGCATCATCCACAGTGGATACCCGGGCATGCTTCAATCCATCCCCGGGATGGCCCGACCGCCCTTCGAGATCACGCTCGAAACCCCGCAAAAAGCCCCCTTGCACCGACAAGTCGACGCCCTGGTAGCCGCGCTCCGGACCATTCTGGTCGAGAACCGCTACCTGCAGGCCATTGCCCAGAACATCTGAGCACCGATTTCCCGCCGACCCCACCCCGGGGAGGCTTCACCACGACCCTGAGACCGACCGGACTCCCGGAGGCATCATCCATGAAATCCATAGACCATGTCTCCTGCAGTCCCTCGTTCCCCGGCCTTCTTCCGTTCCAATCGGACGGCCTTCACCCTCATTGAGCTTTTGGTGGTCATCGCGATCATCGCGATCCTCGCCGGAATGCTCCTGCCCGCGCTGGCCCGGGCCAAATCCACCGCCAAGCGAGTCCAGTGCCTGAGCAACGTCCGGCAGATTGGCATCGGCTACCTGCTGTATCTCCAGGATAATCAGGATCGGTACCCCAACCATGTCACCGAGCGCACCGCGCCTTCGGGAACGCCCGACACGTTCGAGGCTCGAGCTCCTTATTCCTACCGTCAGGTGCTCATCCCGCTCCTCGGTGGCGCGACCAATGTTTTCCGATGCCCCAATGGTCCCAAGTGGGACGCACCGAAGGCCGGGGCGTGGTTCACCACCGACTACGGCAACAACCACAACGAGGCCAACCTCGAGAACGCCTCCCAGCAGGCTTGGTTTTTGGCCAATCCGGATTTTGGGTTCAACGAAACGACGCCGCCTTCCTCATTTCGACAACCGTCGCAATTCATCGTGCTGGGGGATGCCGGGCGCGCCAATGGCTCGCCGTCGCGCGGAGGCATGTACCCGCAACCGTGGGCCTTTGACGATGCGTCGTCGGCTCAGCAGCAGGCGCGCATGTTGGGTCGGCATCCCGGTCAGTTGGCCAATATTACCTATGCAGATGGCCATGCCGAAGCGGTGAAGACCAACCGGACTTGGAGGTCTTACGCCGACAACGATTGGCGCAGACAGGGTGGAAACCCTTGAGGCCATGATTGCTCTCAGCCACCTCGGCCGAGCCGGAACGAATCAATTGGATCGGTCGTGCTGGCTGCGTCTTCTTCCGCAAGAGCTTCGTTGTTCGTTCGTTACGGGCCTTCCATCGGCCCGCGCCTCGCTCTCGCCTCGTCTTGCGAAAGAATTCGCCACGCCATCCCTTTCCTCCCAAATGAATCGTTCCGGCAGAGCCTCACGGCTTGACCTGAAGGGTGAGTTTAATCTCCTGGATTCGCGGGGTGGCTTCGGGCGTCAGGGTGAGGAAGACCTCCAGGCTGCGGGTTTCACCGATGAGGCGGAAACGGCCGCGGAGTCGGTTGTCCGGGATCAGGGGAGACCGGTCGCGGATGGGGCCGAGTTGTTCGAGGAGCGCACGGGTCTCGCGACGCCAGGTTTCGAGGCTGTGGTCGAGAAACACGTTCGGAGCGAGGGCGGCGTGCAGGGCTTCTGGATTCCAGTCGCGGGTGAGCAAGGTCGCCAGTTCCTCGGCCCGTCGGAAGAGCGTCGGATGGCCCTCGGCCGGTCGGGCGGGAATCTTGGCCTCGTTGATGAGGAGTTCCATGGCCTTGTGGTTGACGGCGCTCATGGGCGCGTAAGTCCGGTTGGCGAAGGCGATCAGGGCGATGCCGTGGTCGGGCAGGAAGCGGAACTCGCTGCCGAATCCCGGGAGCCCACCGGCGTGGCGCACCCAGATGACACCGCGCTGGTCCTGGTTCCAACTCAATCCGGCACTGTAGCCCGCCACCCGGGCCACCGGTTGCCCCTCGGAGTCGTGGAGATCTTGCACCACCGAAATCACCTCCCACGGGCGGTGCATTTCCCGCCGGGTGGAGCGTTTCAGCGGGCTCGTGTCGGTGCCGTCGCGCGGAGGCCAGGCATCGAGGTGGAAAGCGGAGTAGCGAGCGAAGTCTTCGAGAGTGGTGATGAGCCCGCCCATGGCTCCCCAACTGCCATCGTGCAGCAGGGGTTCGGGTTTCCAACGCTCGTCTTCCCAACGGTATCCCAGCGCCAATGGATCGGCGGAAACCTTGTCCCACTCATAGACCGTGTTGGTCATGCCCAGCGGCTTGAGGATCCGACGGGTGATGTAGGCTTGATACGGCTCTCGGGCCACGCGGGTCACGATCCGGCCCAGCAGCGCATAGCCCAGGTTGCTGTATTCCCAGCGAGTCCCCGTGGGCGAGGCGGCGGTCAGGCCCCGAGCCACCAAGGCGTCGAGCTGGGCGTCGGTCTCGGCGAGCTTGCGGTCGCCCCAAGGGTCGTCTTGTGGGAATCCGCCCGACATCCGGAGCAGGTGCCGCACGGTGAGGGTCGGGGAGTCCGGGGTCGCGGGCTGCACTTTTTGGAATTCGGGCAGGTGCTTCGAAACCGGGTCTTCGAGGGAGATTTTGCCCGCATCCCGCAATTGGAGGACGGCCGCCGCCGTGACGCTTTTGGACATGGATGCGATCCGGAACCGCGTGGCCGGAGTAACCGGTTGATCGGGCTCGACGCGGGCCATTCCGGCGGCGTGCACATGCAACAGGCGACCGTCGACCACCAATCCCCAGATATGCCCCGGGATGTGGTTGGAGGTCGCATGGGCCTCGTACAGCGCATCGAGTTGCGGGAGCAGGGCGCGGATTCGTTCCAGTCGCGCCGAACTGCCCCACAGGGGATCGGGCACTTGCGCCCGTCCGATGAGCACTCCAAGCCATAAAACGAGCAGCAATCCGCGCATCATGCAGCTGAAGAGGGCCACTGTGAGCACCGCCGGGGCAATGGTTTTTCGTGGCCGGCTGAATACCGGCGGGCCGAAGTCCGTTTTGACTTTGGGAATCCGCCGGCAAGTCTAGCGGAAGACCTTGCTCATGATGCGACTTTTCAACCTGCCCGCGGTGCTGCTGCTGCGGATCGCCTGCGGTGCATTGCCCGCCCTCGGGCTTGCCGCGGCCGACCCGGGCTCGGCGGAGTTCTTCGAGAACCGCATCCGCCCGGTCTTGGTCGAGCGTTGCTATGAGTGTCACAGCGCCCAGTCCGAATCGCTCAAGGGCGGGTTGCGCTTGGATTTCAAGGCGGGTTGGGAAAAGGGCGGGGCGTCCGGGTCACCCTCGATCATTCCCGGCAAACCCGAGGCCAGCCTATTGATCCAGGTGGTGAAGGGGACGGCGGCGGACGTGAAGGTCATGCCTCCGAAGGGTGGGTCTTTGAAGCCAGAACAAATCGCCGACCTCGAGGCCTGGGTCCGCGCCGGAGCACCGGATCCACGGACCGGCGCTCCCACCGCGGCCAAGCCCGATCCGGCTGCCCGTCACTGGGCGTTCCAAGCCCCGCGCATGCCGGCCCAGCCGACGGTCCGCAAGTCCTCCTGGCCTCGCACCGGCATGGACTGGTTCATCCTTGCTGCCTTGGAGGCCAAGGGCCTGACGCCCACTCCGGAGGCCGATCGCCGCACGCTGCTGCGCCGCGCGACCCATGATTTGACCGGTTTGCCGCCGACGCCGGAAGAAATGGAATCCTTCCTGAAGGACCGCTCCGAGCAGGCTTACTCGCGGGTGGTGGATCGATTGCTCGCCTCGAACGCCTACGGTGAGCGCTGGGGTCGGCATTGGCTCGATGTGGCCCGTTATGCCGACAGCAAGGGCTACGTCTTCGAGGAGGAGCGCCGCTACCCCTACAGCCACACCTACCGAGACTGGGTGGTGGACGCCTTCAATCGCGATCTGCCTTACGACCGGTTCATTATCGAGCAGTTGGCTGGAGACCAGGTGGCCACCGAGACGGATCGCAAGCCCTTGGCCGCCATGGGATTCCTCACGCTCGGACGCCGGTTTCTCAACAACCAGCCGGACATCATCGACGACCGGATCGACGTGACCACCCGCGGCCTGATGGGGCTCACCGTCCAGTGCGCCCGCTGCCACGACCACAAGTTCGATCCAATCCCCACGGCCGATTACTACTCGCTCTACGGCCTCTTCTCCAACAGCTACGAACCCGATCCCAAACCGTTGGTGGGGGAGAATCCCGATCGTCAGCAAGCGGCCGACTACGACAAGGAATTGGCCAAGCGTCGCAAGGACCTCGACGACTATCGGGCGGATCAAACCGCGGCGGTGATCCAGAAGTTGCGCACGAAGATCGGCGATTACTTGCTCACGGCCCAGGAGAGCACCGCACTCGAGGGCAGCGCCCAGGAAAGTCTGGCCCGGCAGCGGAGCTTGGATCCGGGTTTGGTCGGTGCGTGGAAAGGGCGATTGGAATCCCTCAAGAAATCTCCCCATCCAGTGTTTGGCCCTTTCTTTGCCTGGGCGGCGTTGGGGACCAATGACTTTGCATCACGGGCTCCCAAGATCGCTGAAGAGTTGGCCGCGGGTCGGTGGCAGGGGCAGGCGATCAACACCCGCTTGGTGGCGGATTTCAAAGGGTGGTTCCCCACCAATTTGGCGGCGATGACCGCTCGCTACGGACAAGTTTTCAATCAGATCGACACCGAGTGGAAAGCCGCTGTGGCCGATGCGAAAAAGGACGGCCAGCCGGAGCCCAAGGCATTGCCCGACGCGGCGGCGGAGGAATTGCGGCAAATGTTGTATGCGGCCGATTCGCCCATCCAGGGGGCACTGGGCGGCATCGATCGGTTCTTCGACACGCCGGTGGCTCAGA
>Ga0255127_1001102_pt1 | contig 11484 bp, 8 predicted proteins | sample Law_Miss_RepB_8d_FD_188555 | JGI IMG/M metagenome (GOLD analysis project Ga0255127, IMG submission 188555) | Freshwater microbial communities from St. Lawrence River, New York, United States - Law_Miss_RepB_8d | ecosystem: Environmental > Aquatic > Freshwater > River | place: USA: New York...
CGTGAAGGTGAAACCATCGCCCAACCCCTGCGCGAAAGCCGCATGGTCGATGACATGGTCACCAACATGATCGATGTAGGCGAAGAAACCGGCGACCTCGACAGCATGCTCTACAAAATCGCCGACATCTACGACGCCGAAGTCGATGTCATGGTCGAAGCCCTGCTCAGCTTGCTCGAGCCCATCATGATCGTCGTCCTCGGTGGCATCGTCGGTCTCATCGTTATCGCGTTGTTCATGCCGCTACTCAGCCTGCTCGACAAACTGTCCGGCTAGGCCAAAGGCGACAGGGTTAACAGATTCGCCCGGTCCAAAAAACCACGCGAATCAAAAAACAGGGAAGGGGCCTGCCAACTGCGGGCCAAGGAAAAGTCAGAGGGAAATTGTCATGGCCCGCTCAAAACCGCACCGAACCCGCAGCGCCTTCACGCTCATCGAGCTGCTCATCGCCATTCTCATCATCGGCATCCTCGCCACCCTGGTCACCCTGGGTGTCAGCAAAGCCATGACCTACGCCAAACAAGTGGCCACCAAAACGGAGATGGGCCAGATTGAACAGGCGCTGGGTGTGGCTGCGATTGAGATGGGTAGAGTGCCTTTTATTCCCAGCTATCTAATTCTACTTCCAACACCAGCAGCCTATGACAATTACATTGGAAACGACAAAGCATTTGCCGATATGTCCCGTCGGGTTCTAACTCAAATGTTTCCCAAATGGGGTGCTGGGCTAAAACCCGCATCATGGGGCCAGGCCAAACTTGGTGCTGATCAAGCCTTTGTTTTTCTCCTGCGTGGAAAAGAAGGCAATGGTTTTTCAGCAACCGATGGCGATCCTTGTGCTTCAGGTGGTAAACGCTTTGGCCCTTATTATGAATTCAAGTCAGAGCGGCTGAATATGAGTCAAAATGGGTTCGCCCAATATCGAGACTACTGGGATAACCCCGGCTCAAATTTAGTGGTATACAGCCAAATGATGGTTGGCCAGTCTTCATCACCCGCGGGTGAAATCCCAACAAGTTATCCAGGCCGTCAGTTTCAAGCAGCCAACAAGTACTTCATGCCTAAAGGTTACCAAATCCTTTCCGCTGGCAAGGATGGTAAATGGGGTACTTACCCACCAATCTTTACCGGCAATCTGTTAGGGGACGGCGAGGATGACCAATCCAACTTTGCCGATGAAAACCACGGCAAACCGGTCGCGGATTGAGGTGCAGCATGCTCATTTCCAAGCAAAATCATTGGAAGTTATCACACCGCCGAGCTTTTAGCTTGGTTGAGTTGATGGTCGTGGTGGTAATAATCGTAATTCTTGCAGGATTGGTAGCCGGTGTGGTAGTGAAAGCTATCGATGCCTCACGCACAACTACATCGCTCACCACAATGGAGGTAATCCAATCCGGCCTATCCCGCCAACTGCAACAAGTTATTGATGGAGCAAAAAAAGGTGGTAAAAGCCCTGAGGAAATCTATTCCGTGGTGAGGCAAGCCTTTCCATCGTCCCTTTCAGAGGCCAAAAGCGGGGTCCAAAATGTCACACCATCCTATCCGCCTTATGCCAAATCCATTGGTCAAACTCACCAAAACTTGGATCCTCAAGGACAAAAAAGTGCCCTTCTTCGCCTAATTCTCGATAAAGGGCCAAATTCCAAAATTGAGACTGATCAGCTCCCCAAAGGTGCACTCGGTCAATTAAGTGGAATCGATATAATTCGCGATTCATGGGGTGACCCAATTGGATTAGATGTCCAATACAACGGAACTAATGCCACGAACATCAAACCCAAGTTCATTCTCTCTAGCCTCAACACCGCCAAGGGTGGCAACTAACCGGTGAAGGCCGGGGAAAGGGAAGGTGAATCATGCGCCAAAATAACACATCGCGCCCCGCCTTCACTTTGGTTGAATTGCTTGTCGCTGCCGGCATTATCGCTCTGTTGCTTGGCCTGGTTGCTATCAGTTACCCCAGTATCAACGAACGCGAACAACTCACTCGCGCTGTAGATAAATTGCGAACCGGTTTGCTAACCGCTCGCCTCTGGGCCCGTAGAGATCAGGTTACAACTGGTATTCGCTGGAACAGCGATGCTAGCCAATCCGGTGGTGGTGCCACCGGTCTTTTTTATATTCAACAGCCCATGCAAACATACGACGGCAATCTTGAGCCATATTCGTCTAATCCTTTTTCAATGCTTGATTCAACTAGAACTAAATTAAAATTTCGTATTACTAATCCATTAAATGATGGAAAAAACATAGATCCTTTTGAAAGAATAAAAAAGGTGCCAGCAAAAGGCTTATTCCCGTCGGCCGACTACCTTGTTTTAGAATCAGATTTGCCCCATCGAATACTCAATTTTTCATCATCACCCAATTCTTGGCTTGGTGAAATTCAATTATTTTCTCCTATTGCTCAAAACTTCGAACCCGTTTTTGGCCATCTGTGCCGAATCGTGCGTTCCCCGGAAGACATACCCTTGCAAGAAGAAACCCTCTTCGGCGACAATATTCGCCTCATTGCACCATCAAACGCCCCCATCACATTTTTACCCACTGGGCAAGTATTTAATAGCAGTTCCAATCAAGTGGTGCTTACTTTGGCTCAAACAAAACCAGACGGCTCCACCGAAACAGCGGATGTAACTTTAGACTGCCTATCTGGCACTACTCGATACCAAAACCCATAATTCCCCAAGGAGGAGTGCAAAAATATGCGAAACGCCCCTCCCCGTAAGGGGTTAACCCTTCTGGAAGTGCTAATTACCATTTTCGTGATGGCGATTGGCTTTTTGTCCGTCTTGACACTTTTCCCGTTGGCGGCTCGTAAGGTTGCTCGTGGTATTGATAGCGATCGTGCCACCCTTATGGCCGGTAACGCGGCAACCTCCGCTTCCATTCTTGGCTTTAACAATATGGCCCAACTTTTTGCAAATTCAGAACTTTCCCAACTCCCGCCGCAAGATCCTCGTAGGCTTCAACCTAGTTCCGTCGTGCATGTTGATCCAGCCGGGCTTTTCTCAGGGTCAGGTACATTCCAAGGCAGTTATTTAATGCCTTCAAACCAAAACCAATTGCCTGCAAACTGGCGAGAATGGGTTGTTAGCCAAGATGAATTGCGTTTTGAATCCAACGGATTGCCTGAACAAGGTTTTCGCCGCGGTGAAAGATACAGCGCTTCGTACCTGTTTCGTCGCCGGCAACTAAACGACCCTGATTCTTTGGAATGTTTGATTTTTGTCTACACAGGCCGGCCCATTGAATTTGGCAACAATGCTTTTATACCCCTAAATCTAATAAACGATCCGACTAACCAATCGGGTATTACAGTGACCGAACCAGGTACCAACGGCACTCCCGGCCCCGTCGGCCCTGATCGCTTTTTAGGTCGCACTTCTTGGATCATGGACCTGTCCACAGATGGGGCCAAGCCTCGCTGGAAAAAATTCTACCAAGTTCAAACTGCAGAACTTTCCGGAGTTAATCAACTAACTCTCACTTTTGATCGCGCCCCAGAAGCACCAATCACCAATGCTGTTTGGGTCGATTTCCTCTTCGACTGGTTCGACCGAGGGACCCTCCCATGAAAATTCCCCCCAAATTTGTTAAAGTAAGACCTGCTTTCACCATCATTGAATTATTAGTGGCATTGGCGCTTGTTCTTTTCATCATGTCCATCATCTCTCAAGTCTTTGTCGACTCGAGCGAGGCTTTTCGAAGCATGCGGGCAAAAGCCGAACTTTCTGAAAAACTCCGTTTTTTGACACAAACAATCCGGGCTGATTTGCGTTCTAACCATTTCGAAGCAAACCGCAAACTCTCCGATAGCGATTTCTGGTCAGATGGCCCGCCACAAGTTGGTTATTTTCGTTTGGAACAGACTAACTTACCGCACCAAGTGACAAACCTCTCCGGGTCCGAAACCCTTTTTACTTTTCCAGATCCGCGAATTTCTCCGAACCAGCCGCAAAGCCAAGTCCTAGCATTCACCTCGTTTTTAGGCGGTAAAGACCCACGCGGCTACCATTCTGTCTCTTTGGCAAATACTCCAGGCCTTAATTTCGACATTTTTAAAAATTGGAAATCCCAATTTTTGGCTTCAGGTGACACACGCTACGAAGAATCTCCAGACACATATCAAAGTCCAGATGCAGAAATTGCTTGGTTCTTGGGCCCAACTACCGATTATCAAGAGTTTTTGCTTCAGGACGAACTGCCAGACCTCAATGGAAATCCCCAGAGTGTTAAGATTTACAAGCTTTATCGCCGCTCATGGCTCATGCTGCCCCAAGATCTAAGTGCCGGGGCATCAACCACCAGCCTTGATAACCTAGGCACGGTTTTAGCCGATCGAATCAGTGTTGTTCCTACATCTTTACCCAACTTAAATCCCCCGCTCCAATTAAATGGCGACAACAGCCAGCAAAAACCTAATGTGGATGTCCCCATGCGGCGTGGAATTGCCAATTTCCACGCTCAAAATGGTTCCCCAGCAAACCCTTCGTTAGTTGCGAATTGGAAAAATCCTTGCTTTGATATTAAAAGTGCAGCATTATCCGGGCAACAAGCACTGATAGCTGACAATGTCCTAAGCTTTAGCGTCGAGGTGTGCCCTGAAGGCAGCACCCAATTCATGCCGCTAGCCCAAGCTTTAGCATCCGCTAATGGATCTGCTGTTTTTGATACTTGGTGCAATCGTCCTGCTGATCCGTCTCTAGGTATCACCACCACTTTCACTGGCTGGAACAATCCCCAAAGTCCTGCGGTCGTTCCAATGCCCTTGCTGCCAAATCAGTTGGGAGCCCCCCCCGTACCGCGGCGTTTGGTTGCTATTCGTGTCACTATCCGCCTCTTCGACACGAATAATGCATTGAGCCCCAGCAAAACCACCTGGCAGGCAACTGTGGTTGAGCCGCTCTGATTCATCACCTCTCCGGCACTTCCAATGTGCCCCTGAACGAGGAAACTAGCCATGCGCCTGACAAGCAAAACACTCGGAACAAAAAGAAAGGGCGTGATCCTTCTGGTCGTTTTGGCCATGATCACACTCCTCACCGTTCTTGGCATCACCTTCGTCCTCTATTCCGATGCCTCGGAAGCCACCGCCCGCATCAATATGGAGGGTGAAAAGACCGCATTCCAGCTAAATCCCGCCGATTGGTCCGCAGGCGAGCTCATGCAAACCGCCTTCGGACAGTTGGTCTTCGATGTCGAAGATGATGATGCGGGCCAAAGGTCCGGCCTGCGCGGCCACAGCCTATCCCGAGACATGTATGGCTACCGGTATGGAGGTGATCCTCAGGCAAGCCAATCCAAATTGCCAGATCCTCCTACTACATACCAAACCCAAACCCATTCCTTGGGTTTGAATGACCGCCCGTTTCGAGGAACTGGTCGTTTATCAACCTCTGTTTCGATCAATGGAACTGACCAACCTGCAAATTACCTGATTAATTTCTCTACTTTCTATTCTCCCAATTCAGGCCAATTGGTCCCAGAAATAATTCGTGATCCTGAACGTTTGGGAGCTCGAACCAATTCCACGGCTCCCAACGCTTATGTGGGCGGCTTCAATCCTCCCTACACCTACGCCGACCTGAACCATGTCTTCCTGGCCAAACTGGGGACCGATGGGCAAGTGGACGAGCCTAGTTTTGTCCGCCGCGAAGCAATGGGCACAACCGACCGAGCAATTTTTCAATACCCATTAGGCACTCTCAATGGGTCAAACTGGGATTTTTCAGCTCAAGTGTGGTCAGATCCCGCCGGCAAATACCGTATGGTTCGCCCTCGCACAGCGGAACATCCTTTGTTTCCTGCCCCTTCCGACGGTTACGGCGATGTCCGCAACCTGCCTTGGGGCACCCACAACGATGCAGTCTGGATCGACTTGGGCGTTGAACCCAAAACAGCACCCAACGGTCGCAAATACAAGCCGCTCTTCGCCTTCACAGTCTTGGATCTCGACGGCCGTGCCAACTTAAACGCCCACGGCAACATCCACGGCCGAGACCAAACCGGCAACCCAAATCAAACCCACGCTAGTCGTGATGGCTTGGGTCCCTGGGAAGTTAATTTGACAAGATTATTGGCAAATCCGGCCCTCGTGTTCTTTGGCGCAAACGGCATCGCCGGCCGCCACAACCAAAATGGCACCTTGTCTGGAACCTACTTGCCTCAAACTTTATGGCAAGCTTCACCCCATCACACCCACGGCCCACTGGATGGTAACGGCGGCATGGATGTGCCCGGGCAGGCCACCCCTTACCAACAGTTGGGATTGCCAGGCTCACCTTTGGGATCTGCCACCTCACCTTTTGGCAGGTTCATCGCCCAGGTTTATGGCGGCATGGGGCCGGGCGAAACTACGCCTTTCCACGAAGTCTCTTTCCTCCCTATGGTCAATCTCCCCGGCAACAAACTGTTCGACCATAGCCATTTAGGCCTGCTAATGGGCCGCTCCCTACGCAGTTCCACCGCATGGCAAAACAGCGAAATGGTTAAGCTGGGACTTTTTACAACCGATCCGTTTGCCTCCATTTCCAGCCGCGATTCCAGCTACGATCGGCTCACCACGATGAGCTGGGATCTGGATCGCCCAGGAATGGCTCCCTACCTCAATGACCGTTTAACACAAACCCTTGGCCTTCAACCAATGGCAACCTGGACACCTGTGCTTCCGGGCGCAGGTTACACTCCATTTAATCCACAGCAAGATTATCCAGCGCAGTTGGGAACAGGTTTCCCACAACTGCCACAAAGTGCCCCTCAAAATTCGCAGTTGGTATCCACTGGCCCCAACAGCGAATTTGACCCCCTCGTCCAATCCACCCTTGCATTTGCTAAACGCTTGAACCTGCGCCGCTACATGACCCAATTTCCCCCAGTTGACCCCACAACCGGCCTGTACACCGACCCTTCCAATACCCAACAAGCTCCAAGGGCTATGGCGGAACGACAACAGTTTGCACAAGATATTTTCAACCACCTCGCTCTGGTGACCGGTGTGTTAAAACCTGGCGATCCGGATTTCCCAAACCCCATTCAAAATCCTCAGCTCCTTCAAGACCCCCGCTACCTTGCCACCAAATGGATCGCCCAATTGGCCGCCAACATGGTTGATTACATCGATAACGATGATGTTATGACGGTTTTTCCGTGGAACAACGGCCAGTTCGCAGACGCGGTATTTGGCGTGGAACTCGCCCGTCTCACGCTTAACGAACTGTATGTGCAGGTGGAAAACGATCCCGCCGACAACGGTCAAAACAAGTCCAAAAAAGAGTTCAAGGCCAAAGTTTATGTTGAATTACTCAACCCACTCTTGCAAAACAACGGCTCCGCAGATGATCATTCCGCCGTGCTAAAGGCCGGCAATCAAAATGTCCACATCCTTGAATTGGTCAAAGCCTCTGCCATTGCCCCGGTCCGTGACATCAGCCAAAAGCAAGGCTTCATCGGTCAAGATCATGCTAACAATCCTAACAATCCTGGCGCCCTGATCGGTCAAACCTCTTGGGATTTCCCCGCAAAGGTAGGGCCTGCCGGCGAGCAGTTTGGCGCGATCAGTCCCGACGGTGTTGGCAAGGGGCTCTCCACAGGCTTTGTGGTTGTTGGTCCCAAGCCGGAAAACCAGACTTCAGACCTGACCAATCCTCGCTGGACAACACCAGCGCAAGGTCCGGATGGCGACATAATCCACAAGGATTTGGGTTTCCTGATCCCCAAGGACACCCAAAAGCTGGACACCCTGACTCAGCAAGATTTGCCGATGGTTCTTTTGCGCCGTCTGGCGGTTCAGGGCATGCTTCACCAGCCAGATCCGGCTCAACCGGCATACAACCCTTACATTACCATCGATATGAGTCAGATCACCCCGCAAATGCTCGCAGAAAATGATGCCCGCAAGATCATCGATGATCCGAACAAGGGTGCCAACCAGCAAAACACCAACCCGAACAAAGTAGATATCGCCAACCGCAAGGCTTACGGCCGGTCCCAGCCTTACTTTGGCATCCCCGCCTCGGTGTTCATAGGCCAGCAGACCATGCAGGCTTATGGAACCCTCATTCCGCAGGATCCACAAACCCCCGCAAGCGGTGGCCCCAAATGCACCTTCTGGCGACACAACACCAAGTCAGACACTCAACCAGGCTACATTGCTGCCATCAGCTACCCTCCAGCAATGAACTCCGAAACTTTTGAAACCCCTCGTTTCCGGCCCCACCTAGATCGTTGGCCCTCCACAATCGGCGAAATTCTCACGGTTCCCACCTGCCGGGCCCACGAGGTCGTCATGCTCAACGATCACCGCGCCAGCTACTGCGCCGGCTGGCACGATCCCACCACCCGCCTCTACCGCTTTCTGGAAATGGCTCAAGCAGGCAATGTGCGCAACCTGATGGATTCCACAAACGGACAGCCTATCGCCGTAGGTGCCGAAGGTGGCCGCATCCCCGGCAAGGTCAATGTCAACACCATGACCTACGAGGTATTCAAAGCCCTATGCGATGCCCAAGTAACCACAAATCGTTTCACTGATGCCCAAGTAGATCAAGCTTGGCAATACCTCCAGGCCAATCGCCCTTATTGGGGTTTTGGTATGGGTGAGACGGCTGCACCTGACCAATTGAGTCAGGTAAAACGTGGCATGAACCAATCTTTGGTGCGCCGGCATCCCGGCATGGCCACGATGATGCCATCACCACCCAATGCGGGGGATGGTGCGAATGCTGACTCTACCGACCTCCTGAACCTCATGCTGGATGCCCAAAACGCCAGCAACAACGGTGGACAGCCACCCGCCGTGATCGGGACATCCCGCTTCGGAATGGGTGGAGCGATGGACCTGCCACCTACGGTCCGCCAAGAACTACTTTCCAAGATCATCGGCAACACCACCAGCCGCAGCAACTGCTTTGCGGTTTGGCTAACGGTGGGCTTCTTCGAGGTGGTCAGCGATCAGGGCAACCCAACCACTGCCGCACCCAAATACATCCTCGGCAATGAAATGCAGCCCCGAACCCGCCGCCGGATGTTCAGCTTGGTTGACAGGACAATGCTCGAGGCGTGGAGGGTGCAATTGGTGGCTGGCAGCCCTACAATTCCCGCTACAAATGTTGATCCGATGTCTGGCCAACTAACTTCACCTGTCTCCCTCCAATTATCACAACTTTCCTACAACGGCCCTTCTGGCCCGATCAATTTGGCCGCTGGTCCCGTTTTCCAATCCTCCACCGGAAAGTCATACCCAATTGCACCCGGCTCGGTTTTAACCTTCGATCCTAACACCATGTACGAGGAAACGGTGGAAGTGGTGGATTTGGGCATGGGCACCCTAGGTGTGGTATTGCATCGCCCTCACGGGGTGAATGGTCCAGCCACCATTTCCAGTCGAGGCAATCCCGGCCCAATTCCTCGTGAAAACATCGATCTCGACGACTTGAAGAACTTTGGCCTTATTCCTTACTTCCAAGTGCTGGAATAAGCTACAATCACGTGAAAGGTCTTTTTTTTCTAAACACTGCGCCAATCAAAACCGGTTGGCCAATTAACTCGAGGGGGGGTGATGCCATGCGTCAAATGAGTTCCAAAGTGAGTCCTAACCAGCGTGCAGGTTTCACGCTGATCGAACTCCTAGTGGTGATCGCCATCATTGCCGTGCTTATGAGCCTAATGGTGGGCGCCGTACAAAAAGTACGCGAAGCCGCCAACAATCTCCAATCCTCCAACAACCTCCGCAACATCGGCCTGGCTGTCACCAACTGCGCCACCCAGCCTCAGCGTTTGTTCATCTGCTGCCTTTTCTTGAGCAAGATAACATTCACCGTGAATACATGACCCTCGCTTCCCAACCTGCAGGCCCAGGGCCCGCTATCGCAATCACCAACACCCAATTTCTAAAAATTTTCCAATCCAATAACGATGTTTCAAATACAGGGTCTGGCGGAACCACAAGCTATGCCTTAAACACAATTGTATTTGCCAACGCAAACCCACAAAGTGATTTGACTGATTTGGCTACGGTTGCTCCTATGGGTATCAATTTCGATACATCGTTCCGGCATGACAAAGAATTCTCAAACGGGGCAAGCAATAGCCTCATTGGTATGGAAAAATCTGCCTCCTGTGGATTCCTTGCGGGTTCGGCAAATCAAATTAGCCATTTTTGGGGCGGCCAAGTTGTTGGTTCAAAGGTTTACGCAAAAATTGGCGTTGGCCCAATTTTAAATCCCTCAGCGGTATCCTTAGTGCCACCTGCGCAAATCAGGCCCGCTAACAATTTAGCTGATGATGCTTATTTCCAAGCTTTCACAACTTCTGGGTTTTATGCAGTTATGGCTGACGGAAGGGTGATTAATGTTTCCGCTAATGTCAATCAACAGGTCTTCAACGCCGTCTGCATGGCCAAGACTACTGCGGCTTCCAGTTTATTGGGCGCTTGGGACGATTGATTCTCAACTCTAATGAAATCCCATTCACTAACACCCGCCTTTAAAATGGCGGGTGTTAGTGTTTTTTAACCCCCGCCTCACCATCTCCTCAGACTTCAAAGCATATTCTTCCAGAGTAAGGTCGCAATAGACCTCGCATCTGGAGAATTCTTTCGCCCATGTCCCATTCAAGCGCTTTGGCAATGGAAATCGATCTCGCCGTGGGCAGTTTCCTGCTCATTGCGGGTTTGACCATAACCATGCTGCGCCTCACCGGCAGGGCAGGGGGCCTCACCCAATTCCGCCAATCCACTTGGCTCCCCACCTGCGAATGGCTCATTCTGGCATCCATCATCCTCTACCCCACCAAGGCCCTATTTGCTCCATGGGTCTGCCTGGCCCTGGCACTGTTGCTGGTGGTGCGCCCGCTGGTGGAAAACGGTTGGCTCCAATCCGCCCTGGCCTGGTCCTCAGGCCAACTCATGCTCCCCATCGTCACGATTGCCGCATCCCTAACCCTGGTTTTCCTCCCAGGCCTGCTCGACGCCTGGGAACTGGAACGCCAAGCCACCGAACTTGAAAATTGCCAAACCACTTACGGGGCCGCCCCTATTTTGTCCGAACACACCCAAACCATAGGCATGACCGATTCCGGCCAACCCATCCCACTCTTCTCGGCCCAAATCGATTCCGACCACCTCTTCAACGAAATAGTCTGGCTAGGCCAAGGCGACTGGGATTTCCGCGTCATCCGCATGGCCGAATCCAACCCCGAATCCAACTGCCACGGCCATGTCTTCGCCCACGACCGCCACTGGGTCATGGGCCGCTATGTCGACACCATCCTCCGCGAAAACCAGTACTCCGAAGTCGATACCCCGCTCGAAGGCGATGTGGCCCTCTACCGAAACTTCGAAGGCACCCCCTCCCACACCGGCATCATCCGAGGCCGCCTCCCAGACGGCTCACCCCTAGTCGAAAGCAAATGGGGCACCCTGGGCATCTACCTCCACCCCGCCATCGACTGCCCCTACGGCCGCGACCAAATCTCCTACCA
>Ga0255127_1001104_pt1 | contig 11477 bp, 11 predicted proteins | sample Law_Miss_RepB_8d_FD_188555 | JGI IMG/M metagenome (GOLD analysis project Ga0255127, IMG submission 188555) | Freshwater microbial communities from St. Lawrence River, New York, United States - Law_Miss_RepB_8d | ecosystem: Environmental > Aquatic > Freshwater > River | place: USA: New York...
ATCTGAGTAAAAGGTACCGTCTCGGTGCGATCGGCGCCACGTCCATCCGCGAGCAGGCGTCGCGCATCTGGGACCGCGTCCGCGGCGTGCCGCATGCCGACAAGCAGGATTACTGGGCGCTGCGCGACGTCAGCTTCGACATTCAGCCCGGCGAAGTGGTCGGCGTGATCGGCCGCAACGGAGCCGGGAAATCGACGCTTCTGAAAATTCTCTCCCGTATCACCGAACCGACCTCAGGCACGGCCCGCATCCGTGGCCGCGTGGCTTCGCTACTCGAAGTCGGGACCGGCTTCCACCCCGAGTTGACCGGACGGGAGAACGTCTACCTCAACGGCGCAATCCTAGGCATGAACCGGGCGGAAGTGCGCTCCAAGTTCGACGAAATCGTGGCCTTCGCGGAAATCGATCAATTCATCGACACCCCGGTTAAACGCTACAGCAGCGGCATGTACGTCCGCCTCGCCTTCGCCGTCGCGGCGCACCTCGAGCCGGAAATATTGATCATCGACGAGGTGCTGGCAGTGGGGGATGCGCAGTTCCAGCAGAAGTGCGTGGGACGGATGCGTACCGACGCGAACAGCGGCCGCACGATCCTCTTCGTCTCCCACCAACTGAACGCGATCGCGCAGTTCTGCAGCCGATGCCTGTACCTCGAAAACGGCCGGTTGCTCGAGGATGGTAAGCCAAGAAATGTGGCGCAGCGCTACTTCGCCACCGACGCCACACAACCGCCCATGCAGGACCTCAAGTCCCGACAGCGGAAGGACGCGAACCGCGGGAAGGCGATGCTGTGTCAACTCAGCCTTCCGAACAGCCCGGATCCGTCCGGCTGGAGGCTGCCGTTCGCAACCGCGCCGGTCTTCGAGCTCCGTTTGGATATCACCGAACAGTTCACCTCGCTGGACGTCAGCCTGTGCCTGCTCGATGCCGCAGGGCTGGAGGTCCTTTCGGTGCTGAGTTGCTGGAGCGGACGCCTCGGGCCCTTTTCGCCCGGGCAGACGGTCATCCGTGCCGCCTGTCCGGAGTTGAACCTCGCACCCGGCACCTATCAAGTTCACTTGGGCGTCCGGAGCCCGGCGGGCGTGGAGGACTATCTGCCGAGCGCCGGGTCATTCGAGATTCTGCCGATCAACGACCCGCGATGGCCGGAGGCCGAACGGATGTCGGGACTCGTCCGACAGCAGGCCACCTTCACCGTCACGACCTGACGGCAACCGCGAGATCCTTTGCCGCTAAAGCAGGCTGGACCCGCTCCACATTCCCCATCCCCCAACCAATGACGGAAAACCGCCACCCGCTCGTCCGTGCACTCCGTCCATTCGCCCGCGGCCTCGGGCTTGAGGCGCAGGCTCGCCGGATCTACCACCGCGTGACGCGGGGAAAAAACCGTCCGATGCCGAGCGAGACCTCGAAATGCCGGCCTCGGCTTGCCCGATTTTGCGAGGGTTCCGGCCTCGATCTCGGATTTGGAGGAGATCCCATCGTGCCGCATGCGATCGGGGTTGACCTGCCTGCGCCCTACACGGCGGTTGGGAAACGTCCGACCCAACTCGCCGGCGATGCGACCCGCCTGGTCTGGATTGCCGAAGGCACGCTCGACTTCGTCTTCAGTTCGCACCTCCTCGAGGACTTCGAGGATATAGGAGCAGTCCTTCGGGAGTGGCTCCGCGTGCTCCGACCAGGCGGACGCCTGATTCTTTTCTGCCCGGACGAGCAGGTATATCGCAGCCACTGTGCCGCGACTGGCCAGCCCTACAACAACCACCACGTCCACGCCGACTTCTCGCTAGCCTTGGTGAAAAGGGAACTTTTCCGGATCCAAATCGAGCACCGAGTCCTGCACGAACAGTCGCTTGTGGACGTCTATTCGTGGGAAATCGTGATCGAAAAGCTGGCCCCCTCTCCGGAGTCCCATCCTTGATGCCCAAGGACGGAAACCACCCGCAGGAGCCTTCGTGGCCTCGTCGCCTCTACCGCTGGGCCTATTGGTTTCCACGGGACTTGCGCCTTTTCCTTCGCTATGGCCGGCCCCAAAAGGTCGTGTACTTTGGCGGCACCGGATTCGGGGACGATCTCCTACTCGCCACCGTTCTCCACGAACTTCGGAAGCGGGGCGAGCGGCGTCTGGCGGTCGTCTCCCGGTTGGAGGAGTTGTTCCAAAAGGCGCCCTTTGTGGACGCTGTGATCAAGGAGGACTGGCGAATTCTTGAGGCGGCCAAACGATTTGGAGGGCGGCCCATCAAGCCGACCTACTACGTCCAGAGCGTCGATCCGCACTACGACATCCCGTCGCGCAACCACATCATCACCGCGATGTGCCACTCCGCTGGCATCCGCGGCCGCGTGGACCTTCGAACCTACCTCACACTTACCTCAGAGGAGCGGGTGAAGGGGCAACTGAGACCGGATCAGGCCGTCATCCAAGCGACCGCCGGCACCAGCACGAACTTTTCGGCGAACAAGGTGTGGCACCGCGACCGCTACCAGGCGGTCGTCGATCATTTCCGTGGCAGGCTGAACTTCGTCCAGCTTGGATCCTCCGGTGATCCGCTACTTAAGGGCGTCATGGACCAGAGGGGGCGCACCACCTTGCGAGAGTCGGCCGCGATCCTTTCGCAGAGCAGCCTCTGCGTTACCTACGTGGGCTTCCTCATGCACCTCGCCCGGGCGGTCGATGTCCGCTCCGTCGTGATCTTCGGGGGCCGAGAGCGGCCCGATCAGTCGGGCTACACCTGCAACGAAAACCTGTTTTACCCGGTCGCGTGTGCCCCCTGCTGGCTGCGGAGCAGGTGCCATTTCGCGCGGGAATGCATGGACGGAATCACCGCACTGGACGCAATCGCGGCGGCTGAGCGCATCCTCGCCAGGGGTGAGGCCCCACTTGAAACCGCCCATGAGGATGTACCCGACACGCTGGCTGCCTCAATCCCGCCCTGGGTAGGCAGACATGAATTATGAACCTCCGTCGACTGGCCGATCTGTTCCCCGGGAAAAACCGCTGGTGTCGCTGCCTGCTAAAGTTACCCCTATCCCTTTTTCGAACCGGGTCCTGGCCGTTGTCCAGTTGGCTGGCCCGCGATGACGCGTCGACCCCCGTCGATGAAATTTCCTCCACGCCCGCGGAGTTCGCGCCTCCCTGGCAGGAAACTGCCGTGAGCAGCCCCGGCTGAACAGGCAGCATATTCCCGATGCCAACCCCATCAACTGCGACCAAAACGACCGGTGGCCCCTTTGGGGGCAGCTTCCGGCCCAACCACGCGCTGGTCCCCACCCGGGCCCCGTGGAACATCCGGATCACCGCGCGGCTGAGGCGGCTGCCGCTGCTCCGCGCCTCCGCGGCCTGGCATCGTTGCTGCGACCGCCTCGCGTCCTCCCGCCTCCTCCCGCACCGGGGAGCCTTCACGTATCGCCGCCTCGGGCGGGAGCACCAGATCCCCTTCGATGCGCGCAATGCCCAGTTCGAGGCGGTTCATGACCCCCTCTACCACCACGGCTACGAACTGGAGACCGCGCTTCTGCTGTCCCGGCTCAACGCGGGCCCCGGATGCTTCCTGGACGTCGGCGCGAACTGGGGCTACTTCGCGCTGCTCGTGGCAGCCACCCCGGGCTTCGCAGGGCGCGTCCATGCCTTCGAGCCCAACCCCGGCAGCCGGGCCGACCTGACCGCGGCGGTAGCGGCCGCCGAGTTGGACGACATCGTGACCTGCCACGGCCTGGCCCTGGGCGACACCGACGGCACGGCCAACTTCAGCGGCGGAGGGGACTTCCGGACAGGGCTGGCGGGACTTTCCGAAACAGGGCCCGGCCTGACGGTCCGCGTCCGCCGGCTCGACGAACTCGGACTGCCTCCGCCGACTTGCCTCAAGCTCGACGTCGAGGGCTCGGAGGCGGCGGTCCTCCGCGGGGCCGCGCAGGTGTTGGCGACGGCCCGCCCGTACGTCGTGATCGAGAACTTCCTGAACAGGGACGCCCACCAGGAGACCCTGGAGCCGCTGCGGCTGCTCGAGGCGGCAGGTTACCGGCTCTTCGTGCCCGCCCTAGCCATGCGCTGGCAGGAGTCCGATCTGCTCACCGCCTACTGGACCCACCTGCCGCCGCTGCTGGCCGCCCAGCCGGCGCCACCGGTCCGCCTGATGCCACTTCGGGCGGCCGAACGGTTCCTCTACGGCCACCATCTCAACCTTTTCGCCTGCGCCGCGGAGCGGGTGGCGGGCCTTTCCTCCATCCCCGGCCTCCAGGTCGGATCCGCGACGTGAGTTTACCCTCAAACTGAAGACCATGAACTCCATCCACGAGCCGGCCCGCAACGTCCGCTTCTACTATCGGCTCGCGCGGAACAATCTGCATATGGCGTGGCGCTCGTTCCGGCTGGGAGCCAACTACTACGACTCCGGCCTCGGTGACTCCGCCTGGCTGCTGCATGGTCTGGTCCGCTCGATGAAGCCCAAGGTTTGCGTCGAGATCGGCAGCGCGCGTGGAAAATCAACCTGCCACATCGCGCAGGCGCTGCGGGAGAACCTTGATGGAAGGCTCTACGCCATTGACCCCCACCATGCCACGGACTGGAACGACGCGGGCGAGCGGGACACCCTGCCCGCCCTGCGCCGGAACCTCCGGGCGATGGGCGGCGAGGCCTATGTGGAGATCATCCGGTCCGGATCCGCGGAAGCCGCGCGGCGCTGGAAGCGACCGATCGACCTCCTTTTCATCGACGGGGACCATTCCTACGCCGGCGTGAAGTCCGACTGGGACCTCTTCTCACCTCATCTGTCCCGCTTCGGGGTCGTGGTCTTCCACGACACGACCTGGGCCGTCAACGACTTCGGCTTCAAGGTCCGTGAGGACCTTGGGGTCGCGCGCTTACTGGAGGAACTGCGAGCGGCGGGCTATCCCCTCGTGACGATCAACCGCAACTACGGGGTGACGCTCGTGCAGCCCACCCGCGGGGGCGTCCCGCTCGAGCGTTCCGGTGGCCGGAAGTGATCCGACCCCGTCCTGCTCCACCGAACATGCCACCCATGTCGCCCGCCCGACGCCTCTGGCACCTTGCCTACTGGTGGCCGCGCGACCTCCGCCTTTGGGCGAGACTGGGATTTCCCCGGCAACTCATCTATTTCGGCGGCCGCGGCTACGGCGACACCCTCCTGCTGAACTCGGTGGCCCATGAGTTGCACCGGCGCGGACGGCGGACGGCCGTCCTGACCAACCACCCGGACCTGCTCCGGGGATCACCGGCAGTCAGCGGCGTACTCAGCCTGCAGCATTGGCGGGCGATCGAGGCCGTCACCCGCTTCGGCGGGGAGGCCCGGCACCTGCCCTACTTTCTCCGGCCGCAGCCGCCGACCCACGACGAACCTGCCGACACGCATATCCTCGCCGAGATGTGCCGCCGGGCTGGCATCACCGGTGAGATCGCGGTCCGCACCTACCTCCACCTTTCGACGAACGAACGAAAGGGAGGCGCCCTCCGCCCGCGGCAGGCCGCGCTGCAGGCCCTGGGTGCGTCGAGCGAGAACCTGTCACCCCTGAAGGTGTATCCCGCCGAGGAGTTGACCAAGGTCGTGGCAGAGACGGCGGGCGAACTCGACTGGGTGCAACTCGGCCATGCCGGCGATCCGAGGGTGCCTGGAACGCTCGACCTGCGGGGACGCACGTCGGTAAGGCAAACTGCGGCGGTGCTCGCCCAAAGCCGTGTGTTCCTAGGCCCCGCCGGCTTCCTGATGCACTTGGCGCGGGCGGCGGAGTGCCGGTCCGTGGTGGTCTTCGGCGGCCGCGAGCTACCGCGCCACGGGGGTTACTCCTGTAACGAAAACCTTTTCGTGGAGGTAGCCTGCGCCCCCTGCTACCGCCGTTCCGACTGCCTCGACGGGATGAGTTGCATGCGGAGTATTCGCACCGAGGAAGTAACCGCCGCCGTCCGTCGCGCCAGCGCCCTCCACGGCCAACCGCTGACGGTGGACCGCGTCTTGGTCCCCACCGGCCCCGTACCGTTCCCGCTCCCTTGGCTGGTGCCACCTTCCTAGTCATGGAGTTCCCGACCTCCTGCCCGGCCATCACCGCCGTCGTCTGCACCTACAACCGGGCAAACCTGCTGGGGCGAGCCCTCGAGAGCCTCGCCGGGCAGGCTATGCCTTGCGCCGAGCGGGAGATCATCGTGGTCGACGACGGATCGACGGACGATACCCCCGCCGTCTCCGCCCGGTTCGCACAGGCGGTTCCCGGCCTGAGGGTGATCCGCCAGCCCAACGCGGGGCTGGGCGCCGCCCGCAACGCCGGTTGGAGGGCGGCGCGAACCCACCTGGTCGCGTTCCTCGATGACGACGCGGTGGCTCCGCCCGGCTGGATGGAGGAGATCGTTCGTGGCTTCGAGGTTGCCGATGACAGGCTGGGAGTTATCGGCGGGCCGATTGATCCGGATTGGGAATCCCCCCCTCCTGACTGGATTTCCCGTGATCTGGCCGGGTGGTTGGGACAGTTCGACCTGGGCCCCGTGCCCCTGGAGAGCCGCCAGCGGACCCTCTTTGCCGGCGGCAACATGGCCTTTCGCACCGCGGCCCTGCAGGATGTGAATGGCTTTCCGGAACACCTCGGTCGCCGTGGTCCCACGCTGCTGTCACACGAGGAGAGCGAGCTTTGGGCGCGCCTCGCGGAGCGGGACTGGAGCAATGCGTACCTTCCGGGGCTGCGGGTCAGACACTTCACTCCCCGCGCGCGGATGACGCCGGCGTGGTTCCGGCGCCGGCTCTTCTGGGAAGGCATCAGTGTCGCGCGCCGCGAGGCGTGGCCCCGGGAACTGACGGCCCCCCGCCGGCTCCGGCGCTGGCTGGGCTACGGGGTCGCCACGATCGGCCGCCGGGATTTCCTGCAGACCTTTCTTCGACCCTTCCGCTGGAGGCGCGACCTGCGCTGGCAGACCTACTGTGCCTACCACGGCGGCTATCTCCGGGAGATGTTTCGCCGCCTGGTTTAACCCCAGCCGTGCCGTGACCATGAGCAGGAATCCAAACAGATCCGATGCCCCCTCCCCGCTTCCCCGGATCCCTGGGTTGGACGGCGTGCGCGGCCTGGCCGCACTCGGGGTACTGGTTTGGCACTTCGGTCCGACGATCGCGGCCGTGGAGCCAGGCAGCGCCCTCGCCTATGCCTGCCGCGCCGTTTCCCTTTCGTGGGCCGGGGTGGACCTCTTCTTCGCCCTGTCCGGCTTCCTGATCGCATCGATCCTGCTGCGCGCCGCCGACTCCCCCCATTACTTCTCGACGTTTTACGTCCGACGCGCGGCCCGCATCCTGCCGCTCTACTTCGTGCTGATCGCCGTCCTGACCGTCGGAAACCTTGGCGACGGACTCTTTATTCCGGCAGTCCTGCGTCCCCTCTTCGAAAGCCAGCTTCCCGGCTGGTCGTTCCCGGTCTTTGCCCAGAACCTGTTCATGCCGGGCATCGATGACTTCGGACCCAAGCTGACGAGCGTGACCTGGTCGCTCGCGGTCGAGGAACAGTTCTATCTCATCCTGCCTTTTCTGCTCTGGGCCACGCCCCGCCGGCACCACGTTGCCTGGGTGCTCGCCTGCTTCCTGGCTGCCCCCCTGCTGCGCGCGCTGCTGCCGGCCGGCACGGCAACCTACGTCCTGCTGCCCTGCCGGCTCGACGGGCTGATGGCCGGCGTGCTCCTCGCGCTTGCCTGGCAGGACACCCGCTGGCGGGAGGCGCTCACCGTGCACCGCAGAAAACTGCTGCTGCTCTGGATCGGGCTGGCCCTACCGGCGGTGATGCTCGTGCGGGGCGGCGCGGGGCTTTGGGTCCTCCGACTACCGGGGGGCTGGCTGGTTAACACCTGGCTGGCGGTCTGGTCGACCCTGACAATCGCCTTGGTGTTGGGAGGGCAGCAGTGGCTCGCTTCCTTCTTCCAGTTACGGCTGCTGCTTTGGCTGGGAAAAATCGCCTACGGCCTCTACCTGCTCCATCCCGCCATGCTGTGGTTGACCCACGCGGCCATCCTCGGTCGCGAGCCGGTACTTCGGGATGGACCGACGGCCGCTGTCACCGCGCTGGCCGCGCTCCTAAGCCTCGTGGCGGCCGCCGTCTCGCACCGGTGGATCGAGGAGCCCTTCGTGCGCCGGGCCCGTGCCCTCCACTACTAGATTCCATGATCAAGCATCTACTCAAGGCCGCGGCGGAAAGCCTCGGTTATTCAATCCGGCGCACGGCGCCGCCACCCGAACCAGCGTCGCTCCCCTCGCCGGCCCTGCAGCCGGTTAGCGTCGACCTGTTTCCCGGCTGGCCGGTGGAGCTCGCCCTTGGGGACGCCATCCAGCGTCACGCCCTCGCCGCCGGATCCGCGTACGAGGCCCCTACGCCGCAGCTCCTGCGGACGTTCTGCGCCCCCACGGGAACGGTCTTCTTCGACATCGGCGCCAACTTCGGCTTCTATTCCTACTATCTGCTGGCGAATTGCCCGCAGCTGACCGCCTACAGCTTCGAGCCCAATCCGCGGCATCTCGAGGGCCACTGCTCGGTCGCTGAGCGCCTCGCCGCCGGCCGCTACTTTCCGGTGCACGCCGGCCTCGGGGACAAGGAGGGGGAACTCTCCCTGACGGTCTCATCGTTAGACAGCGGTTGGTCGACCCTCGGCCGCAACCCCTCGTTTGAGGAAATCAGCGCGACCCTGACCACCCATCGCGTTCCCGTGATGCGCTTCGATGACTGGCGGGCAGCGCGGGGCTTGGCGCTCCCCGACCGGCCTTCGTGGGTGGCGAAGATCGATGTGGAGGGTTTCGAGCCGAAGGTCCTGGAGGGCATGTCCGCGGCGCTCGAGGCCCATGCCTTCAAGGCACTCGTCGTGGAGGTACTAGATCATACCCTCCACTTCTGCGGCACGTCGGCGGACGAGGTGTTTACGCGCATGGACCGCGCCGGCTATGCCCCCTTCGACCTCTGGCTGCAGCCGACCCGGCGCCAGCCGCAGGAGGCCCGAAACGTCCTTTTCCTGCCCCGGGCCTGAGACCCTGCCCGGCGTCGCGATGGCACCGAACCACTCCCTAAACCCGACAACCCTTCCGCTTCCGCTGGCGGCAGGAGTCCACTCGCCTGTCGACCGGGCCCGGGCGGTTACGGAGAGATGCCGCGAACTCGATGGCCTGCGGGGCCTCGCCATCGCCCTAGTGCTCTGGCATCACCTCGTTGCTCCGGCGTTACCTTCGGCGCATGAGTCATGGCTCGGCTGGATCCGGATCGCCTCGAATCTGGCGTGGTGCGGAGTCGACCTTTTCTTAGTGCTCTCAGGCTTCCTGATCGGGGGCATCCTAATTGACCGGCGGGATTCCCCGCGGCTGGTGGGCACCTTTTATCTACGGCGTGCCGCCCGTATCCTGCCCCTTTACTACCTCACCCTGGCCGTCATCCTACTCCTGCACCATTCGGGCGAACCGGACAGCTTCCAGTTGTTTCCGGGCTGGGTCTACGGGACGTTTCTGACCAACTTCGCTTTGGCGGCGAAACAGGCCTGGGACTGGTTGCCGCTGTCGGTCCTGTGGTCGCTCGCCATCGAGGAGCAGTTCTACCTCGTGGCTCCCTGGGTCGCGCGCATGCTGCCGCCCGCGCGGCTGCCGTGGTTCGCGGGCGGCATGGCGCTCGTGGCGCTGCTGCTGCGGCTGGGGATCATCGCCTGGTTTCCCGGGGGCCATTTCGCGGCCCACGTGCTGATGCCCACGCGGATGGACGGCCTGGCGCTGGGCCTGCTGGCGGCTTGGGCAGTCCGGAGGGAGGAAGCCCGGCCGGCGCTGAAGCGCCTAGCGGCGGCATGGCGCCAGATCCTAACGATCGGCTTGCTCGGACTCGCCGCGCTAACCCTGTTGCGCCCGGAGTCCGGCGGGGTTACCCTTTGTATCTGGGGCTACTCGTTCCTCTCGGTTTTCTTTGCCGGCCTCGTCCTGATCGTATACTCCGTCCAACCCCCGATTCTGTGCCGCGTTCTGACCTGGGGCCCATTGACCCACCTAGGACGCTGCTCCTACTTCATCTACCTCTGGCACGCCATCCTTGGCGTGGCGGTCATCCGGTGGCTGGGAGGCAGCCCCTTCCGCCTAGAGTCCGTACCGGGCTTCGCCGTGGTCGCCGCAGGCGTGGCCGCCACCTGGCTCGCCGCCGCCATCTCCTGGCGCTTCCTCGAGGGCCCTCTCGTGGCTTGGGGTCACCGCCGGACCTACTGAAGCGATGCCTGACGCCCCAGTCCTCTCAGTCTTCCTCTGCACCCACAATCCGCGGGCGGGTTGCCTCAGCCGTACCCTCGGGGCCCTGCGCGGGCAGGATTTCCCGGCTGAGCTATGGTAGCTCGTCGTGGTCGACAAAGCATCCATCCCCAGCCTCGGCGAGCGCACCGATCTGGCCGGCATCACCGCCGCCCGGATCGTGGAAGAACCACGCCTCGGGTTGACGCTCGCAAGGTTGCGGGGCGTCGCCGCCTCGCGGGGATCGGTTTCGGACTGATCGGTCTCTTCGACCAACGGGGCTGGACCCACCGGCTGCTGGCGGAATTCGGTGACGCCCGCTTCGCGGCTAGCGCAATTCTCCCGCGTTAGATCGCGCAACATCTCGAGCTGGAAAATCCAGGATGAGGCGGCAAATAAGGCTCGGTCGAAGAATCTATCAAAGAAGAGAAATGCGAAAGAGCGCCATGCCGTCTCCGTGCAATCCCCGTCCATCCCTGAGAGACCGCTTGCTGGCAACCTGGTGGAGGAGAGGGTTGCCTGGTTTTCTTTCACTGCGATGGATCCTCACCAACTCAAATGCCGACGCGGGACTGAAATTCAAAACCCGGGATGATTGCTGCTTCCTGCTGAACCTTCCGGGTTACATCGACTCTATCGTAGTTCGCGACGGTTTCTACGAGTCCGAGGTCGTGGCCGCGCTTGGCTTATACGCGGGAACGGATGCGGTGGTCTGGGATGTCGGCGCCAACTTCGGGCTCCACTGCGCAACGCTGGGACACCTCCGGCCCGACCTCCGCATCGTCGCTTTCGAGCCCAACCCGCGCGAGCACGCGCGGCTGCTCCGGCACCGTGAATGGAACGCGCCGAACATGCAGACCTGCACGGTGGCGCTCTCGGATCGTCGTGCCTACCTTCCGCTCCACTTGGGACCGGCCGGAAATTCCGGCATGACGACCCTGAGCCCGTGGTCCGAGGCCACCTACTCCGGGAAGGTCATGGTGGCCGCCGCACGCGGCGACGATCTCATCGCCGAGGGCCTCTTCCCGGCACCACACGTGATCAAGATCGACGTCGAGGGCCACGAGGCCGCGGTGCTCCGCGGCTTGGAGCAGACTTTGCACGGTTCCGCCTGCCGGGCGGTGATTCTCGAGGACGGCATCAGCGATGACACCGAGCCGAAGCACCTGCTCCGATCGGCCGGATTCGAAATCTCCGTCCTCACGCGCAACGAGCGCAGCGACCACGCGCTGGCCAACTTTGTCGCCCGCAAGC
>Ga0255127_1001106_pt1 | contig 11471 bp, 9 predicted proteins | sample Law_Miss_RepB_8d_FD_188555 | JGI IMG/M metagenome (GOLD analysis project Ga0255127, IMG submission 188555) | Freshwater microbial communities from St. Lawrence River, New York, United States - Law_Miss_RepB_8d | ecosystem: Environmental > Aquatic > Freshwater > River | place: USA: New York...
CGCCTATCACAAGTACTATGAACGCATTGTCAAACGGTACAATTATGAATTATACCTATACCTCAGCTATAGAAGTTTTTCTAACAAAAATCTAATTGATTTTATTTCATATTTAAGCACCTGAAATAACACCAGGTGCTTTTTTTATGCCTCACTGCCACTGGGCATTCAGTTCAATGTTACAATTGCTTAGGCACAAAAAAAGGCCCTGTAAAACTACAGGGCCTTAACTATTAATAGTGTTTAATTATCCTTTAGAGAACAAGCTCTTGATGATTACCTCATCTAAGAAGCAAGACGATTGATACAAGAATGGAGAACAAGAGAATTTAAAGTCTCCTGGTACATTAGACTTATTGCTCAATGCACTTGAAGCCAACCAATCCTCGTCAGACTTAACGTAATTTTCAAGACTCTTAGTCGCGAAGCTGATACGTTGTTGGTGCAATATGCTGTAGTCGAATAAATCCCAATCCTTAATCAATGCGAAGTAGATGTCTAAGAAACGGTTAAAGTTAGGATAAGCAGAGTAGTTACCATTTGCATCGGTAATAGACTCATTTTCGATTTGTGGCAAGGTCATTTTTTCGCCAAATTCAAAAATGTACTCTGGTTTAACTCTATCGTTCCAAGCCAAAGGCTTACCATTGTATGAGTAGCCTTCTTCACCTATGATTTCAGAATCAGATAAGTCTTCAATAATGATTGATCTTGGGGCAGATAAGCCATAAGCTACTTCAGCTTTCAAGTATTCTTTTCTGGTATCCATTGTAAAGCTTGCAATGTGTTTGCTAGCCATATCAGTAGTTAAACCTGAATTGAAACAATCTTCGTAGTATTTCATACCAGTGGTTTCAGAAATCGCTTTAGGAATCCATTGGAACAAGTTACCACCTTTACCGAAGTATGCTGTTCTAACATGGAACTTAGACGCTTTAGCATCTTTCTTATTGCTCAATTCGTCGTTGATATAACCTCTTACCATTTGACCGGCATGGAACATCAACATACCTGTTACATAAGCAGCAACTGCCATTACACCACGGGTGTGACTTCTATTGATCTCTTCAATTTCTGGCGCCCAGAACTGACTATATAAGTGTTGTTCTAAAGCTGGATCCTTTTCTAATTTATCGAATAAGATATTCAATAAGTATGAAGAGGTATTTGAATTGATACCATCAATAGCGCCTATGCCTTGGTTAAACTTGTGGCAGAAATGCTTCAATACGTGTTGAATGTCTTTTGACAAACTTACCGCGCTTGAAATTCTATCTGCAGCTACTTTAACTGAAGACTGTTTAGCCAATCTTGCTCTTTGGTTTTTAGGGTCATTGATCAAGAATAAGATATCTGAAGTGACCCCTCCAATATCGAAACCAATGAATATGGTGTTGTCATTTAAACTCACACCACCGCGCGATAAGGCAAAGTTACATACAGCTTCACTTTCTGTGATCGCAACATCCATATTGGATTTGTTACCTTCAACATAAGCAACCTTAGTAACGGTGTCTTTGATAGGCGATTCAGTAGAGACTGCTTCTCTGTATACGAACTCATAAGTACGACGCAAATCTTTTGGCATCGAAGACGGATAAGCCCAATTCAAAGTAACAGGACGCATATTTGAATCGTACATCTCTGCACTAATGTACAACCAAAGCATTTTAACAAACGCTTTCTTGTTCATTAAGTATTTGTCTTCGCGCTTCCACTTTAAGTCGTATAACAACTTCTCAGTTTCGCCCTCAATCTTCAGGCTTAACATGCTGCTATCACCGTCAATAATGTCTAAGTTTGGCTCAAACACAGGGAAACCACCTGAAATTGCATTCGCTCTGTCAATCAAGGCATCGTTGATTCTCAACTCATTGTTCAACAATAAAGCTGAACGGATAATGCCTGTATGGTTATCGTTTTGGAAGAAGAACAATTCATGCGGTTTAGCGTATTCGCCAAAGTTCTTATTTTGTTCTTTACCTAAAATGAATCTTCTACGGTTAGAAATATTCATTAAACGGTTCTCATTTGATTTAGGCACTTGGTATGAGATACATGTATTGGTACTACCAAAGTCAATACCCACAGTAACTGGAATCAAATCGTTTCTGTCATGGGTATGATCAATGATGCCATCGTTCTCATCGTAGCGACTGATGTCAATTAAGATATAACCAGCAGAGAAGTCTTCGTTGGCACCTGAATCGATTCTCAATTCAATACCTTTAAATGGCACGCTTGACTCATAAATCTCATATTTAAGGTTACGTTGTTTTACTTTATCCTTATCATAGAATACTTTTAAGCCACAGTCAACACCCAACTTTGATTGCTTGTCTGCATCTTCTGTAATGTAGAACAATTTGTTGTCTTCATTACTGCTGTACAACAAGTCATTGAGGTCTTTAGGATCAGCCACGATTGGCACCGCTTTTAATTTCTCATCGTTGTGTAATAAGTCTGAGAACAAGAAGTAACGGTTCCATTTAGGACTGATAAAGTTTGGCCATAACACCACATTTGATTGTAAATCTTCTTCGGTTTTGTATACCTGATAAGTTTTAGCAAATGGGGTTAAAATACCACTGATTTCTAACTCAAGGGTAACTGTAACGGTGTTATCAGCCGGAGAGTATACCCCTTTTAATGACTTAGACTTATCAGACTTGTTTAACAATTGATCTAAGCAACTGTAAAACTCCGTTAAACCTCTTGGTGATAATGGCAATGAGAAGTATTCTTCTTCTACTCTTTCATTACCTGATTGACCATTGTCAACCACAGCTGTTAAGACTGTAGAGAGATTAGGATTGAAACCAGACTCCTTATCAAGTTTAACCAAGCGGGTTTTGTCGTTGTTTAACAACAATACATGCGGATTAAATTCTTCGCAATCCTCTACCTTATCTAACAAGTATTTTCCTGACTTAGTTCTATAGATTTTAGTGTCTATATTGAACAATTTGTCAAATGGTTTTGAGAACTTATCGCAGAAATCCAAAATACCTCTTTCTCTTAATTGGTATTCAGGGAATTTTTTAGCAATGTAATTTCTGATTTCTTGAATCCATTCACGGAAGAACTCCATGGTCATAATGGTTTCAACTTTGCGTTGTTTGAACTCAGCAGAATATTGCTCAATTTGTAAACGCACGAATGAAGCGTAATGGAACAACTTTTCTAATTGTTGTGCATTCAACTCAGTAATAGGGTTTACAAAACGACCGCCTTTGTAGAAAGGAATTTTCTTATCCTTTAAATCATAATTAGCAGCTGGATACACCAAAGCAGATGGTGAAGTGGCACCAATGATGACATCATCAAATGTAATGAGTTGGAAATACGGCGGATTCAATTCTTTTGGTGAACGTTCAGGATCGCCCCAAATCGGACGGTCTTCGAATAACATATTACCAAAAGCACCGCTGATTTCATAGATATTGTCTACATACGAAATCGGGTTTTTCTTTTCATCATCATTTAATTTTTGAGTGTAGTTAAGATTAACCTGCTTGATTTTAACATCGTTGTTATACAAAGCTAAAATAGCCAACAAACCTTTGTATTCATCTTGCAAAGCTGCATACAAAGTATTCATACCTTGTTGCTTATCTCTTTGGTCAAATTGAATGTAAGGAATGCGCAAAGCGTTGGTCATCATATACGCTCTGGCCCAAGGAGAAGGCACAGAAGTAATTACACCATAAATGTTGCCAGAATCAGCATCCAAACTTGGTAAATCCAAGGCTTCAACAAAAGCAGTTACTTGGTTGAGGGTATTCCACCCATCATTGGCTTTTAGTTGATTATCAGCCAGATTTTTATTAGGCGAAAGTAGGGCAAATCTTGTCCTTTTGTTTTCTTTTTTTATTTCTTCTGACATAAATTATTTTGATTGAGTGTTGATGTTTTCTTTGAACCAGTTGATTACGTTTAAGTGGTCAAAGGTGGTTTTCATGTGTTCGAAAAATTCTTTCTTGCTACCTTTTTTAATTGGCTTATTGTACTTGGCCCATTTAGAAACAAATACATCAGAGGCTTTACCAGTTTTGGCAAATTCATTAAACATTAAACGTTTGTTGAATTGAGACGCTTTGTCTTTGTCTCTCAACATTAATACGTCCATTGCATTTGGGTGCATGTTTAAGAATTGACCTTCTTTAGGGGCATTTAATGAATAGAACATTTGCGGCACCCATCCTGGCTTAACAATTTCGCCATCGCGTTTGAAAGTGAAGTACTCTGCAAATCGGCTAAAGGCTTCAATTTCTGAATCAGAAAAATTGTAAGTGTAGTTGTAACGCGCTAATACCTCCAATAGGTTTTTAACATTGCCTGCAAACTCATCTTGAATCAATAGGTTAAGGTAGTATAAACCTGCCATATTGTTTTTGAAGATTTCTGGTAAGGTCTTAGGTTTCACTTTTTTATCAGCAGCTTCAGCAGCCCCTTTTACCTCGCCTTCAATCATATCATCAAAATGGAAGTAAGCAATCTTATCTTCTTGGTTCTTTTCGTATTCAATGGCTTTGAAACGGATGTCTGTATTGTAAGTTTCTTTGAACCATTCTTTCTTGGTCATTTCAAAGAAGTGCTTAGCAGCAAAAGCGCCCATCAACTCATTCGGGTGAGCTGGGTTTTCTTGAGACTTACCACCAGTAATGGTTTTACCACCATCGGCGCCCATTACTTTGGCTTTGTAGTCATCCATGTTCAATGATTGGAATGGCCAGCCTAAGAAATAGAAACGTTTGTATGTGGTGTTAATGGTTTCATCTTTAATGTAATACATTAAGGCTGCAGCTGAGTTGTGCGCAAAGAATTGAGCATCTGCAATAACACGTTCTGCCTTTTTGTGTTCTTTTGAAGGACTCTTAAAGCTGAAGTATGGTGTTAAAATTACCGCACCAAAGTAGATGTCTTCCATTTTGATTACACCGCCAGTGATGATTTTAGCAGAGTCAGTGATGGCTCTGGCCATAACAGGAATTGAAGACGCACCGGTACCACCAAAGGTAGAACCTACTACGAATACTCTGGCTTCACCTTGTGTGTTTTGTTCTTTGATGTTGTTAATGAACTTATACAATTGGCTTTTGTTACGCACCAAGTCTTTAGCTACGGCTTCTTTAATTTCTTCAATGATGGCATGGTACATTAAGAAAGTACCAACGTGGGTTTGAGCTCTAAAGCCATGCATTAAATCAAATTCTTGCACACCTTCTTCGTAGAACAAATCTGCCAACATACGGTTGGTTTCAGAATCGCCTTCCTCTACTCTTGAGATCAACGTGAAACGACGCTTGTTGTCTTTAGAATAGTCTGGAACGAAAGTGTAGAAATTAACTTGCGGGCCAAAGAAACCAAACTTACCGGCATTATTGGTACACAAAGTTTGGTACCAGTTAACTAGGTTTTCTGAATTCTTTTTATCACCGTTTTCAATATCGGTTTCTAATAATAATATGTCTACACTCTCTCCTTCATACATGCCCATGGCACACATGTTTAAGAAAGATTGCAAACAACGCATTCCTGTACCGCCGGCAGCGATCAAGAAATTTTTGGATGGTTTTGCTTGAGTCATAGTTTAAAAGATTATATAAGTCCGAATACTTTGTTGTTAGATCTAAAAATGGTATTCAATTTACGTCTGTGTAAAAGGGTATTGAACACAAAGGCCACTAACCAAAACAATACTGGGTAAATGGCTAAGCTGATGTAGAATTGAATAGAAATAAGTGCTTCAAAATTGGTCCAAGCAATATCACCATCTGCCCTTTGTGTACACAACATTTCTGCCGTTGATTTGGCTACAAATAGAACATAAATGGTAAAGCCTAATCCTAAAAAGAATAAAATTCTTCTTAGCAATACATCATTTAAAAATTTGAGATTAAAGGTATATCTCGGTAAGGCGGCTAATAAAATAAACACCAAGGTTAATGCGATTGCAGTGTATATAAAATTATTGCCTACAGAGGCCTTTACAATGTTTAATTCTTCAAGGCAGTCTGTATTTTCAGTGTCCATACAAGTGACATCTGAAATACCTGAAAACAGTTTATAAAAAAAATCTACTATCATAAGTTATGTGGTTTTAATATTATTTGCGAACGTAAGTGTAAACAGAGTACAATGGGTAATTGCCTGAGAAATTATTAGCACAATCTTTCATGGCTTTTTCCAAGCTGGCCAATAAGCAATTGTTCATGATTTTTTGCTTACCAAGTTGATATTGTAAAGCTTTTTTGGCCAATGTTGTATTGTATTGTACCTCTTTAGCTACTTTAGAAATACTAATGTGATAGCGCATCAATTGAGCACTTGGATACATATTAGATTGTTTTGCTTTGTTGCAATCAATGCCAATATTGAATTGACCATCAAAGACCATTGATTTATAGATACTGGTTAATTTGCCATCTTTAATTTTCAAATGGGTTTCTGATTCCGGAGTAACCATGTGAGCACTACCATTAAATTCTGGTTGGGTTAAGAAACAAGTTGAATCCATTTTAAAACTGATACCTGTATAAATGCTCTTTTCAATATTATCTCTAAGTGTTTTTTCTTTGGCTGCATTGATGAAATTTTCTGATTTAATTTTCATCAATTCACCATAACCATTATTTAAAGATTTGTTTGAACCGTTTAATGCCATTTTGTTAGCATCACTTAAATGATCGCCATTAGGAGTGGTAACAACATCCCCAATGTGGGTATGGAAATTAAAGGCAAAATCTTTACTCAATTTAGCATCTAATTCAGTTAACAAACCTGATACTCTGTGAGACTCGTCATAGCCATTAGGTAAAAACGCAATTACATAAACTGGTGAAGAAACGCCAGCCTCAGCTAAGTATTTACCATACACTCTAATTGAACCTCCATTTGAAAACCAAGATTCAAATTGTTTAGCGTATTCTGAACCTCTTACAAAATAAGATGAAACACCATCAGCATCCGTTGTTGGTCTGCCTTCATCAACTGAAAAGTCAGTAAACATAACTGCCGGTCTTGTAGCATTGGCAACAATATTATTGATGTTAGGGGTCATAAAGGTTAATGTTTGAACATAGTTTGCAGGCCCTAACACGCTATTTTGTTTGGCAGCTTTATCACCAGTAATTTCCTTCACGGCTTTGTTTTCTCCAATTGAATAGATACGATCTTGTGGATCTAAACCATCAAATGCTGTGGTAATAAGCTCTTTCATAGTTGCATCATTCACTGCGCGTTTCATAGTCGCGCTAAAATCGAAATACAAATCGTAACTCTTGTTGATTGAAATGGTATCACCCCATAACTCTTTTTCTAGGGCTGATAAAGCTTCCGGCGTTACGTGCTTTTTTTCGTCAATCTTTAATTCGCCACCTTTTCCACCTTCGCTGCTAGAGCAGGCTTGAAAGCTTAAAAACAGGGGGATCGCTAAGAATAAATGTGTCGTTTTGAATCTCATAATATTTTAAGAAAGGTCAAATATATGTCATAAAATTAAAAAATCAAGTGGAGATGGTAAATTTTCAAGCAAATAAATGACTTATCATCAACATTCTAAGTGTTTGACTATCCAAAAGAAAACAATTGTTGTAACAAATCTGCCAATTATTGGCCGGTGCTGTCGTCAGACTTCAACGCATCAATAAAGCCCTCGATTTGCTGTTTTACATCTTGCAAATCTTGCTTAAAGCCTGATACACTTTTCTTTAGTCTGACCGCGTAATAACGCCCCTTGAGTTTATTGTAAGACTCTCGCTGTTGAGCATTCAATTTGGCAGCATCAATAGTTGCTAATTTTTTTTCAAAAACAGAATCCATAGCCTGTAAAGACTCAGACGTGTAGACCGCATTGGATTGTTCCAGCGTATCAACCATATGGTTCAAGTTTTCCATTTTTTGCTCTGGGCTTTGTTGGCAAGCCATAAACCCGATACAGCTTAATATGATCAATAAGTTACGCATGTTTATTTTGAATTAACGGCTTCTATTTCCTGAATTTCACACTCAATGGGTTGTGCACCTGCTCGTCTGATGCGGTATTTGATGTAATAGCTGTACAAATTCCCCCCTATGATCATATCTTGAATCACGTAAGTCAGACTATCGGTTTTAAAACGCACAACATCACCCGGCTTAAAGGGCAATTCATTGTTAACATAATTGCGCATTTGAACACTTCTCATCAAAGCCTTCATGGGCAAATAGGGCTGTAATTCAGAATTTAAAGAATCGCCTCTTCTGGAGTAGCGATCTCTCTCCATCATGATTTGCTGCTTTTCGTTTTGCAAATCAGACAACATTTGTTGCAATTTTCCTTGGTCAACAGACAATTGCTCTCTGAGTGCTTTTTGTTGTTGGTAGTTCCATACAATGTATAAAACGGCAAAAACCAAAAGCAACCATGGTAGCCACTTCTTTTTTGAGGATGGGGTGTTGGTGTTATCTATTGTTTCAGTCATTTTGAGTAAATGGTATACAAGTTTGCCACAAATCTTCAAAGGCCGTTAAATACACGCCTGCCAATGATGCATCGTTTATGGTAATTACATTCTCATGGTTGTAAAGGGCCGCACTTCTGGTCCAATTGTAGGAACCAGTTAATACAAAGGCCGCATCTTTTACCATAAATTTATGGTGCATATGATTAGGCGATTGATCAACGCGAATTTCAATGCCAGATTTGGCCAATTCAACAATATCAGACCCTTTATCTAAAAGCTTTTCATTATCGGTAATTAAACGGATTTGTATACCTCTACCAAAGGCATCATAAATGGCTCTGGCGATATGGTCATCTGAAATGGTAAATACACAGATATCAAGCGAAGTTGAAGCATTTTCAATGTGTTCCAAAATGGCTTCTTGACAGGCTTGTCCTGGACTAAAAAAAGCTGAAATAGCAGCAGCGCTCATGGTGTAATTCTATGGCTCGAATATATAAATTAATTACCTATTCTGACAATTATTGACATTATTTTTATTTAATATTGAAATTTGGAATCCATTCACACGTATGCGAATTAACCCCCTTTGTTTAGCCCTTTTGATCCTGCTATTGGGCGCCTGTCAATCTTCTAGCAGTAAGCGTGAAAGCAAGACCTCAAGCCAGTCAAGCCAGATCGAAAGTACAAACGAATCGAATGCTAAAGCAGCCAGTTCAAGTAATAAAACTGTTCAAACTGCAGCAGACTTTGAACACTTTTCTGCTATTAAAATAGGCCATCATATCAATACACAAGCGCATGAGTATTTGCCAGTTTATGACCCCTATACCCAAAGCCTTATCTTTTCTGCGATGGACAGAACTGGTTTTTTTGATTTCAAAATTGATTACACACAAGTAGCCTCTGCAGGTGGCGAAGATATATACAAGTCAGAATTCAAAGACGGCTTGTGGACAGATGCCCGCCCGTTTACCCAATTAAACACCAATGGCCATGAAGTTATAACGGACCTATACGCCCCAAATCATTATTTAATTTGTGGTAATTACCCTGAAAAATTAGGCCCCAAAACAGCCAACAACGGCACAGAAACCTCAGATATTTTTGATGTCAGTGTTAAGGGGTCAAGTGTTCAAATCAAACATTTGCCTGAACCAGTCAATTCTATCTTCACCGAAGCAGATGCCATTATGGTTGATCAAGGCAATGCCATCGTATTTGTATCAGACCGACCTGGCCATGTTGGGGCCTATCATAAAAAAGGATGGCTTTGGAATCAATCCACTTGGGGCAATACAGATGTGTATGTGAGCCTTCAGAAAGAGGGGTATTGGCAAGTTCCTGTTTCACTTGGAGAATTAGTCAACAGTGCTGGTGCGGAAAGAACGCCTTGGTTATCTGAAGATGGCTTAACCTTATACATCAGTTCTAATGGATATGAAGCGAATGGCACAGATTTAAATGTTTATGCTTTTAAACGAACAAATCTTGATGATTGGCAAAACTGGCAAGGCCCTTATAAATTATCCGGCTTAAATACCAATTTAGATGATTGGGGCTTTAAAGTCTACCCTCAAAAAGGCGCATTCATATGCCACGCTAACCCTCTAGGATTTAAACCAACCCAAGGAGGTAAAGATGGTGATGGCGGCATAAGGGAAACCAATTTTAGAACTGGCTATGTTGTAACGGGCGCTCAAATAGCCGCCTTAAAAGCAGATCAGAACACAGATATTTACTGGCATACATTTGCTGATCAATCATTCTTTACCATGCCTGATGTTTTATTCGATGTGAATGCCTATAGCATTAAACCCGCCTTCCACAATGTGCTTGACCGTCTCCTTGATTGGTGCAGCATGAATGAAGGCAAAACACTTTACATTGTAGGGCATTGCGACAATTCAGGTACAGCAGCATTCAATCAAACTTTATCAGAAAACAGAGCCGAAAGCATCAAAAGCTATTTATTGTCTAAAAACAGACGCTTAAACATTCAAACTGAAGGCAAAGGGGCCCAACAACCACTCAATCAAAACAAAACAGCTAAAGACAAGCAGTTAAACCGACGCGTTGAATGCTTTTTTAAATAATCTAATTAATCTATAACCCACTATGACACTACTCATTTCATCTATTGCGCCAGCATTAATCATTTTGTATTTGATCTACAGACATGATGTAGACAGAGAACCCAAAAAGCTCTTATTAAAATGTTTCTTTGGCGGCTGGTTGTCCATTATAATGACTTTAATTTTAGTGAGTCCAATTAATGGCATTGACTTACCCTCAGGCATGCCAAAATCATTATTTGACGCCTTTGTAACTGCTGCGATTCCAGAAGAATTAAGCAAGTGGATAATCTTATATTGGTTGGTTAGAAAAGCGCCTGCCTTTGACCAATACTACGATGGTATTATATACGCAGTATTTGTATCAATGGGATTTGCGCTGATAGAAAACATCATGTATGTAATGAATGGCGACATGACCACAGTCATTACAAGAGCTGTAATGGCGGTTCCAGGACACATGTTGTTTGCAGTAGCCATGGGCTATTATTTCTCAATGTCAAAATTCGATACGCCCCAGAAAGCCAAAGTGCATATAGCTATGAGTTTAGCAGTCCCAATGGTATTACATGGCACTTATGATTTCTTATTGATGTATACAGGTGCCAAGTCAAGCCATAGCCCATTGATGGCTGTTGGCATTATCATAGTATTTGTAATCTTTGATATTTACTTATGGAAACTGGGCATTAAAAGAATCAAAGCCCATAAGGCTAAAGATTTAGGTATGGGATGATGTTAAACCCAGCTCAATAGCTGTAAAAAACAACAAACTTAGGGCTGTATACAACATCAAAAACAACAGATAAACGAGTGATCGTTTGCTGAGTATTTGAGCGCGCTTTAAACGCACAAACACATAAACGAAATGTACAGAAGTCCCAATAAAAAAGGCTTTTACTAAACCGCCTAAATTCTGGTTCTTAATCACATCTGTTTGCTTTTCATC
>Ga0255127_1001112_pt1 | contig 11426 bp, 9 predicted proteins | sample Law_Miss_RepB_8d_FD_188555 | JGI IMG/M metagenome (GOLD analysis project Ga0255127, IMG submission 188555) | Freshwater microbial communities from St. Lawrence River, New York, United States - Law_Miss_RepB_8d | ecosystem: Environmental > Aquatic > Freshwater > River | place: USA: New York...
CTCTTGCAGGTCTCCGTGGACGTAACTCTGCCCGTAAAGTTTTTAATCTTGTGCTTTCAGCTGGTCAAGGAAATGATCTGAGCCGCACGATCGAGGTTTCGAAAGCTGACCAATCAAAAATTGACGCCACCGTTACGCAGATTCTGCCGATCCTTGAAAAAATTGATCCCCGATTAATCTTTGCAACTCTTGCCGACATCGGTATCAAGGTTGCCCTAAAAGATGAGGTTGCAAAATGAACACACACCATGTTCTTGGTCTTTCTGGCGGTAAAGACAGTGCCGCGCTCGCCATCTACATGCGCGAGAATTTTCCAGAGTTAGACATCCAGTACTTCTTCACAGATACGGGTGAAGAGTTACCCGAGGTGTACGAATTTCTTGGGAAGCTGGAAGGTTTACTTGATCGAAAAATCAACTACCTCAATCCGGATCGTGACTTCAAATTTTGGCTGCGCCACAATGGCAATTTTCTTCCATCGCCACAAACGCGCTGGTGCACCATCAAACTTAAACTCCAGCCTTTCAAGGTATGGGTAAATGAATGGCTTAACAAGGGCGATGAAGTAGTTTCCTATGTCGCTATCAGAGCCGATGAAGAGCATCGTGATGGAATGCAGTCACACCACAAGAACTTAAAGGTGAAGCTTCCATTCCGCGAAAAAGGAGTGAACAAGGAAGATGTTCTGGATATTCTGGAAGCCTCAGGCATTGGCCTTCCCAAGTACTACGACTGGCGATCACGCAGTGGTTGTACTTTTTGCTTTTTCCAGCAAAAGATCGAATGGGTTCGTTTGAAGGAGCGTCACCCAGAGGCCTTCGAAAACGCTAAAAACATGGAGAAAACTGCCATCGATAATGGGACTCGATTCACGTGGTCGCAAAATGAACCGCTAGCCGAGCTGGAAAAACCCGAAAGAGTAGCTCAAATTAAACGAGACTTTGAAGCAAGAAAGTTGCGTGAGCTTGCAAACCGGCGCATTAACCCGTTGAGAGTGTGCTCTTCAGAAAACCTCGACCTTGATGACTTGTATCTTGACGACGAAGGTGGAGGGGCCTGCCTCGTTTGTCACAAATAAATTAACCAAGTCGAACGCGCTGGGAGTGGTTGGGCCGATCCACAAACACCTCGATCCCTTCCAATAATTGACACCATTGGAGAAGTGTTTGTAGGACTATCTTCACATCTCGGCGATAAACAACAGGGTCATCTAATAGGGTGTTGTGCAAAGACTCCGTCAAAGATCCAAAGTACAGCTCTCCCCCAGAGGACTTCAGTGAATGCACAAGCCAGCGATAAATCCGGGTCGTTTTGAACGCACGACTCAAAGCAGCACAATCTAGATCTGCACCGCTAATTCCAAGCAAATGCAAATCGCGGTTATCCAGGCGCGAGAATTTTTCGGCTTCATCAAGAACTGGCACAGATACCAAGCACTCTGAAAGCAAAAGTCGGCCTGAAAATTCTAGCGGCTGCAATTTATCCAACAACTCACTAGGCCAATCTGTCTTCTCTGTCGCGTTCACAGTCGCATCTCCCACCACAGATGCAATTTCTTGAAATAGCGCATCTGTCATTTCGATTGCACCATTGAAGATCTCATCCAAGAGAGCCTGGTTTAATTCTGAATCCGGAACCAGGGTACAAATCTCTGAGTTGGATGATTCCTTGAGTCCAAAGCCAGAGAGCGTTGCATTTGCACTTCCCACAATAACGCCACTACCCGGAATAGAAAAAACTTTACCGTGGAAGTCTTGTCGGATATAAAAAGAAAAGCCAAGCCGCTTAGCTAGAGGATAAGCCTCTAAGTCAGAGGCGCCATTCTGCAAGTCACCTAATCGCCACCTAGTAAGAATGCGACCACGGTGATTGGCCGTCTCAGAAGGGTAAAGCGTTCGAAGTGCTTCTGATCTCAAAAATGCAGAGCAAAGAGAAACTTCCTCAGTAGCGCCCCCTACTTTTGCAAACAGCCACCTAGCGGCGGCTTTCCCATCGATCAGTTGACCAGAAAAAGGAAATTCTGACCGCTTGTCACCTTCAGAGTAACGCCTCATAAGTGCTTATTCGCTGCGATCCAAGAAACGGCGAGCAATACGCCCCCAATCAACGCGAGCGTCTTGAGCATCTTCGCGTCGCACTGAATCTTGTTCATCCTCATAGCGCGCCCAGGCCATTAGCAGCAGCTTTAATCCGTTTAGCGCATTGTTAAGACGCTCCTCTAAGCTTTGAGTGCTTTGATCTGTCTTATCGCGTTCCAGGACATCTACAAGGCGTGAATAAGCAGGATGGCGAGTGTTCAATGTGATGATCAATGCGCCGCCTCGAGGCTGCACGGAGAAGAAAGCAGGACTGTCAATACTTGCTTCAGCAAACACATACTTTAAGGAATCGTTGACAGTTGATTCCGCAATTTCTTTGGCATCCTCTTCACTCAAGCCTTGCTCTGTAAGGGTTATGGCAATATCGCTCTTGCGCTCTTCAATAGGCTTACTCTCGCCTTCATCACTTTCCCCACGCTTGCCTGCTGCTTGTCGTTCGCGAGTTTTTTCTGTCGCTTCCTTCTCTGCATCATGAGCTGTGGTTTCGTGTCTTGCTTCGCGACTTCTTTGATTCTTCAGCTGCTGGTCAACTAGATCAAACATGCGTTTGATTTGCTTTCTGACGAAGTCAGCAATTTCAAGTAAGTAGGCGTGTGGGTCGCCATCTTTTAGCATCTCGTCCTTGAGCGCAGAGATTGTTTTCCCTTCTGTCAGCAAGTCGTCGTAACTCAAATTCGCGACTTCGGAAAAATTGCGAGCGCTCTGCTTGTTATTGGTCACGCCAAAAACTTCATCAAGAGCAGGGGGGAATTCAACCTCTACACCCCACCAGCGATTTCGCTTGTCAACCGTCGAAGCCCAGGATGGATCAAGCTCAAGCTCGCGACCTGCACGAACTACTGAAACGCCGACATTCTTTGCAGCATGCCGACCATAGTCTCGGTTACCTGCTGTACCACCTTCACGAGCAGATTTTTTTGCAATGCTGCAACGCACATACACATAATGTGTTTGATCGCCCAGCTTGATAGGCAGTTTGGTTTCATATGAGCTTGCATCTGGATAGGGCTCAAACATGGCTTGCTCATCGTAGGGAGCAGGCGTGGATGTACCAACCATCAAATACAAGGGATCATTAGGACGAGCATACTCATCGATTGAATATGTGAGGCTTTCGCTCTCAATACAAGCAAGACGAATTTTTACGTTGTCATGTTCCAAAAATTTACGATACATCCGACCAATTAACTGCTCAGAGTTTTCAATAATTGCTCGGCCAGTTCGCCAAATGCAGCGATCAATTTGGGACCAAACCACTAAAGTGCCCGAGTCGCCAAATTCCTTACTCCAGCCCAGCCATTCCTTCGGAATCTCAGTAGGAACAGGCTCAGGAATCTCGTCTAAAGTTCCTCGCTCAATCTCTTGGATATCCAGATAGGTGTGCATCGCTGATGCGATCCCCTTTTGCCATGACCAAACATCTACACGCCTAGCCTGCGAAACTGATGAAGCTGGCAATCCCATACCAAACTTACCCATGTGGGTCTGACTTTTCACGTCTAAGTTTGTTCCGTTCCCGAATTGAAGGGCCATTCGCAGGACCTCTTTATTCATGCCTCGGCCGTTATCCAGCACTGCGATTCGATCAATTCGCTGACGAGAACGCTGTTCCACAAAGTCAGTCTTTTGAATGCACAACAATTCGACACGGTTTGCCCCGGCCTGAATAGAGTTATCCATCAACTCGGCGATTGCGTAAGCCGCATTTTTATAGCCGTTGTCCCGCATGGCCTTAACAGCCAAACGAGCTGGGACAATTTCAACCTTAGTCATCTTTATCACTCCAAACATCTTCCCAATTAGAGAAAGCATCAACAACAGAATCAAAGCCCGGCAGCGTTGTATCTACCACCGTCAAGATCTCGCACGTTTCATTTCCACCTGCAACCTTGCCGCGCATGGCACGTCCAACCATCTGGCTATAAAGCACTAATGAAAGAGTCGGTCGAGCAATGAGAGCTGCACTGGTTCGTGGCGCATCAAAACCAGTCGTCAGAACGCCAAAGTTACAAAGAATTTTTGGCCGATCTTCGTCGTCTTTAAAAGCCGCAATAGACTCTGAACGTCCGTTCGGGGACTTTGAGGTAATGCTTGCAGCCCAATGACCTCGTGCGGACAAAACTGCCGCTAGTAAATCACTTTGGCGGACTGATGCTGCAAACAAGATGACACGACTATGCCGTTTTAGTAACTGTTCAGCGTGGTGAACAATCAATAAGTTACGCTGGTCGTTGTCGCCTAACCTATCCAAAACAGAAGAGGGAAGTTCAAAAGTTTCTCGAATTCGATCCTGCTCCTCTGGTGTCAAGGCAACATTGGCGGCAATCTCAATTTGAGTGAACTTTGGCTCGGCAAGATACCCATTGTTGATCAAATACGAAACTGGGTTGTCGTAGCCATCAACCTTGAGCGTCACCTTGCGTGTTGCAAAGAACTCTGAGAGTTTTCGGTCAGCATCGGGGTCGTTCCAGGTGCGTCCTGGTGTTGCAGACAGCCCAAGCAGCTGAGCTTCAGAAATAGGACGTAATAATTGATCAATGATCAACTGGTAGGTAGGAGCAATTGCTTGATGAGCTTCATCCATCACAACAAGTGGATCCCTTGTACTAAGCGCTCTGAATTGCCCATCGTCATTAAGTAGTCTGGAGTGAGCTTTCTTAAGACCCGCAATGATCACTCCGTCTTGAACATTGCGAAGGTCCTCTTCATAAGGGCCCCAGTATCGAATGAGTGGCACATTGCGAATACCAAGTGCGCCCCAAGCTTTTCTAAACTCATCCCACGCTTGTTCGCATAGCTCTTCTGAGTGGGCGAGCCAAACAACAACACCCTTATCTCTTTCGCGCAGATAGTTAGCCACCACGTTCATGGCTGTTCTCGTTTTCCCCGATCCTGTAGGCATGTGTAGGAGCGCTCGTCTGGGCTCTTGTGCTAGGTAGCTTTCTACTTTTCTAAGTGCTCTAGCTTGATGCGGAAATAGCGCAAAAACTGGAGAAACATCGATAGTCGAAGGGGTCAGTTCCTTAACCTCTGTAACAGGTATTTCGACCTTGAAGAAGCCAAAAAGCGCCTCTCGATCTGGTGCGCGTTTAAATTTGTTTTTCTCTAGAAAGGTGTAAACGTCACCTTTATTGTCCCAATTCAAAACTGCTGCCAAGTCTTTGGCTTCTTTGGGAGACATCATCAGCAGAAGCTGATTTCTTGTTGATGCATCATCTAGTAGAACGTCTGCGGGCCTTAGCTGCAGCAGGACCTTAATCAAATTTTTGGGATACGCGAGCTTGGAATCGATGGCCGTAACAATGCTGAGCGTTCCTTCGGGCATCAAATTGGAGAGCGCGGTGTCCGCCCTAGACAAGAGATCTACGAATTTCATTGATGCTTACTCGGCATAGAGGAAAACAGGCTGTTGACAGGGGATGGCGGAGTATGTATTTCAGAATTTATGAAAGCATTGAGATTGTTGTACTGAGTTAGCAATGATTCATATTCCCGCTGAAACTCTTCTTGAAGAGATTTGGGTTGTTCGATGATCGCATCAGGACCAAGCGAACGAATCCAAGACCGTAACTGAACAGAGTCCTGAATGACTACTTCAATTCTCGTCCATTCATCGTCAATCGGGGTCATGAGTTGACTTGTAGAAACAGGAGTTTCAGTCAAATATTTTGTAAGTACGCCACGTACGCGAAGAACTAGGTTGAAGGGTTCTTCGCCTATGCGGATGCCGAACTCACGCAAGATGAACTCATCAATATCAAAGCCAGACGGTCGAACAACCGGTAGGTTGAGCAGACCGGCGTTGTCAATTCTATGCATTGCTAAGAACCTTGCATCTTGGTAATCCTTGACAGTGCACACCAAATAGACGACCTGCTCCATTACTACTAATCCCAGTGGATGTACTGGGTAGGTCTTGGCTTCCATACCTGAGCTGATAGCTCGATAGGTCACCTGAATTTGCGTCTCATTGAGCAATCCGTTGTAAACGGTTGCCTGAATAACTGGGTCAATTGGAGCAGGAACCTTGTTAAGGGTGTGTGGTATCACACGGAGCTTGTCACGCCATTTGCTGACCGAAGAGGCCTGCGAGTTCGCCACGCCCTCTGCTGCATTGAACCAGGGAGCCATTTGGTTCAAGGTTGATCTGGGCAGCATGTTCTGCATGTACTGTTCGACCAAATTGAATGTAAGTGCTGCATGTGGATCCATGCTCGGTATTTCGAGCTGGCTAGCGCCCTCCTGCCAACACCATCCTTGAGGCTTTGATTCATCAAAGTCCAGAGGAAATGTCGTAGCTAAGCTGTTTAGGTCGCGTTGAACCGTGCGCAGCGAAACAGTCATTCCCTGGCCAAGCAATTGGCTGTGGATGGTAGGCGTGTCAATGCGGCGAGGAAATCTCGGGATCAGACGCAACATTGCCCACTGGCGCAACAGAGTGTCGTTCATTTGGCCTCTAATGTAAGCTCTCAAACGACAGTCAGTGTCGTTTATGCTCGAAATGGTGCAACCCAATGATCAGTTTGATAGAAAAAACCCTAAAGCGACATAATTTGTCGCTTGTCGGACTATCCTACAGGCGGTAGTGACTAATGGGGCTCGTCCGGCAGAGGTGGGTCCATGGTTGATTTTTCGTCAACAAAGGAGTGACACATGTCCGTCTTCAAGCGTCTTTTTGGGGGTTCCGACAGCAGCCGTCATGAGGTTTTGACCAAGGTTAGCGATCAGACTTGGGTTTCGACCAACGGGGATCTCATCAATCAGGTCAGCGATGATGTAAGCGTTTCAACTAGGGGAACTGTCTACACCCGGGTAAGTGACAACATCGTGGTTGGAAGTGATGGGAGTCTTTTTACCAGTCTGGGGGATTCGATGAGTTCAGACGGAAGCATCAGAACTGGTGATATCGCCACAGGTAGGGGTGCAATATTCAATGATGATCCAGACTGGTGATTGTTCCTCCTCTAGATGATTGTTGAAAATAGGAATTTCAAATGATGTATTTTCTTGCTATCGCCGCAGTTGGATTGGTCTTACTGGTTTATTTCGGTAGCAAGAAGAACCGTCAGGCAGAGGTTGTCAAGCATTCAGCCTCGGTGCATGACAGATTGAATACGCCGAAACTTGAGCTGATCGATTCAGCTAATCATGCAGAGCCGCCGGAAAATATTGTTGTTGAGAAAAATTTCTCACCAGAGACCATAGCGGCAGAAGCTCTGCATAAAAGACCAGTAGCTGAAAATCAGAAGAAAAATGAAGCCACTAAGCTGCGTGAGAGGGGCGATCATCGAGGCGCATACAAGGCCAGCATATTCCTTCCGCCGATAAAAAAGGGTTACCAAATATTTCTTCAGAACATGGGGATAAAAGGTTTGGGCTTTCGACGTGAAGCAGCAATAGCGTTCATTGATGATCTAAATCAGACATTGCGCCTAGAGCATGAGCAGGACAACCCCCAAGACGTGAATGCCATAAAAGTTATCGGCCTAGGGGATTCTGGAGAGTATTTCTTGGGGTATTTGCCGAAGGATGCTGCGCTACAGATTGTCAAGACAAAGTCTTTAGACGCTGTCTACGGCCGTCTAGTGCGCGCCTATCGCGGAACAGATGACTATTTTGAAATTCAACTTCAGATTGTCGGATTGAAGACAAAAAAATCCGAGTTCGATGCATTTGCGAAAAAACTGTCGGCACAGGATTCGCACAAAGAATACCTTCAATACTGGTCAATCCCGTTTGATGACCATTTAACCGTGGGCGATGCAGAGCTGAAAATCTCTGAGCACTCAAGCAAGGCTCGTTTGGACGCCAAAGCATGGAAAGAGTACATCACCTATCAAGATCTTCTTGATGTATTTGATGATGAGGGCCAACGAGAGTATTACGGAATTCAAGAAGTTCCTCGTGCTGTCGTCATGGCCACTATCAAATCTATGAAAGATGAACTGGGCTCTTACAGTGAAGTTGCTGACGACCCTGACGCGATAGCGCAAAGAGTTTTAGAAGAGCATCCTGAGTTGGCTCTTGAAAAATAGTCAGGCGAAAAGGTAAGTCGAAATGGAACCCGCTGGTAGCACTAGGACTTCCCCCTCGATTGGGAAAAAGGTCCTCGACGACCTCTACATACACGCCGATTATTTGTCGCACCTCGGCCAAGATGCTGAATTAAATCAGCTAGTGCAAGTTGGTCGTCAGCTGATGGCCGAGGTTGATATTGCTGCCTGCAATGTTGTCAAAATTAATCGGCACAAGCGACGGCTGTCTTTCTTGCAGTACCTGGACTTTGATGAAGATCCTTTTCCGACCTTGAATGGCGCTTGGGCTATTGATCTGCACAGGAAGGTAGTCACTTTTCGTTCCTATGCTAGTTCACTGAACCCACCAATTCTTCATAGAAAAGAACTGCTAGTACCTAATGAGCATCCAGGCCGGGGGGGGTGGGTAGCTACAACTAAGTTGGCGGAAGATCTAGGGTTATTCTCGGCGACCTCAACAATCGGGTTCAGAGAAAACTGGAGGCGATTAATATCAGAAAAGGGGTTCCGACTCGAAAACAAGAACTTCGTCCCCATAGGCAACACGGTTGAAGATGAGGTTGAATCCCCAACATTTCTGGGGGAGGCACAAGTACAAAGACACCTAACGGCACTCAGCCGAAGTACGCTGTCAGCTCCTGTACAACTGCTAATTGGTCATGGCTTGATCAACGATCAAATCTCTTTCTTTGACTATGGTTGCGGACGCGGGGATGATCTCAGGGGACTTGAGAGCATCGGGATTCGGTGCGCGGGTTGGGACCCTCATTTTGCGCAAGACCAACCACAGATCGCCTCTGACGTGGTGAATCTTGGATTCGTTGTCAACGTCATTGAAGATCCTGCGGAACGCGTTGAGGCCATTCAAAGAGCATTTTCACTTGCTTCTACGGCCCTCGTTGTGTCGGTGATGCTGTACTCGAATGATCGTCCTGGGAAGCCGTACCGGGATGGATTTCTGACTGCAAGAAACACATTTCAGAAATACTTCTCACAAGACGAATTCAAAGACTATCTTGAAAAGGTTCTGGACCAGGATCCGATCATGGTTGGCCCAGGCATCGCCCTTGTCTTCCGGGACAAAGATGCAGAGCAACGATTCCTGGTTAGCCGCTACAAAAGTTCGAACGTCGCACGAAGGTTGTTGAGTGCAAGACTCAGTCCGAGGCTACCTAGATCACTCAAGATTGAAAAAATCCGGGAGCCTCGTTTCACCAAGGCAGAGCGAGAGTTCAACGAGTTACGAACGACGCTTGATCTTTTATGGGCGCTCACTCTTGACTTGGGGCGATTTCCCGAGATTCATGAAGTGCCGAAGCTCAGTGAAATTCAGGAAAAGATTTCGCTCACTCGTGCTTTTAGGCTTATTCGCACTCATTACGACCTGGGTCTGTTGGAGAAAGCGGCGCAGACTCGTGCCGACGAGATTAAGCTTTACATTGCATCACTCCAGTTTGGAAAAAAATCTCCTTACAAGGACTTGGAGCCAACGCTTCGATTTGATGTCCGCCACTTCTTTGGCGACTACAAGACAGCGACTTCGGAAGCCTTGAAGTTGTTACTGGATTCCGGTAAATCAGATGTGATCTTGCAAGCATGCAAAGCTGCGGCTGCGGACGGACTTGGCTGGCTTGACGATGAGCATTCACTCCAGTTGCATGTCTCAATGGTTGAGCGGTTGCCCGCTGTATTGCGTGCCTATATCAATTGTGGACTTTTGCTTTGGAACAACATCAGCTCCATTCAACTGGTCAAGATCCATATCGGTTCTGGGAAGTTGACGTTACTCAAATACGATGATTTCGAAAAGCACGCGATTCCCATCTTGGTGAAGCGAGTCAAAGTGAATATTCGTAAGCTTGACTATGATGTCTTTGACTACCAGGGGCCGCAATACCCGCCCTCTACTTTGCTTTTCAAGAGTCGATACATGCACGAGGACATGGATGGATACGCAGAACAAGTTGCATTTGATGAGCAGCTTGAAAGCACCGGCATCCTTGATCAGTTCACGACGCATCCAACCAGAGAAATTCTGGAGGTCGCCCTAGAAGAAAAGCGCATGGAGATTTCTGGTTTGCGGCTTGTTCGCAGCACCAAGATTCCACCGCTGGATCAAGCGTGTGGAAGCAATTTCAAATTTCGCCAACTGATCGAATGCGGAGAGACGCAAGCCAGACTCCAACTGTCAAATATCCCCCTGAATCCTGATACCTACAACGCACTTTTTGATTTATGCAGCCTTGTCTTGGATCCTGTCATTGACTATTTCGGCGGGATCAATTTGACATACGGTTTTTCGTCTCCAGCGCTTTCGGCGAAGATTGACGGTCGTATTGCTCCTAAACTCGATCAGCATGCTGGCCATGAATGCAACCGTCTCGGAAAGTCAGTTTGTGACAGGCTAGGGGCTGCTGTTGACTTCAGCGTCGATGACGAAAACATGCTTGAAGTTGCTCAGTGGATTGTGTTGAACACCCCGTTTGACAGGCTTTACTTTTATGGGGCGGATCGCCCACTGCATGTCAGTTACAGTGCTTCTCCAGCAGTACAAATCACAGTGATGCGCCGAACGGCGCAGGGTAACCTTGTGCCTAAAACGCTTGATGTTGTTCAGTTCTTGAATCTCAAATGAAGTTAAGAAAAATCAACAATGTATCTTTGGTGGTGTATCCGTCCGTTTGCACGCGGTCAAGAATTTAATGTGTGATCTCTCGAATGGGTAGCTGGCTAAATGATGCGCAAAGGCGAATATGCAAATTGAGATTGTGATCGGTAACATCGTCCAGCAACCGGATGTCGATGCGCTGGTTAATTCGGCCAATGCCAACCTTCGCTTTGGATCAGGCGTGGCCGGTGCCATTCATACTGCAGCCGGGCCAGAACTTGAGCAGTACTGCCGCCGCCATTCACCGATTGCGCTGGGTGAAGCTGTTGTGACCCCCGGCTTTGAATTGCCCAACCCATTTGTGATTCACACGAGGGCAGCCAGTTTCATCAATGACGATCACCCCGAGAAATACCTCGACCTTGCCGTTGCTCAGACTCTCCGTGTGGCCAAAGAGGCAGGTATCAAATCAATGGCGATGCCCGCGATCGGAACTGGCGTTTTCAAGTTCCCACCAGAGTTGTCTGCTGAAATCATCATCAACGGCCTACTGAGTCGGAGTGAGGACTACCCAGAGATCCATTTAGTACGGATTTGCGTTGGCACGCAAGAAATGAAGGCCGTTTTCGCTTCTACTTTGGCTGCAAAAATATCTCCCCCTACATAGACCAGTACACAGGGAAC